>Ga0070693_100000295_pt1 | contig 23286 bp, 25 predicted proteins | sample KBSK1103metaG_FD_65472 | JGI IMG/M metagenome (GOLD analysis project Ga0070693, IMG submission 65472) | Corn, switchgrass and miscanthus rhizosphere microbial communities from Kellogg Biological Station, Michigan, USA - KBS K1-10-3 metaG | ecosystem: Host-associated > Plants > Roots >...
GCGTAAAACGAAAAACTGCTCCACGGCCACTCTTTCGGATGTTTCACCAGCCGCTCCCTCACAGGATTCGCGTGCATATAGTGCAGTTTTTCTTTCCGCTTCGCATCACTCCACACATTGAAGTCGTAAAAACGCCGCTGCCAAAAGCGCCGGTCCTCCGTCATGGAATCACCACATTTCAGGGAAAGCTGGCTCTTCGCACCGCGCCTCTTCCTTCTTCGCATCGCGCGCGATACTCGCTGTTTCAACACTTGCAAGACCCGCGACACGTTTCCACTCTTGGGCTCGCTGATCAGCAGATGCACATGCTCCGGCATGATGACGTATCCGATCAGCCGAAATTCACATTTCTTTCGAGCCTCTTCCAGCATCCGGAGGAACAGATTTCTCGCTCGAACCGTTTCCAGATACCGCCGCCGGTGGTAACAACAGAAGGTTACAAAATGTAAATCGCCTTGCCCGTAGTGGCGTTTCAAACCCTTCGGCATCGCGGAACCACGAAGAGTGGCCCACCCTTGCGAAACCCCGCAAGGGTAGGCCACCCCAGAGTCTTTACTGCGTCACCAAGTAAAGCTATTCTATCGCTCGCGACACCATGTCATGCAAAACAAATACAATTTCAAATCCAAAGGATGTCCCACCCGCCCGGGCCACGTGGGCAGGTTTGGCCGTTAACCTCGTCTTTGCGGAAGCCCTCGCCCTTGGGAACGAAATAGATTCGGCGTTAAATGGAAACTGCAAATGACGAGTCCTGGAAAGCGAATCAGGGATATCATTTTGGAAGCGCTTATTGCCACACTGCTAGTCACCGCATTCACGGTGTATGTAATCAAGACTCATGACGCAACTAAAGCTAGAAATTGGACTCCCGTCATACAACTTGGCAATACAGCCTTAGTCTTCGGGTTCCTAATTCAGTGGTTTCGGTATGCCTGGAGTAGAAGTACGTTTTGGGCCGTCCTAAGTGTTCTTCTACTCGTCCACATTGCGGTCTACATGCTTTTGCTGGCGCGAATCCACCAATTGCCGCTCGTCTACTACGCGCTCCTAGACGCATGTGAACTAGGGGCATTCGAACGCATCCTGGTCAGGGGCATTTCTTCAGGGCGGGTGGCAGTTCCCTAACTCTTGGGTGGCCTACCGTTTGCGGTTCTGTCTCTTGCAAACGGTGGGGCCCTCCTTCCTTCATTTCTCCCATCGAGCCGCGACTGCTCTGCGTCCCAATTTCGCACTTGCACTCATTACCCACCACCCACTACTCTCTTCCCGTTCCCGTCTCACCAAACCACAAAATTCCCGCCAACCCCTTCTATCTCCTCAACTTCCCCGCGTCTCATTCGAATGATAAGTACCCAGGTACTGTACCTTGACAGTAATCCACTTTCCTGCTACCATTCCCTATGTTCACCCCGAACCTTGAAGGGTTTTGCCCCCCGTCCACCTCGCCCCAGTCGATTTGTTCACCCAACGCCCCGATCGTTCTCCCTTTCCGGTCCGCCGCCACCTCATGCATCCTTCTCGTCACACAGGAATCGTCGCAACCCCTTTTCTTTCATGCACCTGCGCACAGTTTCCGTCACACATGGGGGTGTACGCTCTTGGCTAGGTCTGCCACCCAATCCCTTCCTGATTTTTCCACAGTTCCTCGCTTGTGCATGCCCAGCACCGCTCGCAACTCCAATCTCTTCATATATTTACTTCACAGTTCTCGGTGTACCCGGGAGTGGGGCTCTCCCCTCTCCTCAAATCGCCTTTGTCTCCCTTCCGGTGCCTGGTCGGCAGCATCGCCCCTTGCCGTTTCGGGGCTAGCCGTCTCGAAACACACCTGCACTTTCTGGGCGGGCCATACTACTTTCAACTTTCAACCTTCAACTTTCGACTCTTCAAGTACAATCCCCGCGTCCTTCAGGGGGTTGCATGAGCATTAGCCTACGGCTCCGGGAAATCCGCGACGGTTTCGAGCGGCCGTTCTGGGTCGCCAACATCAGCGAAATCTTCGAGCGTCTCGCCTACTACGCCACCACGGCCGTGCTTGCCGTCTATCTCAACGAACAGCTTCGCTTTTCAAGCGAACTCACCGGCTGGCTGGTCGGCACCTTTGGTTTGGTGGTTTGGTTTCTGCCGATTCTCGGCGGGACGTTGGCAGACCGCTTCGGATTCCGCCGCGCATTGATGTTCGCCTACTTGATCATGTCGGTCGGTTATTTCCTTCTCGGCTCTCTGAGCGCGGCTTGGATGGAGCCCCTCCGCCATGCTCTTACGGACAAATGGCTGGTCCTGGCTATCCTGATGATTCCCGCGCTCGGACCGGGCGTCGTGAAGCCGTGCGTGGCGGGCACCACGGCGCGGGCTTCCTCAGAGAACGTTCGTTCCATCGGCTATTCGATTTATTACACGCTGGTGAACATCGGTGGCGCTATCGGCCCCGTCGTGGCCTTCCTGGTTCGCAAGCAACTGGGCTGGGGCGTCGAAAACGTGTTTCGCGTGGCCGCTTTGAGCGTCTTCCTGATGTTTTGGGCGACGCTGTTTTTCTACCGCGAGCCGTCCCGTTCGGGAGAGGAGAAAGTTGCCAGTCTTTTCAGCGCCATAAAAAACATGTTCGTGGTCCTGGCAAATCTGCGGTTCGTCACCTTCCTCGTGATTTTTTCGGGATTTTTCGTCATGTTCTGGCAACAATACATTTCCGTTCCCCTGTTCATCCACAAGTTCATTAATCCCGGCGCGAATACCGACCTGTTGCTTTCCATCGATCCCACTTTCGTGATCTGTTTTCAAATCGCAGTAGCCTTCGCTACGCGCAAACTGCCGGCCTTCACGGTCATGACGCTCGGAATTCTGATCACGGGACTCGCTTGGGTCCTTCCCGCGCTTCATTCTTCAGTGCTGCTGTTCGCGCTGGCGCTGGTCTTCGTGGCCCTCGGCGAAACCACGCAGGTATCACGCTACTATGAATATGTCTCGCGGCTCGCCCCTTCCGGCCAGCAAGGTTTGTATATGGGCTATGCGTTTCTGCCTGTTGGCATCGGATATTTCATTGCGGGTCCCCTCGGCGGATTCTTGGTCCACCGTTATGAGGGGAGCGCTCACCCTCAGCAAATGTGGTGGGTGTTTGCCGCTGCGGGTCTCCTGACGGCCCTGCTGCTCTGGATTTACGATCGCGCCATCAAATCAAAGGAACCTGCGTAGGGGCACGGCATGCCGTGCCCGTTTTCAATATGGAAAAAGACTGCGCCCAAAATGAGAGGAATCAAGTGGTGAGAGGAAATGTGGGGTGTCCGGCTTTTCACCAGTCACCAGTCACGAATCACGAGTCACGGCTTTTCAATTTACCATGCGGCGGAGCGAAGCGAGCGCCTGCCGCGCCAGCGAATACCTCGGCTCGACTTCGAGCGCTTCTTGAAAACATTTCATGGCGCGGCCGTACATCTCTTGGCCGAGATAAGCCCGGCCGAGATTGTAGTGAGGAAAATGGCGCGGCTCATAGCGGCGTGCTTCAATGGCGCGCTCCAGCCACGGAATCGCTTCCTCGTAGCGGCCCAGCTCGATCAGGTACGCTCCGATGTCGTTGTAGGGATTGCCGAACTCAGGATCCACTTCGATGGCCCGCTTGCACTCGGCGATGGCCTCTTCGATGCGCCCCTGAAAATGGTACGTCCAGCCGAGAAACGTGTAAGCTTCGGCGGTCGGGTGGAGTTCCAGCGAGGATTGATAGAGCTCAACGGCCCGGTCGTAGTCGCCCTCCATTTGGGCCTGATATGCGTCTTGAAGGATTTCCCAGGCTCGCGTCAGGGTTTCCTGGCTCATGGTGTAAATTGTTAACACACGGTTTCGGAGGCGTCAAAAGTACGAGAGTTCCATCGTGCGCTGGGGGAACCTGTACCTAGTGCCGGGTGCGGGCAGTGGAAATTCCGCCGATAAAAAGAGAAGATGGAGCTGTACTCAGCAAGCAAAAACGAAGGGGGAGACGTGAAGCGAAATTATCTGGTTCTTGGGTTCGCGGTATTGAGCATGGCTGTAGCGGTCTTGGCGCAGGATCCGCCGGCAAAAACCACTCCCAAAAAGACCGCGGCAAGCAAGTCATCCGGAACTGCCGCGAAAGGCAAGGAAGTGTTCGAGCAGAAATGTTCCATCTGCCACTTTGCGGATAGCGACGGAAAAAAAATCGGCCCGGGACTCAAAGGAATTTCCAAGCGCGGCACGTTTACCGTGAACAATAATAAGGTCACCGACGCGACCTTGAAAGACTGGATCGAAAATGGCGATTCCCTGATGCCTCCATTCAAGGAGGCTCTGGACGAGCAGCAGATCAAGGACGTCATCGCCTACGTAAAAACTCTCTAGAGTATCAGTGCGGTCGCGCCAAGCTCGGGTCGGACTTCCCAGAACGTCAGCTGGGGAATCCGCGCCAGTCACGCGGATAATATCTCGTGTTTTGGAGTCCCGGCAAAAAGAAGCCCCCGATCGCCTGATTGCACAAGCCATCGGGGGCAAACTCAACCGGGACACCCGCCCAGGCACCTAGCGCGGCAGGAAGTGGCGATGCGCAAAATTCAATTAAGGGCGCTTGCCGATTCTGGAGCGCTGTGTCAGGGCCGGTTCCCTGGAATCAGGGATACTACTTCAGGACGGCGTCCTTGAACGCCTTCGCTGGGCGCAGGCGAACCACGGTCTTGGCCTTAATCTTGATTGCTTCGCCTGTCTGGGGGTTGCGGCCCATGCGCGCCTTGCGGTGCGCTTTCACGGCGCGGCCAATATTCGGAATAACGAACTTGCCCGCACCGCCCTTGCATTCCTTGACCGCGAGCTTAAAAAGCTCTTCGAAAAAGAGCACCGCGGTTTTCTTGGGGGTGCCGCACTTCTCTGCGATGTGCGACACGATCTTGCTCTTGCTCATTGGCTTGGCTGCCATCTAGTCTGCTTATCCTCCTGTATTTACTTTCCACCCCGCTGCGAGCGGGGCAGGCCGCGAGCGAAATCCCCCTGGGTGAGCGTGAAAAACTCGGGCCGCACGGCACTATAGCCAACGTGGAAGTAGAACGCAAGGAAAAAACAGCAAAAAAGGCTGGAAAAATGCGGCTTTTTGAGACGCGCCTGTGAAAAACCCGCTAAAACGCAGGCTGTGCAAGCTGGGCCGCGGCGCTTCAGGTCAAAGTGCGGCGAGATCCGTATAAAAGTGGGCGATGGCTTTGATGCCCCCGAAGTAATTCTCGAGAGCGATGTGTTCGTCGGGAGCGTGGGCGTTTTCGTCCGGGAGGCCAAACCCGATCAGCACGCACGGAACTTTAAAAGTGTCATGCATCTGCGTGACGAAAGGAATCGAGCCGCCCTCGCGAATAAAGACCGCCTTCTTCCCGAAGCCCTTCTGGAGGGCGCCCTGGGCGATCTTGAAAATTGGCGCGTGGAACGGGGCTACCCACGGCTTGCCGGTGCTAAGCACTTCGAACTTGCACTTAACAGTTTTCGGCAAGAGTTTGCGAACATGTTTTTCCACGAGTTTCGCGATTGTCTGCGGATCCTGGCTGGGAACGAGGCGAGTAGAGAATTTCGCGTAAGCCTTCGAAGGGATGACGGTCTTGGCGCCCTCACCTTGATAGCCGCCCCAAATCCCGTTCAACTCGAGAGTTGGACGCGTCCAGAGTTGTTCGACGATGGAAAAACCTTTTTCGCCGGCATAGCCCGGGGCGCCGACTGCTTCTTCAAACGCTTTTTTCTTCCAAGGCAGCGCATTCAGCGCTTTGCGTTCTGGCGCGGAGATTTTGGCGACTTTGTCGGAAAAGCCAGGAACGGCAACACGAAAATGCTTGTCGTGAAGTTTGGCGAAGAGTTCGGTGAGAATGGTCAACGGATTTGGGACAGCGCCGCCGTAAACGCCGGAATGGAGATCGCGGACTGGACCGGTGATTTCGATCTGGTAGTAATTCAGGCCGCGCAGTCCATAGGTGATGGAGGGCACGCCCTTCGCGAGCATGGATGTATCGGAAACGACGAGCGCGTCCGCCTTAAGTTTTTCCTTGTTCTTTTGCACATAGTCCCAGAGGCTGACGCTGCCGACTTCTTCTTCGCCTTCGATCAGGACTTTTACATTGATCGGCAACTTTCCATTCACTTTCTGAATGGATTCGAGCGCTTTCAAGTGAATATGCACCTGGCCTTTGTCATCCGCGGTGCCGCGGCCGAAGAGATTGCCGTTGCGAACGGTGGGTTCGAACGCGGGCGAGGTCCAAAGCTCGAGCGGTTCCGCAGGCTGCACATCGTAGTGGCCGTAAAAGAGGACGGTGGGCTTGCCGGGAGCTGCGAGGGATTCGGCATAAACGAGTGGATGGAGATTGGTCGGAACAATTTCAATTTTCTGGAAACCGGCGGCGCGAAGATTGTCCGCGACCCAGCGAGCCGCGCGTTCGATATCCGGTTTGTGTTCGCTCTTGGCGCTCACGCTGGGGATTCGCAAAAATTCGCACAGCTCCGCCAAATGCTTGTCGCGATTGCCTTCTATAAATTCAGCAAGGTTCATAAGAGGGGCTCTCGGGGGCTATGAGTCCTTTCGAATAAATTCACACGAAGCATTAAGCGCATGTATCGGACAGCAGAAAGAGTGCGGACCTGCAAAGCGGCTCTCAACTGCTGTTTCCCATTCTATGGCCGGGTCTGCCTTGCGCACAAGCGGGCCAGGCGCGAACAGTCAAATGAGCAGCAAGAACGTTAGAACAGTTGTTCGTAGGTTCATTGCGATGGAAAGCAGGACCGCCCCCGAGCGCTATTCCATTCGCAGCACGCCCAAGTGACGGAGGCTTTTTGCTTTCCCGAGTTCCTGACAGGCCGATTTTTGACCGAGAGGGTCGCAGGTCGAGTTTGTTATGACGAAGGATAAGTAATGCGATTCCCGTGGATATGTGCAAACGAAGTGAGCGCGTGAGCCTGGGAATGTTTTCCGCTGATAATGCCGGCTACCCGGATACCGCGAGCGACTAACGAGTCAGCGGTGAGCGAGCGGTGGCAGCGCCAGGGAACCGCTTCCGCGCACATCAATGCGCTCCTTTTTTGCTTCGCTAATTTAATTAGCCGCTCTAACCCAGCCTCGAAGTCCGGTGACTGCATATAATCGGCGAACCCTCGAAACGACGCATTGCGCCAGCCCGTATTCTGCGAATCGCGGCGCGCGTGGCGCAGGCCGCCCAGCTTACGGAGATGCACATAGCCAATCCTTGCGGAACGCAGCTTCGCAGACAAGGTTTCTCTATTGAACTGCGGATTGTGGCGGGACCGGGGAATACTGCGCACATCGATGACACGCTTAATGCGGTGTACACGCAGCAGTTCCAGAAAGTCCTTCCAGGTGCGCGCGGAGTGACCAATCGTAAAAACGATAAGCATTTTGACTATGACTCTTGATGCGTAAGAAAAGAAGCAAAGAGTTTCATCTCGGCAATGCCTATGGGAATCAGCAGACCACCAACGAGGAGAAATTCGCGGGGTTCGGCGTGCCGAATTGTCTCAGCCAGGAGAATGATCGTTGCCAGAAGCAACAAAGCAAGCGAGATTCCGCGATGGAACCGGCGTAATTCAGATTCAACCCACGAATCCAAATGACTGTTCAAAAGACGCCCTTCGTTGGAATCGGTGCAATTATTCTTGAGGGAGCATGCATTGCATGCTTCTGCCGGCGCACGATAGTGAACTATGCGGCGCTGGAAGTCTGTTTCGATACGCAGCAATTGCCGGCCGGCGGGACATTCCCACAAATCCGTTTTGGGGAAGTAAGCAAAACCGGCGTTGCGGTAGCGCTCCGAGCGATTGTGAGAATGGCGGGCCATTAGCTCCAGGACGAACGCCACGCCAACGAGAAATACCGCGTAGATGGCGGCAAGAACGACTTCGAGATGCAAACCAGAGATCATGCGTTGGATTTTTTCGTTTCCACAATTTCAGTGAACAACACATCACGGGGTTCTTCAAGCGCAGTTCGCGGCCGCATGTGACGCACACCGAGCCAGGAAAGATAGAGGACGGGCAGGGTTCCGCCGAGAATGAAAAGTGTATCTCCAGGGAGGCGCAGCCATTCCAACAGAGTGTTTGTACGATTGGAGAGAAATTCGAGCGACCGCGCGTCGAAATATCCGGCGCTGACCGAATGATAGAGCTGCAGGATGCCCAGGGGGAATAAGGTGGCAAATACCATCCAGGCAAGCCCGATGTTCAAGGACCAGAAACTGATTTTGGCCGCGCGGTCGCTCCAGCGCTTTTCTGGAATCATGTACCGCAAACAGAAAAGAGCCAGCCCCACGGCCAGCATCCCATAGACTCCCATCATTGCCGCGTGAGCGTGATTAGCTGTCAGGGCGGTCCCAATCTCGTAATAGGACACGATGGGAAGGTTAACCAAGAAGCCGAAAATACCGGCACCAAGAAAGTTCCAGAAGCCCACGGCAGCCAGAAACATCACCGCCCAGAAATGAGGAAATGGCGAGCGCGAGTCTGAACCCTGATGCGCACCAAGCTGGAGAAAACTCCAGGCTTCCAGAGTGAGAAATGTCAGAGGAATGACCTCCGCCGCCGAAAAGAAGGCTCCGAGCGCCATGTGAATGGACGGCTCACCGGAGAAATAAACGTGGTGCATGGTCCCGACAACGCCGCCGGCGGAATACAATAAGATGTCAAGGTAAACCACTCTCAAGGCAATCCGTTCATGAACGACGCCGAGAAGAACAAAGATATAAGCGACCATGATGGTCGTAAATAGTTCGAGAAAGTCTTCCACCCACAAATGGACGACCCAGAAGCGCCAAAAATCGGACGTAGTGAAGTGAGAGTCTGTCCGAGCAAGCAAACCAACGGCATAAAAGGCAGGAATCGAAAGGGCGGAGAAGAAGAACAGCCAGGGCATATTGCCCACGTGATCCGAATCCAGGCGGCCACGAAGACCACGGAAAAGAATGATCACCCAAAAAACCAGGCCGACCGTAAGCAGAATTTGCCAGAAGCGACCAAGATCAAGGTACTCAAAACCCTGAGCACCGAACCAGGACCATCCACGCTGAATCCAACCGCTTATCCCGGCATACTCTCCAGCCAGACTTCCGAACACGACGATCGCCAAGGCTGCCAGTAGCCCGAAGGAGAGCCAGTTCTGACGGCGGGGTTCTCGCCCGGCAATCATGGGAGCGAGGAAAATACCCGCCGCAAGAAACGACGTGGAAACCCAGAAAATCGCAAGCTGAAGATGCCATGTACGCGCAATGTTAAAGGGCAAGGCACGCGCGAGGTCGAAACCGAAAAAATTCGCTATCTCAGCACGATAGTGCTGGGTGGCGCCTCCCAGAAGCGCTTGCAAGGTAAATAGAAGTGCCATAACTAAGAAGAACCAGGCGCAGGAACGCTGCGCAGGGGTCAGGACCACCTGGTCAGGAGCGCGGAACGAAACACGCTGATCCTCCCGACCGTGCCAGCCCAGAAAATTCCACCGGCCAAATGCCGCGAGCAAGACGCCGATGCCGCCTAGCAGGGCGATCAGGGAGAGGACGCTCCAAACAATCGCATCCGCAGTGGGATGATTTCCAACCAGGGGTTCAGGAGGCCAATTGTTCGTGTAGGAGTAATTCAAATTCGGGCGCAAGGTCGAACCCGCCCAAGCAGACCAGCTAAAGAAGGCCGTCAGTTGTTTGATCCGTTGAGGATCGGTGATGGCCGATGGCCGTAGTCCAAACTTGGTGTTCGGAGATCCAAAATATTCAGCATAGTAGATATCAAGCTTTTCAAACGCTTCAGTTTGCGCAGGTGAATACCCCAGAGTTCGCGTGCTACCGTCGTAGCGATTGGTTTTGAAGTCGGAAATGGTTGTCTGCTTGGCTGCCTCCGAGGTAGGGCCCCCATAATGATCGATAGCGATCAGGGCTGCGCGATGGAGATAGTCGGCGGTGAAATCCGGGCCGAGATAGGCGCCATGCCCAAAAATCGAGCCATACTCCATGAGTCCGTTGCGGAGAAAGACTTCCTGGCCGGCAATTACATCCGTTCCGGTGAAGAGGACTTTTCCGGCGGGGTCGACAACTTGCGCGGGGATCGGCGGCTCGTCTGTATAGGTTCGATATGCGAGCATTCCGAGAATAAGGAAGCCGCATAAGACGACGATCACAATGGCCTGGATCCAGCCGTTTGAGATGAGCAGGCCGCGCCTTGCCGTGTCATTCATGATGTTCTCCTCACTTCACAGAACGCACCAGAACCAAGAGGGGATCCGGTTTGTTCAGTAGTCGTCCGTTGTATTCCATCAGGAGTTGGTTAATCCACACGGTGTACGGTGAAACGATATATAACACAAGGTATCCTCGGCCTGATAATTCTAAACTCACGGCGCATCGTCGCGCAGACAATGGTTCTGGCCGGTAACCGCGACGGCGCATTGGAAATTGAGATTTGATACGCAATTTTTCAGTGTATTCAATAATCCGAGTTTCGAACTTCCCAACGTGGCATTGGCCGGAATCCCCGTGAAATTTTCGACGCAAACCGGGTTCGGAACACTGGCTTACACCACGTCTCCGCCGACGGACTTGCTTGACACCGGATTGAGCGGAGACAGCACGCCTCAGATGATTGCATTTCAAATGTGCCTGGAATTCTAGACTCGCAAACGCACAGCACGCTGATGGACCGCCCAGCCTGGACGCTCGCCGGATACTAACCGCCAGCGATGGCTCCGAGGATCAACAGGGGCTCGGTTCCGGAGGCGATGGCGTCGGGAAGCGGGGCGTCGGGCTGCTCGTGCGAGAGATCCTCGCCGCAGGCGAAGAAGCGCAAGAAAGGGCGGCGCTGTTGCGTGATATGGTCGCGGATCGTGCCGCTCAGCATCGGGTAACGGGCTTCGAGCGCGTCGAGAACGGAGCGCTGCGTGGGCTGGCCAGCAACCTCGAGTTCGACTTCACCGCTAACGTGCGCCAGCCCTCGCAAATGTGGCGGGAGGATAACGCGGATCATGCGAGCGTTTGGACCTCGACCGAAAGCACGGGCGGAAGATCTCGAACGATAGGCGCCCAGTTGTCACCGGCATCCGCCGATGCGTATACCTGTCCGCCGGTAGTGCCGAAATAGACGCCGCATTTGTCGAGGGAGTCGACAGCCATCGCGTCGCGCAGCACGTTGACGTAGCAATCGCGTAGCGGCAAGCCTTTGGAAAGCTCCTCCCACTCGTTGCCGCCGGAGCGGCTGCGATAGACGCGCAACTTGCCATCGAGAGGAAAGTGCTCACCATCGCTCTTGATGGGGACGACGTAAACGGTTTCCGGTTCGTGAGCGTGCACGTCGATCACAAAGCCGAAGTCGGTCGGCAAGTTGCCGCTGATTTTTTGCCAGGAGTCGCCAGCATTGTCGGTGCGCAGAACGTCCCAATGCTTTTGCATGAAAAGGACATCGGGACGCGAGGGGTGTAACGCGATGCGGTGAACGCAATGGCCGACTTCGGCAGTGGGCTCGGGAATGTACTTGGAGTAGAGCCCTTTGTTGATGGGGCGCCAGGTCGCACCGCCGTCGTCAGTGCGGAAAGCGCCAGCGGCGGAAATGGCGACGAAAATACGTTTGGGATTTTTCGGATCCACAATGATCGTGTGGAGGCACATCCCGCCGGCGCCCGGCTGCCATTTGGGTCCTGTACCGTGGCCGCGCAGTCCGGCGAGTTCGTGCCAGCTCTTGCCACCATCGGTTGAGCGGAATATGGCGGCGTCTTCGACTCCAGCATAGACAGTATCCGGGTCGGTCAGCGATGGTTCGAGATGCCATACGCGCTTGAACGCCCAGGGTTTCTGGGTTCCGTCGTACCACTGATGCGTGGTAAGAGGCTTGCCCGTTTCCTTGGAGTCGTCATAGACAAACTTGTTGCTCTCGCCCTTGGGCATTCCGCCGGGCCCGGTGGTCGATTCGCCAGGCGGGGTGCCGGGCTGCGTCCAGGTTTTGCCGCCATCATCGGAACGTTGAATGACCTGGCCGAACCAGCCACTGCACTGGGAAGCGAAGATGCGGTTGGGGTCGGCGGTTGATCCCTTAACGTGATAAAGCTCCCAACCGGCAAAGTGCGGGCCGGAGACGTCCCAGTTGTTGCGCTTTCCGTCGGAGGTGAGAACAAAAGCGCCTTTGCGTGTGCCGACGAGAACTCGTACTTTGCTCATGGCTTGCTCCTTTAGCCGAGGAAGGGTTGATTGTCCAAAAAAATCGAGAACAGTGTGTACATCTTACTTGCAAAATGCAAGTAAGAAATGCCAGGGCCGAACGGCGGCCAAAAACAAGACTACCGCAAAGCCATAACGCCTGTCTTTATGGTGCGCGCTGTTCAGCGAGGAAATGCAGTGGAGACGCACAGACGAATGAGCTGGGTGGAAATGCGCCGGTGCCGGGAACGGAGTTCGAAACGGTAGCGCGGGGATTCTGCGAGTCAAGGAAAGCAGCCGTTGCCGGTGGGGAACACCTGTCCTGAGGGCCAGTGGACGCTGTTTGCTTTGGCGTTCGATGATGGAGCTATGAGCGCGACAACGTCTCCAACACACAGACGCAGCGGGCGGGCATTCCACAAGATGCGCGTGCAAGCGCAAGGCCGCGCGCACAACGGGAAGAAATTCAAAGAGGCTTGCGAGACCGTGGTGGTCAACGCGCACGGCGGGTTGCTGATGCTGAAGCATGAGATCGATAACGGCGAGATGATCGTCCTGACGAACCCGGAGACATTGGAAGAGCAGGAGTGCCGGGTGGTGTATCAGGGGGAGCCCTGCGAGAGAGGGCAGAGAATTGGCGTGGAGTTTCTGACGCCGGCGCCGCGCTTCTGGGGTCTGGAATTCGGAGAATTGTCCACGCCGGGCGGCGGGGACGCATCCCTCGTTCACTAATTTTCTTTCGCAAACCGTTCATCAGATTTCGCTCACTGGCTGTTCGCGGAAGCGCGCTGCGTCTTGGGCGCGACCGCGACGGTGCGGCCGCGGCGAATCAGCCAATCTCCCAATCGCCATAGCAAGAGGACACCGACGATTGCTCCGTAGGCCAGCGGCCGCAAGACCGCGGATTTCACGAGCCAGTAGTAGTGAATCACGCCACACACCGCGCTGATGTAGATCAAACGATGAAGCATTTGCCAGCGGCGTCCGCCGAGACGGCGAATCCATCCGGCTGTGGAGGTAAGCGCGAGGGGAATGAGCAGCACGAAGGCGGTAAAACCGACGGTGACGAACGGGCGCTTGGCAACGTCCTTCGACATTGCCGCTAAACTGAAATTTTGGTCTGGGCCAAGGTAAGTCAGGAAATGGAGGCAAGCGTAAAAGAAAGCGAAGAGGCCGAGCATACGGCGAAAACGAATGAGTTCGGGGAGCTTGAGGAGTTTACGAAGCGGCGTGATGCAGAGAGTGAAGATGAGGAAGCGGAGAATCCAATCGCCGGTGGTGTGCTGGAGAGTCTCGACCGGATTTGGGCCCAAATTGCCGGTGAGCGCTCGCCATACGAGAAGGCCGAAGGGCACGAGGCAAAGAAGAAAGATAGGAACTTTGATCCACTTGTTGGAGAGAAACGAGTGCACGCTTCGGATGAGCCTCAGTAATATTTTTTCAGGTCCATGCCGGTGTAGAGGCTGGCGACCTGATCCTGATAGCCGTTGAACATAAGCGTCTTGTGACGAAAAATGTCGCCAAGGCGGCGTTCCGTGGCTTGAGACCAGCGCGGGTGATCGACACTTGGATTTACGTTGGAATAAAAGCCGTACTCGCGGGAGTTGGAGAGGTTCCAGGTGGTCGGTGGTTCCTTTGATACAAACTTAATTTTGATTATGGATTTGATGCTCTTGAAACCGTATTTCCAGGGAATGACCATGCGCACGGGGGCGCCGTCCTGATTCGGAAGCGATTCGCCATACATGCCAACGGAGAGAAGCGTAAGCGGGTGCATGGCTTCATCCAGGCGCAAGCCTTCCACGTAAGGAAATTCAATGCCCGCTAATTCCGGCCGCGCTTTCGGCATTTGGCCCAAATCCCAGAACGATTCGAAGGCCACGAACTTTGCCTTGGGAGTCGGCTCTACAAGCTTGGCAAGAATGCTGAATGAGAAGCCGATCCAAGGCACAACAATAGACCAACCCTCGACGCAACGGTGGCGGTAAATGCGTTCCTCAAGAGGAGCGAGCTTGAGGATTTCGTCCATGGTGAACTTGCGCTTGGTTGTGACTTCGCCTTCGACGGACACGGTCCAGGGAGAAGTGCGGAAGTTCTGGGAATTTTTTGCGGGCTGGTCCTTTTCGACGCCGAATTCGTAGAAATTATTGTAGTGCGTGGCATCCTGGTAGGAGGTTTCCTTCTCCGTGGTGCTGAAAGGGCTCTTGCTCAGGCCAGTAAACTTTGTCGCAGCGTAGACATCTCGCGACGGGGAGGCAAGGTTCAAAAGATTCCTTCCGGCGAGAGCGGCGACGCCGGTGATGCCCATGGCCTTAAGGAACTTGCGGCGGTTGAAATAGACATCTTTGGGTGTGACGTCAGCGTAGGTTAGTTCGGGCTTTCTTTGGAGCAACATTTTTCCTTCCTAGCGAGCTGCGCGAGAGGGCACTTATATAGTACGCACGTCCATCAGGATTGGATGCAAAAATTTGCGAGAGGATTCATGTGCGGGTCTCGCAATCACGCTGCGAAGCTAATGGCGGCCGTGCAGGCGTTCGAGAACTCTTTGGGCTGCGAGTACGCCGTGGTATTGCGCTTCTTCAAAAATGGAGATGCCGCTGAGGTCGGAATTGGCAAATAGGAGACGTGAATCGCGATGCGGTTGTGCGAGGCGAAGGCGTTCCTGGGAGAAAACCGAGCCGACGGCGGGGCGAACCATGGCGTGGCCCATGCGCATGACGTCGATGCGCGAGACGCACTGGCGAATGTCGGAGTGGACGCGCTCGAGGTCGTGGAGAATGGCTTCCTTCCAATAGTTCCAGTCCTTGTCGAGAAGAAGTTGGCGATTTTGAGCGGGAGTGCCGTCGACAAGAGACCAGTAAAAGGTCCAGACGGTTCGATCGATGTACGTGCGCAGACTCTGGTGAGTGGCGTCGACGTAGCCAAGGGTGGGCGAGTCTAGAAAAACTGTGTCCCAGGTGGGCTCGGCGCCGCGGGAATCGGGGAGACGCTCGAGCGTCAAGTTGGCGGTGAGCCAGGGGGAATAGACAAAATCGTCGAGGCGCGGAAAGCGTTCGATTAAGTAAGGAGCGAGGAAGGCGGGCGCGGCGAAGATGAGAAATTCGGATTGAAATTCGGTGTCGCCGGAGAAGACGCTGAAGCCCCGTTTAGTTTCCACAATGCGATGGACCATTTCATTGGTGCGAACATTTTCTCCTACGCGTTCGAGAAGGCGGCGGGTAATCCAGCCGTTTCCCTCGGGCCAGGTGAGCGGGCCTTTCTCCTCTGACTCACGCGAAGAAAAATAGTGGATGCCAGCCCAGGCGGAAGTGTCTTTGGCAAGCGCGCCGTAATCGTCGCGGCAGGCGTAGTTCATGTACCAGTTCACTAGACGCGAATCACAGCCTTGCTGCTGAAGCCAGTCGGAAAAAGAGAGGCGATCCAAATCCTGGAACTTGGAGGTGCGCCCGAGTTCGAGAGGGATCGTGAATTCGCCGCTTGCGCGGAACTTTGCGAAAAGATCTTCGAGACGCTGGAACTGATCGCGATCTTTCTGCGTGAGGCCGACAGCCGGCTCGATGCCGTCCTGCCACCGTCCATATAGAAAAAGGCGCTCCTGGGGAGCGAAACAGAGGTAGCGCTCTTCCCACTGGCCATCTCTTAGGACGCCGAGATCTGCGAAGAGTTCGCGCACATATTCAGCTTTGGGACCGGGCACGGGAACGTAGTGCGCGGCCCAGGGATAAGCGGTGATTTCGTTTTCGCCCCAGCGAGCGTTTCCGCCGGCTTGCGGATTCATCTCCAGGAGGACGAAATCGGCGAAGCTGCGCTTACGCAAACGCCAAGCAGCGCTCAGTCCGGCGATGCCTCCGCCAACGATTACGACGGGAAATCTTTCGACGCGTTTCGCGGGAGGAAAAGAGGCGCGGTCGCGCAACATGTGGCCCATCTGAAAGGAATCGTTGACGAACGAGCCTGCGATAGGGCGGTCCGACTTGAGCGAGAGTCCTACGAGGGCCGCACTGCCAGCTCCGAGAAACTTGCGCCGTCCAACCTTCAATGACTGATGTCCTTCCAGTCGTTTTCGTATGTGCGGACGAGGATCTGGCTGTTGAGTTTATTGGCAGGCATGGGAAGGGCCGCCATGTCCGGCGGAAATTGAAACAGAGCGGGCAAGCCTTCGAGATTGATGAAACGAAGCCCACCGGGGAGAGAGGCCGGCGGAGTGTATTCGTGGTTTGAGGCCAGGACGAATCCCCACTCGCCGAAGGAAGGGACATAGACGTGGTATGGAAATGTTTGGAGGCCGGCCTGTTTGACCGTTTGCACAATGCACCAAAAGGAGTCGCGCGCAAACATCGGTGAGGTGCTCTGCACGACCATCAGACCCTGGGCGCTTAAGTGGCGTGCCGCGGCGCGATAAAAAGCCGTTGTGTAAAGTTTTCCGAGCGAGTAGTTCGTGGGGTCGGGAAAATCGATGACGATGAAATCGAAGCTGTCCGTGTTCGAATCGACCCAGGGGAAAGCATCGGCGTTGATCACATGAACGCGAGAAGAGAGAAGCGACATGTCGTTCAGCTTCGTCAGCATGGGATGCGAAGAAAAAAGTTTGGTCATTTCCGGATCGAGATCGACGAGAGTGATGCTCTCTATTTGAAGATATTTGAGAATCTCGCGCACAGCCAGGCCATCGCCGCCGCCAAGGACGAGAACCCGGCGCGGAACGGCAACCGCAGCGAGGCCAGGATGGATGAGGGCTTCGTGATAGCGGTATTCGTCGCGCGAGCTGAACTGGAGATGGCTATTGAGAAAGAGGCGAAGATCGTCCTTGAAGCGAGTGAGAACAAGATGCTGGTAGCGCGTGTCGCGAGCGAAGATGATGTCGTCGGCGTAGATGTTGTCCTCGGCGGTTGCGGTGATGTGCCTGGCTTCCACCATGCCCACGCCCAAGGCGCAAAGGACGAGTACGCACGCTAGGCGCAGCGACCGCGCGCCGGAAAGCTGGTTGGAAAACAAGTAGGTGCTCCAGAGCGCAACGCCGGCGTTGACGAGACCGAACAGCATGGCGGAGCGGACGAGCCCTAGACGCGGCACGAGCAGAATCGGAAACAACAAGGAGGCGCCGAGCGCGCCGAGGTAATCGAACGTAAGGACGTGAGCGATCACGTCGCGAAATTGGTAGCGGTCGCGCACAATGCGCATAAGAAGAGGAATTTCGAGGCCGACCAGAATGCCCATAACCATAACAAGGGCGTAGAGAATCAGTTCGAAGCCCTGCGTGAAAGCGAAGGCCATCATCAGGAGCGCGGAGGAAAAACCACCGATAACACCGAGCAAGAGCTCGATCCAAATGAAACGATAGACGAGGCCACGATTCAGATAGCGGGAAAGCGCGCTGCCGATGCCCATCGCGAAGAGGTAGGTTCCGATGATGGTGGAAAACTGAAAGACGCTGTCGCCCACCAGATAGCTGGCGAGTGTGCCCGCCACTAGTTCATAGATGAGGCCGCACGCCGCAACCAGCAGCACCGAGATGAAGAGCAGAATGCCCATGAGCTAATGAATCGCGGCGGCGATGATGATGCAGATGCCGATGGACATGGCGCCGACGAGAATCGCGAGCGCCATGTTGTGCTCCTGTACGATTTCCTTCCAGAGATGATACGGCGTGAGCTTATCCATCACCACAAACGCGATGATGAAAATGAGCATGCCGAGAAAGGCGAACGCCAGTGCAGCGATGACATTGCCGAGCGGAACGAGGTTCATCTTATTTGCCTCCGGTGTAGTGGTGATAGAAACCGTAAACGGAACGATAGGATCCGGGATTATCGCGGACGGACTTGGGAACGTTTTTCAATTGGCTAATCCTGTCGAGGCTCCAGCCGCTATGCTGGGCAAAGCCCGTGCCTCCGAGGACTAACACTCCATAAGCGAGATAGAGTTTTCTGAACATTGGTTAGTCCTCCGAATTTCCAATTCTAATGGGGGGATGATCGCTTTCGGCCCAGCGCATGCGCTCAAAGTTGATGGAGCGCCAGGTGATAGCGATGGCCGGAAGCAAAAGCGCCAGAAAGGCAATGCCGAAAAATCCGAAGACGGGGACATCGCACTTCACTTGTACCGAGTAGGCGATGGGCGGATGCTTGGGGTCGACTTCAGGTTCGATGCGCAAGTAATAATGGCCTGAGGGGACGCTGGGGATGACGACGTTATCCGTTCGACTGCCTTCAGTCCATGATCCATCGCTGTCGTAACCGTGGTAGTAGCTGACTTCGCGGCCAAAATCCCAGGCTTGCCCTGTGTCCTGATTGATCAGCGCATAATTTAGGTAGATCCAAGAGTTGTTGACGCTGGCGGAGGTTTTGACTTCCACGTTAGAGGTCCGATCCTCCAAGGTGAACGGGTCGGTAACAAATGACGCTTCGCCTCTTGGCTCGCCGGAATTTAAGCGGTAGCTGGAATCAAAGACGATTCTCTTGTGCGCCGCAAAATCAAATCCGGCCATCAAAACAAGCAGAAGGAGTGCAAAAGCGAGGAAAGCGGACCAAATACCCTTAACGTTTTCATTGACGGGCGATGGCTGGTTTTCGTAAACGCCGACCGCTTCCGGCGGATGGCCAGGCAGATTGAAGGACTTCCAGATGTCGGCGCCATACATGTACTCACCGAGGGACCAGGTCACTTCGTTGACGCTTTTTTCCGAGGACAAGACGCGCGGCGGCTTGACGTAATCCGTAACGGTGGCATGTTCGCCGACGCGGACTTGCCACGGAAATTCGCCGAGGACGTAATTCGTATTGGCGTCGGAAGTTTGAAAGTGCTTGTAGACTTCGCCGAGATAGTTAACGGAAGCGAACTGGACGACGGGAAGCTCTTTGCAGACGCTTATGTCGTTCCAGTGGCCGTTATATTCGGTGAGATAGTGCGTGGGTTTGTACGGATTGAAGAGGACATATTCGTGCCAGTCATAGCGGATGCCCTCGACCGTAATGCTGCGCCGCTGAAATCCGATGACTTCGTAGTCCGTGCCGCGAAGCTTGCCACGAGTGCCCAGGGGGATGAGCGGCGGGACTTCGCCGGTGACGACTTGAAATTTCTGCAGGATCTGGAGATTCGGATCTTTTGCATCCAGAATGGAATGACAACTTTCACAAACGACGGTTTCGGCGTGCCCCATGGAACGAAGAACGATCGCCGCGCCACATTGCGGACAGTTCAATGCCTTCACTTGGGGCTTCGGAGGAATCGGGAGCGGCGGTGTTCCTGCGCTCATCACCAGCCCTCGAAAGCGCGAAGATTTCTCAGCTTGAGATCGTCGAACTCAACAAATTCGCCCAGGTAAAGGGCGGGCTGGTCATCGCTGTAGTCCAACGTGGCGAATTTGCCCGTCTCACTGCGAAGGTCGGCAAACGTGACGTCGGTCTTGTCCCAATATTGAAAGGGCAGCTCTCCCTCAACGCCGCGATAATGCGCGGGTGTAATCACGGTCAAAGTGTAGCGCTGATTGTTCCAAGAGAATTGCTGCCCCACCTGAATATGGGTAGCGGCGGGAAGAGCAGTTGTGTTGCTGGCGAATGAAATCGCGTATTCATTTTGCGCATCGGAGAGCCAGGCGCTCGCGCCGTCGTTCATGGTGATGTGCCATTCGTTCCAGCCGCCTTGGTCGTACTCGTACAGAATACGTCCAATGACGACGAACGCTTTGTTGCGATAAATGCCTTCCGTGTTGAGCTGAATCGGCGAACTGTCCGGCGGGAGATCGGCCACCTGGCCGACCTTCTTGAGATCGACGTCGGTGCGCACCAGTATGCTTTTGCAGTACGGACAAACCGTCTGCACGCTGCCGGACCATTTGAAGACGATCTTCGCGCCACAGTTGGGACAGTTCGAGACGGGCTGGGTCATCTTCCGCTGCTCACCTGTTGCACGAGAAAAACCCTCGCTCTAAAATCTAACCGCTGGCCGTTTGCTGGCGCGCCGCCTCGTACGGACGCGAAAGTCGCCTGACGGAAACGGATCTCGCATGGAAAAGTTGCTGCAGCGCCGCTTCAAAATTCCACTCCGCGCGTGGAACACAGCAAAAAAGATTCAGGCAAAGTGAATTGTGTTCGGGAAAAGTGTGGCAGGCGATGTGGGACTCGGCGAGCAGGCACAGGCCGGTGATACCGCCCGTGCCGGGAAACTGATGCCACTGCGTTTCGCCAACGGGCCGTAGCTTCATGCCGCGAATCATGCCGTGGAACAGAGTTTCCACCGCACGAAGGTCGCGCAGAGATTCCGAGGAGCAACCGAAGGCCTCAACGACCCACTCGATTCCACTCATGCCGGCTTCACCATTAAGCCTGCGGCTTCCCACATTCCGGGCAGAACTTGCTGGTGCGCGGGATAGGCTTGCCGCACTCGCTGCAGAATTTCGTCGCCGCGGAGGCAGCGCCCGCTGCAGCGGCCGGCGCCGCGCCACCGCCACCTTGAGCCGATGATGTGGATTGCTTCACTGCGTCCATCATCGCCTGGCCCATAGCAACACCGGCGCCGAGTCCGGCGCCCACTCCAACTGCTCCGCCGCCTTCATTCGCCGCAGCAATCGGAATCGCTTGCGCCACTTGATACTGCGTGAACTTGCCCATGTCTCCGAGCACGTTCATGCTGATGCGCTGGTCGAGCACTTTCTGAAGCTCTTCCGGGAGTGAAAGATTCTCAACGACAAAGGTATCGAGTGACAGGCCGTAGTCGGTGAACGCGGGCTTGAGCTGTTCGCTGATCTTTTCGGCAATCGCGCCCTGGCTGGCGGCCATGTCGAGAAACGGGACCTGGCTGGCCGCGAACGCATCCGTCATTCTGGCAATGATGGTGTTGCGCAACTGGCCTTCGAGATCGGCAACGCGATAGAGGTCGCGCGTGCCGCTGATTTTCGAGTAAAAAGACTTCGCGTCGGTGATGTGATAGGAATAAATTCCGAAGCCGCGCAGGCGAATCGCGCCGAACTCTTTGTCGCGGATGGTGATGGGATTTTGCGTGCCCCAGTGCTGGTCGGTCTGAATGCGCGAAGAGAAGAAATAGACATCCGATTTGAAGGGTGACTGAAACTTTTTGTCCCAATTCTTGAGGTAAGTAAGAATGGGCAGCGTGTTGGTATTGAGCGTGTAAAGTCCGGGAGCGAATCCGTCCGCAACTTTTCCTTCATTCACGAACACGGCGAGCTGCGAATCGCGCACCGTGAGTTTGCCACCATTCTGGATTTCCCGGTCTTGCATGGGGAAGCGGTAGGCAAGAATGCCGTCTTCCGGCTCCGTCCAATCGATGACATCGATAAATTGTTTGGAAATAAAGTCGCGAAGACTCATGAAGAACCTCGATTCCAGCGCGGCGGAATGAAAACTCGATTACCCGATAAAGGCGATGCTACGGTGCGTCCGGTGGCCTGTCAATGCCATTCGGAAAGCGCGGAAGGAAGAATATTGCCGGAATATTGCGAATCGTAATAGACAGCAAGAAAACGGCCCAGGATGGGCAGCCCCAGAGCGCGTGGTATTTATTCGAATATTGCTAACGAATTACTAGTTTTTCTTTTTTTTCACGTTCTGATGCAGGCCGATCGCCGGGCACGGTGAAATCCCATGCAAGATAAAAGGGCTGAAGGCCGGCGCCGAAACCTCCTATGCCATTCCTTCCATGCCCATTCCTCCGAACCCGGACGGATTCAGAGTCTTGGAAAGAACACGAGCTCGAGCTGAAAATTAGTGTAAGCGAGTTTAGGAGGGTGATTAGCGGCAATTTCGCTTTTCCGGATTTGCTCAGTTTTCGTTCTTTTTGCCCCAATTTTAGTGACAATTTGATGACACCCGAGGCTTCCAACCTCGCGGACACAAAAATGTCACCGACTGCTACGATACAAGTGTATTCCGTATTGGAGAGGTCGCCTTCCCTGCCGCTCACTTCTTTCCTGCAGCATTATTCGGCGTGAGCAGAAACTTCACGCCAACCCCGACATAAATGTGCCGGATACGCTCGTCTGAAAAAACGCTCCGTCCCACATTGGCATACAGGACCACATTGTCCCGAATACGGCGCATCAAACCGGAGTTCACGATCAGCAGACGTTCCCGCTGGAGATCAAACGTCGAAGTGAAGCGAACCTCGCCCATGACCGCCGTGTGTCGAGTGATGGCGCGTCCAAAAGCGAAACCCAAAGTGCCCGTGGTGTCTTCTGCCGGATCGTGAATCGGTTGCTCAAGGATGCCATTCGCCACGAACGTAACGTACTTGAATTCTTTCTGCACCAGCAGCGGCAAGATCAACGTTTGACCCGGTTCTGCCAAGCCTTTCTCGACGGCCTTGGCGCCTGGAACGGGAAACTCAATTTGCGGGTAGAGCGAGACATACACACCTTTGTGCTCGTTGTTGTAAAAGTTGAACTTAAGGCCGAATTTGGCTGCGCCAATGCCGACTCTCATGGGGTCGCCTGGCACTTTCGCGCCCGCCAGCGGGAATTCAAATTTCACCTGGGTGGGCAGGTCATGACCAAAGATCTTGGGCACAATTCCATAATTGGCATCAACGAAAAAGAAATCAAATATCCGCAGTTCCTTTGAGAAATCGGCTTGGGTGGTGAGATTGATCTCGTATTCGTCCTTTTCGGGGACGCCTGGATCATCCGTTTCCAGCGGCGGGGACTGCGGAGTGGCGTCAACTACGGAAACGCCCAACGCATTCTTGTAAATGCCTCGGCGATGTCTCGAGAACAGCGGTGGAGGCGGCTTTTTCTCCGCTTTTTCCGTGGTGGCCTGCTGCTGTTGGTTCTGCTGATCTTGTGTGTCGCTGCTTTCTTGAGCTTGCGCCAAGGCAGGAGGGACAAGGAGCACTGAAAGAGCCGCGAGTTTTACGATGCGCGCAAGTCCGCCAGAAGGAGCCGTCATGAAACGAAAAGTCTCGCACAGACAGGGGACGGTCAACAATACTGAAACACTCCGAAGAAAGATGCGCGTTATACTTAGAAACGGAGGAGTGGGTGAGCGGTTGAAACCGGCGGTCTTGAAAACCGTTAGACTCGAAAGGGTCTCGGGGGTTCGAATCCCTCCTCCTCCGCCATAGCTCAAAAACACAATAACAACGCATTATTTGACGCCGTGCTACACCCTTGCTACAATCTGGGCATGGCAAGAATCTATAT
>Ga0070693_100000300_pt1 | contig 22881 bp, 17 predicted proteins | sample KBSK1103metaG_FD_65472 | JGI IMG/M metagenome (GOLD analysis project Ga0070693, IMG submission 65472) | Corn, switchgrass and miscanthus rhizosphere microbial communities from Kellogg Biological Station, Michigan, USA - KBS K1-10-3 metaG | ecosystem: Host-associated > Plants > Roots >...
TCCGTCCGGCGAAGTTGACCGGGCTTTCGGCATGTCGCCGGGCAAGCTTCGCCTTCGTGCGGGAATCGAATCGTTCGCCTACGCCGCCGATGACGAAAATGAATTTGCGCTCGGCGCTCGCGCCGCGCAGCAAGCGCTCTATTCTGCGGCTTGCGGCGCCCAAGAACTCGATTGGATCATCGCCACCAGCGAAACGCACCAGGGCTTTCCCTCTCTTTCAGCGCTCCTTCACTCCCAGCTTCTCGCTCGCGAAAACTGTGGTGCGCTCGATGTCGGCGGCGCGTGTCTTGGCTTGCTGAATGCTTTTGCCGTGGCCCGCGGGCTCATTGCTGCGGGACAAGCGCGCACCATCGCCGTAGTCACCGCCGACGTTCACAGCCGCATTTTCCGGCCCGGCCGCGTCGCTGGAGAATTCGGCGGGTTGTTCGGGGACGGCGCCAGTGCCTTTCTCATCCGCGCTGCCACCGGCTCCACGCCGCAGCAAGCCTATACCTTCGGACAATTGTTTTTTGGCTGTGCGGGCCAGTACGCGGAAGCGATTCGCTTATCTCCGTCCCCCGAAGGAAATCTCGATTTGCATTTTGATGGCGAAGCACTCTCCCGCGCGGCCATCACTAAGCTGGAGAAGGTGGTCCTGGACGTCGAACTCCGCAGCGGCATTGCCCGTTCATCCGTGCAAGGTTTAGCGACTCATCAACCCAATCCGCGTCTTGTCACTCTGCTCGCCAGGCAGTTGGGTTTGTCCCAGGATAAATTTCCCGCCGTGGCCCAAAACTTCGGGAATCTCGGCTCTTCCACTTGCGGCGTGGCTCTTGATGCAATTCTGCGACGCACTCTCGGCTGCAAACCCGAGGGGTGTGGCCCCATATTTATGGCCTCTTTGGGTCCGGGCCTTCTGTTCGGTGGCGGCTGGCTTATTCCCGCCTGACCTGCGCATCCGTCGGCAATCACCTACAATCCAGGTCGCGCCCGAGTCGTAAAGCTCGTGTTCACGGTGGGCACTACACACGCTTGCAAGGCAGGCCACCCGGCGTCCGTCATTGGATTGCGGCAGAGCGATGCTGTAGCGGGACTGACTAGCGATGGATAAACGGTATTATCGAGTGGCTCGGCATAGACTTGGTAGCTGTGTCCAATGGCGAGATGGCTGATCTTATAGGATCCATCGAATTGTGCGGGGCCTGGTGCCGCGCAACTCCATCCTCCGAGCGTCGCTCCGATCACCGCACCGGTCGCTGAGTCCACGGCCACCACATGCGCTCCGAAAATCCCCGTCACGCCGGGTGGCGATGACGGTAGAAAGAGCGGATTGGCCGGGAGTATGCGTCCGCTGACCGCACCCCCATTTACAGTATCTCCAGGATCTGGATACAAAACTCGCAACCCTGTTCGATCGTCGTCCCCCAACGGGGCGTCAGGTTTTTGTGCTGTGGGCCGGCTTCCGGAGAACGTTCCTGGTGCTGGCGCAAAAGGGTACATCATCGCGGCAAACACTGCGGAATGGCTGAAGCCCAAAGTGTGGCCCAGCTCGTGAATGAGCAATGATTCGAAATCGTATGAGGTCGGCGCTGCCGCGAGCGCTGCGGGAGTTGCAAACGTTATAGTGGAGCTGCTGGGGTCAAAATAAATGTCGGCATCAAGAATTTGTCCAACCTGCGTTGCGGCCACACCGCTGCCCACGCGAGCCCCGATAATGTCTGCGGTAATTACTCGGGTGAAAGCCAGAATCCCCGGCGTAAACGCCCCATCCGCTTGATCGAGGCAGATGGAATTCACGCCATCCGAACCGCACGCGTTCTGCGCAGCGGTCCGGGTTACTGGAGCGAAGGTCCCGGGCACGAGAGTCGTGCCGCTTACTCCTGTCCATGCCGCGATCGATTGCGTAATTGCTTGCTCGATCTCGTTCAAACGTCCTGCGGCTGTCTGGTCCTGCGTCCGAATGGTCACCGGATTTGTTCCCAGCACCGTGCTCCATTGTTCTGCGATGGACCCTGGCGCGATGAGATGGTGCGAAGGCACGGGACAGGCAGAACCTCCCGAAATGCTTGCTGGTTGGCGCACATCGGGAACAATTTCATTGAAAGCATACCCGCGCGCGCCGGGTATGCCGCAGACGCCGTAGTATGCGGTTAAGAGCGCGGCGATGCTTCTGCGAATAATCGGTTGTTTTCTTTGCTTGGCCACAAGTGTTCTCCCGTGCTTCACTGATTTTCCTGCCTCAGTGCCTTGTGAAGTCTTTCCCTGAAAATGGTCATAGGCAGATTGCGAATCCCTCCGCGACGGAAGGTTCTCGTATGCGGATCGAAAACAGCTGAGGACGCGGAATCCTGTGTGACGATTTCCAGACCTGACTGCGGATTGCGCTTAATGCGAAACGTTCCTTGGGACCAGCCCAGTACTTGATACGGCTCCGCTTCATGGCCCCAAAGGAAAAGATAGACTTCTTCCCCAGTGTGAAACGTCGGGACTTCCTGCACACGCGAGTGCAGGTGTCCGACGTTTCCTCCAAGCAGGCGCACCGTGACGACTCCCGGGAGAACCCCTTTATCCCGCTGCACGACTTCAAATCTCGTCTCCGTCCAAATCTCTCCCTGCTCCCACTGGCTCGTCGTGCCAAGGCAGCGCAGCCGCGCCACGGCCGTGGATTCCTGGGCAAGGTCTTCGAGCTTCAGCGGCGAAAGAGTTGTCGCGCTTGCCGCTATCGCCAGCAATGCCAACCCGCCGAGAAATAGAATCCACAAAAATCGCCGCCGCTGTACGTAGCTCATGTTTCTTTGCCTCGCAGTTCTCACTGGACTACCAGCGCTCCGCTCGCGGCGGTCTTGTCCAGATTTGTGTTTTGAAGGAAGAGCGTGCGCGCGCCCGGAAGCGCCGTCGCCGGAATCTGTAGCGTCAGGTGGATAATCCCGAGGCCGGCGGGCTGCTTTGCGATCACCGTGATGTCGCCCGGCCCCGAAACCGTGTACGTCATGCTGGTGTCCAATCCACTCTCGGAAAACACGCAAAGATCGGTCGTCACGGTGCCGCTGGCAGGGCGTTGCAGCGCTAACGGATTGCCTGAGAGCGAACAGGAATTGTTCGCGACGGAAAACATTCCGAGAGCGGCAACGTTGATGTCCACGTCGTTGCCTTGCGCGCTCACTCCTGCGGTTGTCGGGTCGACCACCACAATGTCCTTGCCGGTTGCGATTGGGAAAGCGCTGGTCAGGGCTACCACGTCGTCCGACGCGTTTGGGGGAGCAACCACGAGAGAGACGGCATTGGACGCCGTCCCGCTGGGATTGACTAACTGTACCGAAATATTTCCCGCCACGGAGACGTCGGCAGCCGTGACTGGCGCTGTACATTCTGTCGCTGCGATGCAGGTCGTTGTTCGCGCAGTTCCAGCGACCAACAAAATCGATCCTGACCCCGGGCTCGACGCCGTGAACCCGCTTCCTTCCACCAGCAGCGTGAAACCGTCGGCCGCGCCCGCGTAGATGCTCGCCGGGTGCAGCGAAAAGATGTTGGCGCCAGTGGAGATCGTGACATTGGCCGTGCCGGACTGCGTGGTGTCATCCGAGCTGACGGCCAAGACTTGCAGAGCATCCGGTGTGGGCGCCGAGCTCGGCGCGGTGTAATTTCCATTCGCGTCAATTGAACCGCAGACGCCGCTCACGCAGGCCGTCCCCCGAATTTGCCAAACCACGCTCTGGTTGCCTGTTCCAAGCACTGTGGCCGTAAAACCCTGCACACCCAGAGGCGCTAGCGTGATGCTCTGCGGCTGCACCGAGACCAGCACGTGATTGATCACCGTGATCTGTGCTGAAGCGCTTTTCGTGGTGTCTGCTGCGCTCGTTGCCATCACGCTCACGGGGTTCGGCTGCGGAATCGCTCCGGGAGCGAGGTAATCCACTTGCAGAGCGTTTCCGCTCGATACGCTTTGACAGGGACTTGACCCCACAACGCAGATTTGCCCGAGAGTTGTACTTCCGCCGGAAACCCCGCTCACGCTCCAGTTCACTGCAGTATTCGCTGTTCCGAATATCTGCGCCGTCAGCGTCACGCGATGATTCGCTGCAAGCGTGCCTGTTGCCGGCGAAAGACTGACGTTTATTCCGGCCTGGATGGCCATCGCGGCTTGCGCCATTTTCGCGGGATCGGCTTGTGGCGTTACGGTGACGATGACGGAGTCAGGATTCGGCGGCGTGCTTGGTGCGGTATAGGTCGCCGTATCCGCGATTACGCTTCCACCTGATCCTTGCGTGGTCACAACCGTCAGCGTTCCACACGTTGTGGAACTGCACCCTGGTCCGGAGAGTGACCAGGATAGGATCGCGCTTGGATTTGAGCCTGCGACAGGCGTCATCGTAGCGACAATCGTTGCTGCGCCTCCTGCGGGGACGCTCTGTGGCGCTGTGACTTGAAGTGTGAAATTACTGGTGATGCTGACGGCCACAGAGGACTGCTTCGAGGGATCGGCGACGCTCTGCGCCGTCAATGTCGCGCTGGTCGGAGAAGGTAGGATCCCTGGGGCGGTGTACTTGCCGCTCAGGTCCACGCTCCCGCATGCCGAAGGGCACGCCGCCCCGCTGACGCTCCAGCGCACCGCAGTATCGGGATGCCCGGCGCTTGTGAGCGTGGCATGAAAACTTTGTGTTGCGCCGAGCTCGACGCTCGCATTGGCTGGCGCGAGACCGATCGTGATGTCGCTTGCAATCGTGAGTTGCGCCGTCGCGGATTTTGTCGCGTCCGCCTGGCTCGTGGCGGCGATCGTTACCGTGGTTGGCGAGGGCAGATCGGCGGGAGCGGTGTACACTCCGTCCGCTGTGATTGTTCCGGCGGAGGCGCTTCCCGCCGGAATGCTATTCACGCTCCAGCTCACACTTGTGTTAGTCGTGTTTGTCACAGTCGCAGCAAATGTCTGCGAGTTCCCCAGAAGCACCGACACGGTCGTGGGGGTCACGGTCACGGTTATTGAGGGAGTAGGTGGAGGCGGAGGTGGAGGAATTACTTCTGATCCCGTGGCTCCTCCGCAGCCTGGCAGCCCACACGCCGAAAGCATCAGGACAACCAGCAGAAAGGGGTGGGCCGTCCGCGCGAAGCTCGCTTCCCCACCAATCCATTCCACTTTCGTTGCGATTTGCGTGAGAGGCCGCATGCTGGGCGGAATGCAGGCGAAGGGCCAGCGAAAAGCGTAAGTGGGGTATACCGGAGAGAAAGTGGACAGTTCTCTCGGCGCCCCTGCTTAAATGGTTGAAAATAAAGCGCTTCTCTAATCGACGAGGAAAAGTGTTGACTCAGATCACAGCATTCAGGGAGTCTCGGCTGTCCCGCTAGCAATGACGTTAATCCCGATATGGAACTGAGTCACCGAACCACTGTTCCAGAACGGAATTCGAATTCCCGATGGCTTTTCAATTTTTCGATAATCGAGTATTTAACACTTTTGTTAAATACACTGGCCAAACCAAGCTTCCGTGAACCAAATGACCTGCTGCGCCGTCTGGCAGGTGTACGGGGAGGGCGAGCGGTTTTGGCTCGCATGAGTGACCCAATGCAGGAGCTGGTTCTGATCCAGCCAGGCCGTACCGCCGAAAAGGAATTCGCGAACGAAGCGGCCCAAACCGCTCTCCGCCGCGAGTTCGAAGAACGCCTCAGCGAGTGCGGGCCGCTGGCGTATCGCGTTGCGCGCGGCGTTCTGCGCAACAGCGCGGACGCGGAAGACGTCGCGCAGGAAGCGCTTCTGCGCGCGTACCGCCGGTTCGAACGACTACGCGACCGCGGGCGGTTTCGCGCGTGGCTCGTGCGCATCGCGTTCCGGCTCGCGATCGATCGGACGCGGTCTTCAAAGCGCCGCGAAGTGCGCGAGACGCTGTGGTCGCAAGCGGCGCCGCGAGCTTCGACGGAGGACATTGCCGCCACCAGTGAATTTCAGGCACACCTCGAGCGCGCGATGGATGAGCTTCCGGAAAAACAGAGGCTTGTGCTTTTGCTGGCGGCGATGGAGGGCCACACGCTTGACGAAGTGGCGGTGATGCTCGGGCTTCCGGTCGGAACGGTGAAATCGAGATTGTTTTTTGCAAGAAAGCAGCTAGTGGAGAAATTGCGATGTCATGTGAAAACTATCGAGAAGCGCTGACGGAAGCCGCGGCCACAAACGCTGCGCTGTCGAGCGAAGTGCATTCGCACTTGGATGGTTGCGCGTCCTGCCGCGCCGCGTTCGCCGAAGAGCGGCAACTCTTTGCCGCTGTTGACACCGGCCTGCGCGCCCACGCAAATGCCGACGTGCCTGCGTCGTTACTTCCAGGAGTACGGACGAAGCTGAACGAACTCTCTGTTCCTCGCCGCTCTTGGATTCCGGCCTATGCCGCCGCGGCCGCTGCTGCGGCTCTTGTTGTTGGGATTGTTTTCGTTCGCGGCGTTGGGCGTGGTGACACTGAGCAGGATCTGCGGACGACTGCAGCCGCCCGCAGTGTCGTGCCTCCTGAGACAAAAACGGTTCCCGCAGCCGTGCCTCACGTTGAAACGAGTGCGCCGCCAACGAAAGGTAAACTGCGCCGGCCCCTCGGAATTGCACCTGTTACCCCGGTCGAAGAGGTTGCTGTGTTAATTCCAGCCGGACAGAAACAGGCCATCGACGCGTTGCTTGCCAGTGTTCAGCGGGGCAACGTCGAAGCAAGTGTTTTGCTCGCGGAGAAACCTGAGGGAACTTTGGAAGAGTTGCAGGTTTCACCGCTCGAGATCTCCCCCATCGAAGTGAGACCGCTCGCAGATGTTAGCGCGGAATCTCCTCCAGAGAATGGGAAAACAAGACTTTAACCAGGTGGAAAAATTTCAAAAGGAGCGTTCTATGAAGAAGACTGGTTTGGCAGTGTTGCTCGCTATTCTGGTGCTCGTCGTCCCGCATTTGTGGGCGCAGGACAAGGCAAAATCCGCGGACGCTGCCAAGCCCGCCGTCACGGAAAAAGTAATCACGCCTCTGCGCGTCCAGGTCGTGTTCACCGAATTCGACGGCGACAAGAAAATTAGCAGCCTGCCGTACACCTTTCTTGTGAACGCTGATGAACGCGGAGAAAGAGCCGCCGTGCGGATGGGCTTGAAAGTCCCGATCGAAACGTCCACTAGTACGGGCGTCAAGCAGATCCAATATCAGGATGTGGGCACGAATCTCGATGGCCGCGCAGAGAAGACCGAGGACGGGCGTTTCCAGTTAATGCTGAACGTGGAGAAGTCCTCTGCTTACTTGCCAGGCGCGAACGAAAGGCCAGCCTCCGTTGGCGGTAACGAAGTTTCGAGGAACCAGCCGACCTTTCAGCAATTCCGAACACAAGCAAATCTGCTGATCCGGGACGGTCAGACCGTTCAATCGACGGTCGCGACCGATCCCGTTACAGGGCATGTGACAAAAGTGGACGTCACGGTGAACATAGTTAAGTAATAGTCAGAAGAGGAAACTGTTCAGGCGCTGACGATAGAGGCGAGAGCACTCTTCAAATCCGCTTGCAAAAATCGGTAGCCAAGACTTTCCAACTTCTTCGGCAAGACGCGCTGGCTGGATAATAGCAGCGCGTCGGCCATTTCACCGAGGACCAGGCGCAGGGCGAACGCTGGGGCAGGGAAGAGTGCTGGGCGGTGCAGGACGCTTGCGAGAGTTTTCGTGAATTCGACGTTTTGCACCGGCTGAGGAGAAATAACGTTTATGGGGCCTCGAACTTCATTTTTTTCCAGCGCGAAGCGTAAAATCTCAACTACATCGGCGAGCGAAATCCACGACATCCACTGGTGACCTGAACCAATTTTTCCGCCGGCGAAGAACCGGAACAGGAGCATCATCTTCGACAGGGCGCCTCCATCTCGCGCGAGAATAATTCCGAATCGCGCGAGCACTACGCGAATCCCAATCGCCTCAGCTTTAAGCGCTTCGGCTTCCCATTCCCTGGCCAGACCCGACAAGTAATCATTTCCCGGCTGGCTTTCCTCTGTGAGAAGTTCATCGCCGCGATTGCCGTAAAAGCCGGTCGCCGTTGCGGAGACGAGCACGCTAGGCCGCGCGTTCATCTTCGCCAGGGCAGCAACCAGCGCGCGGGTGGTATCGATGCGGCTCGACCGCAACTCGGCTTTCCGCGCGGCGCTCCAGCGGCCATCGGCAATGGATGCGCCAGCGAGATTCACCACGGCGTCCGCGCCAACGGCCGCGCCGCCCAGCTCTCCGGTTGCCGGGTTCCAAGCCACTTGAAAGCCGTCATTCATTTCATTCTTAACAACGGTTCCGGGCCGCACCAGCCTGCAGAGGGTGTGGCCAGCCTTTACCAACGCGGGCACCAGCGCACTCCCCACCAAGCCGCTCGACCCTGTTACAAGAATTTTCATGGTGATTTAACTCGACCCTCTTCGACGACCGCTTGAATGAACGCTATCCCAAGACGCTACGCAACCCGCACTGATTGGTCAAGCAGCAGAATTGTTCAAAACAATTATTGCGAACGAAAATGCCGAACAATTTGCAAGGCTTCTGCTTGTTGGCGTTAACTGCGCAGGCTATAGCTCCCTGCCTTCTTGCAGGTTACAATTCTCATGTGACCATCTCCTCGAAAACTGCGCGCGTTAAGGTGCTTTTCTTCGGCCGGCTCAAAGAAATCGTCGGCCAGGCCGAAGACTCGATCGAGATCGCAGACGGCGCGCCGATAGAGGCTCTCTTCTCCCGCTATGGCGCGAGTCACCCGGAACTTGCGCGGTTTCGCGCTTCGCTTGTGGCCTCAAGGAATCAGGAATTTGCCGCGTGGACGACGCCGCTCCATACCGGGGACGAAGTAGCATTTCTCCCGCCGGTGAGCGGCGGCTAGCCAACTTGACCATGACTGAAACTCTCCAGGCCGATCTTCTTCTGCTGGTGCGCGACCCCATCGAGCACGACGTCCTGATCGAGCACGTTCGCGCCGCCGAAGACGGCGCTGTGGTCACGTTTGACGGCTGCGTGCGCAATCATTCTCACGGCCGCCGCACGCTTTATCTCGACTACGAAGCTTACGAATCGATGGCGCTGGGAAAAATCCGAGAAATTGCCACGCAAATCCATGAGAAATATCCCATTCACCTGGTGGCCATCGCGCATCGGCTCGGCCGCCTGGAAATCGGCGAGACCAGCGTTTTCATCGCGGTAAGCTCCCCCCACCGGCCGGCTGCCTTCGAGGCTTGCCGGTTCGCCATCGACACGTTGAAACGAACCGTCCCCATCTGGAAGAAAGAATACTTCGAAGACGGCGCCATCTGGGCCGACGGCGAGATGCCACCAGCGCCCGCGGAGACACGAGCGGCGAAACCTGCATCTCAGTGAATCAATGAACTCCACCACCCGTCGCGCTCTCGCTGCAGCCGTCGCTTTACTGGCCGCGCTTTTTGTGGTCGATGTCGCTTTCTCTCAGGACAAACCCGACCGTCCGCCATGGGCGCAGAAACCCAAGCCGGCTTCGAATTCCACTTCCACCGGTACGGCCGGACCGCCTGGAACGATTGTGCCAACCCCTACACAGCCGATCAGCCTTCCGGAAGATACCGACTCACAGCGCGACAAGATTAAGGTCAAAGTCGATCTCGTCAGTATTTTGGCCAGTGTTCTCGATGACCACAACCGGCCCGCGCCCGACTTGCCCATCGAGGCGTTCCAGGTTTACGAGGAAGGTGTGCAGCAAAAGATCGAGGTATTCGAATCCGAAACGCAACAGCCTCTCGATCTCGCGCTGATGATCGACGCGAGCCTGAGCGCGCACAAGGAAATAACCTTCGAGCAAGAGGCCGCCGCACATTTTATCCGCCAGGTTTTGCGGCCCAGCGACCGCTTGTCCGTTTTTTCCTTCGACGAAAATGTCACGCAGATCGCGAAGTTCTCGGACAATGTTCCGACACTGCAAGCCGCAGTGCGAAGGATTCCCGCTGGCGCGGGTACGTCCATCTACGATGCCATACTTCTCGGAGCGCAAGCATTGGAGCGCCGGGGAGAAGAGCGCCGCCGGGTGATTGTTTTGGTTACGGACGCGGGCGAAACTACCAGCCGGACGGACTTTGAGGCCGCGCGCAAAGAAGCCGTCCGTTCGGACCTGCTGCTCTACACCATCGTTATCCGCCCGGTGAAAAATGAGAGCGGCCGCAACACCGCCGGCGAGCATGCCCTCGAGACCATCACCGAAACTACGGGCGGCGCGATGTTTTATCCGGACACGCCGCAGGAGCTCAATGTAATTTTCGATGTCATCGACCGCGAGTTGCGCACGCAGTATCGGCTTGGCTACTACCCCAATCCGCGCGGCCTGGCCAACAGCTATCGCAAAGTGGAGGTCAAGGTCCTAAACGGCGATTACCACGTCCGCCACCGAAAGACCTACCTCACCGGCCCGCAGTGAAAGATTACAAGCGGCAGTTTGATTGGCACTCATAGTTTTCAGGAAGCTGCGTGACTACTGCGGCTGTTTGATTTCAGAACCGGCTTGTTCGATGCTGCCTTTGACGAGTTCTGTTTTCACTTCGGACTTTTGTCTCTCCACAATTTCGACGTCGGTTTCAAAAGTGCGATAGCCGGGCAGCTCGACCTTGATACGATGCTTGCCTGGGCTCACGAGAAGTGAGTGAAATTTTCCGCCCAACTCGCTCGCATGGCCGACGTACCTGCCATCGAGAAACACGGCCGCGCGTTTTGGGTGAACGGTAATCTTCAACTCCGATGTAACATCCGGAGTCTTTGCGCCCGGGAGCAACTGCATCGCCACTTGAACCTCCTGCACCTGGCCGGGCTCGATAACGAGTTCTCGGGTGAAATCGGTGTAACCTGCTTGACGGACAACGATCTCGTGCTTTCCAGGCAACAGGAGAACCTTCTTCTTGGCCTTGAGTTCCTTGACATAGCCAACATAGGTGCCATCGATCCACACGCCGGAATCCCGATCCAACTGTGTATCGCCGCCAAAACGCACTTCGCCCATGACTTCGCTGCTTTGCGCGGAGAGATGCGCGGTGCCGAGCGACAGAAAAAAGAACGCAAGCACACTCGCAACGGACCGGAGGTTGCTAATTTTGCTCATGATTCTTCCTCGCATTCAGGGCGGGATTTTATTTTAACCCGGATGCGAAGTAGAAGCCTCCAAAAAACAACGGCCTTCGAGGCGAAATGTCCGCTGACGAACATGGACTGCTACGGATGCAACTTTCTCCGCGGCCCAGGTGGTAGAGTGGAGAACAAGCTGGCGCACTAATGCGACTTCCGGGGCGCGCGGCTGCATATCATTTCCATGAGAAAAGACTATCTCGAAGCCGCCATCGAAATTGCCCATGAAGCGGGTAAAATCTTGCGCGAAGAATTTGATCAGCCCGCGCTGATTACCTATAAGGGCGAAGTCGACCTGGTCACGCAAGCGGACAAGCGCTCCGAAGAAGCCATCGTCACGCGCCTGACAAAATATTTTCCGGAACACTCGATCGCAGCAGAAGAAGGAACCGGCCATGAGAGCGGCTCGGAGTTTCGCTGGCACGTGGACCCGCTCGATGGCACGACAAATTTCGCCCACGGCTATCCTTGCTTTTCCGTTTCGATAGCCCTTGCGCAGCGCGGCGCTCTTCTTGCCGGAGTCGTCTACAATCCGTTCTACGACGAACTCTTTGCCGCAGCGCGCGGAGGAGGCGCCACACTGAACGGCAAAAGAATCTTCGTTTCGAAAGTGGATACGCTGGCGACGAGCCTTATGTGTACAGGTTTTCCGGTGCACAAACGCCTCGCGAATCCCAACATCCATTACTACTGGGATTTTACACTGCGGTCGCATGGCGTACGCCGGGATGGCTCCGCCGCGCTCGATCTGGCGAGCGTAGCCGCTGGCCGATTCGATGGATTTTGGGAATTTGGGCTGAAGCCGTGGGACACTGCTGCAGGGGTTTTGCTGATCGAGGAAGCAGGCGGTACAGTCACCGACTTCACTGGCCAACCTTACGAACTCGGCGGCCCCGTCATCCTCGCCACCAATGGCTTAATTCACGAGGAGGCGCGCGGCGTGGCCTTCGAGATTTCCAAACGCGATCCCGCCGCTCCCCTTCGCCGCTAGCGCGTTTCCTAAAACGCCGTTTCTTCTTACAAAAAGCTAGCAACCCGCTTTTGACTTTTTAATGCCGTCCAAGCTACCTTTTTTTGGCAACGATACGGCTTTCTCCGCGGACCCAAGACGCTCGAAATCCGTCACGGAAATTCCGTTGCCAAACCGCATGCATTGGGGAGAAATATGCTCACGTTTAAACCGAAGCGAATTCCTGTTTTGACGATAACGATGGCGTGGCTTTGCACGAGCACAACACCAGGGCTGTTACTTGCAGACGATGAGAAGGACAAGAGTACTCCGCCGTCAAGAACCGTCCCTGCGAAGCCGGATGCCCCCGCTCCCGGATTGACCGAACGCGAGCGCATGTTTCTCGATCGCGTCGAGCAGCTCGAAAAGCGCATCGCTGAACTCGAGGCCAAGGTTGCTCCGTCTGCTGCCGCAGCAACTCCTCCAGCGGTTGAGGGCACGGGCCCTCAGCCCAACTCCGCGAACATTGACAACGCGACCGCATTAGCAGTTAGTTCGGCAGACACTTCCGGACCGGCAGCTCCGAGATCGAGTACGAATGTCATTTCTGCCGAGAAAGACATTGCTTCCGTTACCGCACAAGCTATCCAAGAAGGAAATTCTGGTACGGCCAAAAAGCCGGCGAGCGAGCCGTTTGCATTCGCCGACTTTACCTGGCTAAACGGCAACGCCCGCACAAAAGAGTCGCCCATGGACACGAAATTCTTCACGCCGGAAATCAGGGCGGATGTCGATTACGTCTACGATTTCAATCACCCGAAAGACGACACCATTGGCGGCTCGAGCGAGGTTTTTCGGTCAAGCGAAGTCCAAGTGACGCAACTCGGCGTGGGCGGAGACTTCCACTACGACAACGTTCAGGCCCGAGTGATGACCCAGTTTGGCTTGTATTCCGAAACTACGCCTCGTAACGACGCCAGCCCGTCGCGCGGCCAGTGGAATCTTGCCGATGCTTACCGCTACCTTTCCGAGGCGTACGGCGGCTATCACTTCAACGCGCTGCACGGGATCAACCTCCAGGCGGGAATTTTCATGTCCTATGTTGGCCTGTTCAGCTACTACAATTTCGACAACTGGGCTTATCAACCGTCGTATGTTTCCTCGAACACGCCCTGGTTCTTCAATGGCGTGCGCGTTCAGATTTTTCCCACTGAGCACCTGAAGATCGAGCCGTGGTTTGTGAACGGCTGGCAAGCGTATGGTCGATTCAATAGCCGGCCCGGATTCGGAATGCAGATTTTGTGGCGGCCGAATGGATGGTTATCGGTTCTTGGGAATCAATACGCTTTGGGCGAAGATGCCCTAAATACTCCAGGCCGTGTCCGCTACCATACCGACGACAGCATACAGATCAAGTACTACGACAGGCCGGGAGAATGGCTGGACAAGATGGCTTTTTCGTTTACAGGCGATCTGGGCTGCGAACATGGCGGCGGCGTAAGCTGCTATACCAACTCGAAACAGGGACCGAAGCAGAGCTTCATCGGCTTCATGTTTTATAACCGCATGTGGTTGCGCAACGACAAGTTTGGACTGACCTTGGGCGGCGGCAAGATTAACAATCCCGGCCGCTATTTGGTTTTGCTGCCGCCGATCAATGGCGCGACGGCGACCTCAGGCACACCATACTTCACCGAAAATCCCGGCGACCCTTTCAAAGCTTGGGATGCTTCCGGGACGTTTGACTACATGCCCAGCCAGTACATTACGTTTCGCTGGGAGTTCGATCACCGCGCCGCGAATGTTCCGTATTTCTCCGGTCCGGGTGGCATCACTCCGCCGGGTGGCAATACCGGCGCCCCTGGTTCGTTGACCTGTCTGAATGGCTTCGCGGTTTGCAATGGATCACCCGCGAACACCTGGTTTCCGGATCTCAAGAAAATTGAGAATCGGGTCGGCCTTTCCATTCTCGTTAAGTTCTAGCGATTGGCAGACAGGCACGGCAGCGGTTGAGGGGCGATAATGGTGAGGCCGGCGCAATTGCCTTTGGGAAGACCCACCGGACACCTCCGGCTGTTTTGCTTTGCGCTGTGACAGTCACGCCGCGGCATACGCCGTCACGATTACATCACATTCGTGAAGATCTCCTTTCTGGGCCATCCACCGCGGATATACCTTATAAAGGTGACCACGGCGTAATTCCGGGGTCCTTTAGAGGAGGTTTTTCGCAATGCACAAGGCTGCGGCGCTGCTGACAATGTGGATGGCTCTTGCTCCGGCTTGGAGCCCGCAAACGGACCAGATCGCGGACTGCTACAAACGCTGCCGTCTGGCGCCCACAGACCCGGATATGCAGAGGCAGGAAATCGTCAACCTGGAGAAAGAAGCCGCCCGCGCCATTCAGCTGAGCGATGGGACCTATTTTCGGCGGGTGTACAGCGACGACTACGCGGGGACTCTTTCTCGGGGCGAACTGGTCAACAAAACCGGGTTTATCAATGCCGTGCAAGCTACGGGCATCAAGTACGAGGCGTTTATCGCTTCGGATATCAAGGTCCATATCTACCGCGACACGGCAGTAGCCACCTGCTTATGGTCTTCCCGCGCCATCGTGAAAGGGCAGACCGTCAGCACCCAGATGCGGGTGATGCACATATACATAGAAGGGGGAAGCGGTTGGAGAGTGGTCGCCGGCCAGAACAGCCCTCTGCCGCCCTACACCGCGCAGTCCTTGTAATTTTTATTTCTAGAAGTGGCGTGTTCAGTGCGCGAACCAGGGAAGCTTTCGCGAACGTATAACGGCGTCAAATTTGCAGTCGTCTGGGAAATAGTTTTGCGGCAGGTTAGAACGGATCATTCGTAACGAAGCGCGACCATTGGATCCACGCGCATGGCTCGCCTCGCCGGAACATAGCAGGCCAGGAGCGCAACGCTCACGAGGAGAAGCGCGACACCGCCGAAAGTGACGGGATCTGTGGGTTTCACTCCATACAGCAGACTTGAAATCAATTTTGTCAACGCAAAGGCTCCCATCAATCCAAGAGCGACGCCGGCCAGCGCGAGTTGCGCACCACGGCCAATCACAAGACGCCAGATGTCTCCCGGCTGCGCGCCCAGCGCCATGCGAATACCGATTTCGTTCGTGCGCAAGCTGACGACGTAACTCATCACGCCGTAAATTCCCATCGCGGCCAGGAGCAACGCCAGGCCCGCAAAGACTCCGAGCAAGAACGTCGAAAATCGCCGGGGCGACACTGAGTCGGAGAGCAAATTGTCGAGCGTCATCACGTGGGTCACCGGAAGGTTTGGATCGAATTTGTGTACTTCGCCGATCGCTGCCTGCGTTAGCGCCGCCGGATCGGACGCCGTTCGAATCACGGCGTACTGCGTCCATCCTCCCGTGTAGTAGACATCCATGGTCGGCGCCGCCTCCAGCCCATATTGGTGCACATTCCCGATCACGCCGACAATCGTCAACCAGCAAGGCTTCGGATCAAGTGAGCACAGGTTGATGCGCTTCCCGATCGGATCGCCCCCGGGCCAGAATCTCTTCGCAATCGTTTCATTCACCACGATGTTCGACCCAGCATAGTCGTGCGCGTCGAGGGCCCGGCCCATGCGCAGCGGAATTTCCATCGCTGCAAAATAGCCGGGGCTTACGCCTCGCGTCTCCGCAACCGGCCGCGCTCCGTTTGCAGGCAACGGCTGGCCCTCCACGACAAATCTGGACGCCGATCGCATCTCCGACCCCAGAGGCATCACCGTGATTCCTCCAACGGCCTTAGTCCCAGGCAGTTCCTGAATCCGTTGAACAAGCTCATCGAACTGCAACGATTGCTTCCGAGCCAGATCAATCTGCTGATCGCTTGTTAATTTCGCCTGCTCCGCGAGCGGCAATTGCGGCTGGTCCACCTCCATCACCAAAATGTGATCGCGCTGGAAACCGGGATTCACCTCCAGTAGGCGATGAAAGCTCCGAATCAACAGACCGGCGCCCACCAGGGGAATCAACGCCAGGGCGATTTCCGAAACCACCAGCACGCTCCGGATTCTTTGCCCTCCCGCTGCCCCTGCGGTTCTCGTTCCTTCCTTCAAAATGCCGTGCAAATCTTGTTTCAAGGTCTGCGCCGCCGGAATCAGACCGCAGACGATTCCCGCAAGGAAACTCACCGCAAGTGTAAAGCTCAGCACCAAACCGTTGAGCCCGGTCTCCTTCACGCTCGCCAGATCGGAGGGAACGAAAGCGCCGAGGAAACGAAGTCCGGCCCCGGCAAGAAGGACTCCCAGCGTGCCACCAAGCAGCGAGAGAAGGATGCTCTCCGTCAGCAGTTGTCTCAACAGCCGCGAGCGGCTTGCGCCCAACGTCACGCGCAGCGCGATCTCCTTCTGGCGAACCGCGTTGCGCGCCAAAAGTAAATTCACAATGTTCGCGCAGGCTACAAGGAGCACAAGACCCACAGCTCCAAAAAGCACAAGCAAGGCCACGCGCATTTTTAGGGCGGAGGGATCTTCCATCGGCGTCACCAATACGCCCCAATTCTTGTGCGTGTCCGGAAAGGCCTGCTCTTCCTGACGATTCAAGGCGGTCAGCTCCGCTTGTGCTTGCGAGATGCTGACGCCCGGCTTCAGCCGCGCCACGATGTTGAATTCATGATGAAGGTGGCTCGAGAGATCGTCCCCATATTGACCCGCGGGCATCCAAACGTCTGTGGTGGGCGCCAATCGAAATGCCGCGGGCAAAACGCCAGCCAGGATATAGCCTCTCCCGTCAAGCATTAGTGTCCGTCCAACGATTGCCGCATCCGACCCGAACCGGTTCTGCCACAATCGATGGCTGATCAGGACCGTCGGCGCGTTTCCCGGCTTGTCTTCTTCGGGGGTAAACGCGCGGCCCGCTGCCGGGCGGATTCCGAGCAGCCCAAGAAGTCCCGATGTAGCGAACCTCGACTCCAGCCGTTCCGGTTCGCCCACACCGGTCAAATTACATCCACGTGGAACGTCGACGTAAGCCGCCATTTGGGAAAAGCTAGTGCTCTGGCGGCTAAAATCCAGAAAATCACCCGACGACAACTGAACTTGAGGAAACTGCGGAAGGTAAGTATTCCAGACCTGCACGAGCGATCCGGGATCGCGGTAAGGCAGTGGCTTCAAGAGCACACTTTCGACCACGCTGAAAATCGCCGTATTCGCGCCGATGCCAAGCCCAAGCGTCAGTACGGCCACCGCGGTGAATCCAGGACTCTTCCTCAGCGCTCGAAACGCATGCCGCAAATCTTGCCAAAGGGTTTCCATAGCATCCCCCGCTCGCTGAATCTTTAGACGCCCACTCTATGCTCGCGTTTCTTTTTTCCGCTGTCCGGATGGCAACGCCTCAAGAGCACCTATCGTTGTTCCATCCGTCAAGGAGGCCCGCACCCATCAGCCCTACAGCATCGTGCGTTGACTTGACTTCCCGCGCACCCTAAGATTACCGCCAAGGCAGGTCCCGCCCCATGATAGGCCAAACTCTAGGCCACTACCGCATCTTAGAGGAGGTTGGTTCCGGAGGGATGGGCGTCGTCTATCGCGCCCGCGACGACCAACTGGAACGGGATGTGGCACTTAAGGTCCTTCCATCCGGCACTCTGAGCGACGACGGTTCCCGCAGGCAATTCCGGAAAGAGGCACGCGCCCTCGCCAAACTGAGCCATCCGAATATTGAAACGATCTACGAGTTCGATACACAAGACGGTATCGACTTTCTCGTTATGGAGTATCTGCCCGGGAAGACGCTTGCAGACCGGCTTGTGAGCGGCGCCCTGCCGGAGAAGGAAGTAATCGCTTTGGGAATTCAGATTGCGGCGGCAATGGATGAGGCACACACGCGCGGGATCGTTCACCGCGATTTGAAACCAAGAAACATCGCCATTACAGAGCGCGGCCAAGCGAAAGTCCTGGACTTTGGTCTGGCAAAGCTTTTGCCACAGGTAAACGAATTGACGTCCGATACCTTGACGGAGACGCAAGCAGGCGCGGGTACCTTGCCCTATATGCCGCCGGAACAACTCCAGGGAGAACCCGTGGACGCCCGCGCGGACATCTACACGATCGGCGCAGTGCTCTACGAAATGGCCACAGACATCAGGGCATTCCCCGGCGAACTGCCGTCGCGCGTAATTGATGCCATCCTTCACCACCCTCCGGTTCCTCCGCGTGCGCTCAATTCGAGAATCTCTCCGGAGTTGGAACGTATCATCCTCAAGTGCCTCGACAAAGATCCTGGCCGGCGCTTCCAATCCGCCAAGGAACTGTTGGTGGATTTAGGGCGCTTGGGCACCCCCTCAACGGCACACACCTCCGCACTCCCGCTTCCACCTCACTTCTGGAAGAGAGCCGCGAGGCTCACCGCTTATGCCGGCTTCGGACTTCTCGCACTTGCAGTCGTGCTGGGTGCCCTCAACATCGGCGGCTGGCGCGACCGCCTGCGGGGCCTTTCCCGACCGTCGCAAATCCGATCTCTCGCAGTCCTTCCTTTGGAGAACCGTTCTGGCGATCCCGAACAAGACTTTTTTGCCGATGGCATGACCGATGAGTTGATCTCCGAACTCGCCAAGATCAGCGGTATCAAAGTGATTTCGCGAACTTCGGTTATGCGCTTCAAGAACTCCAAACAACTGTTACCGCAGATTGCCAAATCGCTGAAAGTAGACGCCGTTGTGGAAGGTTCCGTTCAACGCGTTGGGGATCGCGTACGAATCAAGGCAAGTCTCGTTTACGCTGGCACGGATCGCGAGCTATGGACGCGAAGCTACGACGAAGATCTGCGCGACGTCTTGACCCTTGAGAGTGTTGTCGCCAAGGCGATTGCCGATGAGATTCAGGTCCAATTAACGCCGCTAGAGCAGGCACGTCTTTCCAGGCCTCGCCCCGAGAATCCACAGGCCCATGAAGCCTATCTCATGGGGCGTTACTATTGGAATAAGCGGACAGCCGACGGGTTACTAAAAAGCATTGCCTACCTGGAGCAGGCGATCGCAAAAGATCCCGATTATGCGATCGCATACGCCGCTCTGGCCGACTCCTACCACGTTCTTCCGGAACTAACTTCCGTTACAGCCGCCGAAGCTTTTCCGAAAGCAAGGACCGCCGCACTAAAAGCACTTGAACTGGACAACTCTCTTGCTGAGGCTCATACCGCCCTTGCAAGTATTAAAGAGGATTATGACTGGGACTGGAAAGGAGCCGAGGCGAGCTACGAGCGCGGGATTGAACTAAGCCCGGGCTATATGCTCGCTCACGCATGGTATTCCAATCTCCTATTGGAGCTTGGGCGATATCCTGAGGCGCTCGCCCAAGCGAGGATAGCTCAGCAACTCGACCCGCTTTCCGTTCTTGCAAACGACAATCTTTCAGCGATTCTTTTCTATGCTGGTGAGAATGATCAATCAATCGATCAATGCCGGAAGACACTGGAAATCGATCCCACCAGTAGTCAGGCGCACCGCCACCTGGCGCAGGCCTATACTCAAAAGCAGCTCTATTCGGAAGCCATCGCGGAGCTCAAGAAGGCGATCGAATTGTCAAATGGAAGCCCTGCGGCTCGTTCGGAGCTCGGCTACGTTTTCGGGATTTCAGGAAATACCGAGGAAGCCCGCAGGATTCTTTTGCAGTTGAAATCCGGAGCCGACGTCTCGCCGTACCACCTCGCGATCGTTTATATGGGTCTGAAAGAATCGGATAAGGCACTGGAGGCATTGAACGAGGCGGTCAAGCGCCGCTCCGCCGGCGTGGTGCACCTGAAGATTGCCCGACAGTTTCAGGATCTCCGGAAAGACCAGCGATTCGAGAGAATGCTCATTGACGTCGGCCTCGAGAGCGCCGCCGGCAAAGAAAGCTCAGGTTGATTCTCTGCCTCTCGGCAACGCGGCCGGTGGTGCGCTCGAATGCCCTCGAGGGCACGAAGTTGCCCCCTTCGAACAATCGATCCAAGGAGCGCGGAGATCGGTTTTGGGATTACGGTGCTAACCAAGCCAGGCCGGTGAGACTTCCCCCTATGTTGCTCACGAAGTGGCAAGCAAACGCGTAGAGGTATGGTTCGGCTCGCAGAATGTGACGGGATCGGTGACCGCGCATGAACTCATTCAGTGCTTCGTTGTCACCGAACACGGCCTCAAGTTCGCTTAACGTGAAAGGAGGCAGGTTTCTTTTTCCAACTAGATCCAGGGAATCGCCTTTGCCATCAACGATCGATTCCTGAGGTTTTAGCGTCTTCAAATATTTTTCTTTGTCGATCCTGAAGGTGCCAGGAACCTCTGCATCATTCCAAACAACGAGATGACTGATTTTGGGATCAGGGGAATCCGATAGGACTAGCGAAGTTGTGTGATCATTGCTCCTCAGTACCGCGAAAACTGTCTGTTCGCTCCTGTGACTGAACATCGAACAATACAACTTAGTTGCGCCCAGCGTGCCATTCATAATGAGACAGCGGTCGCTGCCTTCCGTGAAGTCTTGTGCCTCCACCTTCAGAACACCTGACTTCAGCTGGCCCTCGACGCGGACTGAGCCCGTTCCTCCTTCCAGTTTGCCCTTCGAACTTCCAGCAGTGCTTTGTGCGCGCGCCAGTTCTGTACTCAGTAGCCCCGCGGATAATCCAGCAAATCCGGATTTTATGAAGTCACGGCGTTCGATTGCCATATCGTTGTCCTCTTCGATGCTTAGTAGTTCCAGGAATACCGAGGTGCGCCATGCTCGCACAGTTCAATTGCGATGGGAAATAACAGCGGGCGAAACTCAGAGGTAAACAAATTCGCCCATTATCAGTGACTTGTACGCGCAGCGGTTAGGCGTTGTCAAGCGAAATTCCGCAAGGAAGCACGCTGCTGCTCGGGCACCTTGGCCTGTCGAGGATCGGGTCGTCAATTTGGCGAAGTGTGTCCTGCCGAAGGGGGTTCGAACGCGTGGAATTCAAATTCCAGCAAAGCGGGCAGGTGCTCGGCGAAATAGGCCCAATTATGTCCGCCAGGATATAGATGAAATTCGTGTGGAATGCGCCGCGACGTAAGCAGTTTGTCCAGGGCTTCGGCGCCGGCGTCGAAGCCAAAGTCATCTTCGGAACCGCAATCAAAATAAATCTTCATTCCTCCAAGATTCACCGTGCGCGCTATCGTCACTGGATCATTGCGAGTCCAGAATGCGGCATCGAATGGCGAACCAAACGCACCGCCAAGAACCCGCAGCCGGCCGAACTGCCGCGAATCCTGCGCGCTGATTTTAGGAAGCGCCTCAAGCAGCGCCGCGCTGTGCGCTCCCACGGCCCCGAATAGCTGCGGATGCCCGAACGCAATGTGCAGCGCACCGTATCCGCCCATCGAAATTCCTGCAATTCCCCGCGATTTGCGCTGCGCCTGCGCGCGATACCGCTTCTCGATCCCGGGCATGAACTCTTGCAGGAAGAAATCCTCGTAGCGGCGCTTGCCATCGCGCGAGTTGATATAGAAACTTGCCGCGCCGTCTGGCGTCACGATCAAGAACTCTCCCAACTGATGCTGCTCCCACAAGTCCTCGATAAGATTCATCCCGCCCGAATGAATCAGCATTTGCTCGTTATCGCCCAATCCGTGTAGCAGATAGAGGATGGGATAGCGGCGCGTTTTCTCGGCGTCATAACTCGGCGGCAGCAGTACGCAGTACGAGACAGCGTGCGCAAGGATTTTGCTGGGAAGGGAATTACATTCAGCGCGACCCGTAGACGCTGTAACACTCGGTGATAGTACGCAACTCAGCAGCAGCGCCGCAATCGCAGCGGCCCAAAATTTATTCATACCGCAGGGCCTCGACAGGGTTCAGCCGGGCCGCCCGCGTCGCAGGATACAGCCCCGCCGCCAGGCTCACAATCACCGCAAACGCAATCGCTCCCAGCACCAGCCACCACGGCACGGAAAAAACATGCGCCGATGGCAGATTTTGCCGATGCAGATAAATATTTGTGCCCCACGTCAGCGCTCCACCGATAAACCAGCCAAATCCCACACCAAGCACTCCGCCGAACAGTCCCATGACTCCCGCTTCCACAAAAAATAGTTGCTTTACGTCACGATCAGCTGCGCCCAGCGCTTTCAAAATTCCAATCTCGCGCCGCCGTTCCAAAATGGCCATCACCAGAGTGTTGATAATACCCAGCGTTGCCACTGCCAATGCCAGGCTCCCGAAAATCGCCAGCAGCAGATCGAAGATGGTAAAAAACAGTCGCAAGTTGCGCGTCGCGTCCAGCAACGAAAAAGTGCCGAACCCCATGCTCTTGATCGAAGTTTCGATTGCTTCAACTTGTGAGGGGCTCTTCGCGCGCACCGTCAAGCTCGCATACGCCGGTTTTCCATTTGTCGCGCGGACCGCGTCGCGCAGATCATTCACCTGCGCCGCGCGCAATGCGGAGGCCACTTCCAGCGGAATCAACAAGCGGCCGCTTCCGAATCCGCCAAATCCCGCAGCCGGCTCCGTTTCGATAATCCCAACGATGCGTAGTTTCTTCTCGCGCGGCACGATGGAAAACCCTCCGCCACTTCCATCGCTCGTTCCGCTCGGCAGCAGCGCCTGCCGCTCCGCATAGCGAACCACCAAATCCTTGCCGATGAGCGTCGATGTCTGCTCGGACAAATCTTTCGCTAATTCAATTTGCAGAATCGCTTCGTCCGCGCTTGGGCCGGAGAAAAAGCTCCCTTGAATTCCGTCGTACGCACCATTGCCTCGCGCGGAATCCGGCACTCCCGCCACAATCGTGGAAAAAGGAGTTCCGTTATAGCGCACTTCCGTGGGAAAGCGAATTTGCGGATAGACTTCGATCACGTTTGGCAGGTGTTCCATGGTCTTTCGCGCA
>Ga0070693_100000304_pt1 | contig 22797 bp, 24 predicted proteins | sample KBSK1103metaG_FD_65472 | JGI IMG/M metagenome (GOLD analysis project Ga0070693, IMG submission 65472) | Corn, switchgrass and miscanthus rhizosphere microbial communities from Kellogg Biological Station, Michigan, USA - KBS K1-10-3 metaG | ecosystem: Host-associated > Plants > Roots >...
CATCGGAACCGATGCAGACTCAAACGTGCAAGTGGTGGTCGAATGTCAAAAACTCGGCATCTCTATCGCTCAAGCTTCTTGGGATACAGGTGCCCCTGTGGGTTGGAGTAGTAATCGGAAAAAAGGCCAGAAATGACCGTTTTTTGAGAATTAACCCCTCAACCGGCGCACCTTCTTGTCGGCATCGTTGCGAAGGATGGACTCAACCAAACCGGCGAGCATCCTTAGCGCCTCGCGCTTCTCTTCTTTATATGCGTGCCGGTCATAGGTCCCCAGCACGCCTTGCTGAACGTGACCTAGAACGCGCTCGGCAATGTCAGGGTGAACACTGGCGCGGCTCATTAGGCTCCTAGCTGTTTTACGGCAATCATGCAAAGTCCACCCGGTCATGCCTGTTGCCGCATCTAAAGCCGCCTTGGCCTTACCCCAGCCAATGAAATAGCCATCGCCGCGACCGGCGAACACATAAGGATTGGAGTTGAGTCGTGGTCGGGAGCGAAGAATATCTACTGCCATCGAAGGCAGCACTAGCTCGCCGCCCGTTCCCTTCTCGCGCTTCACTCCATTCTTCACCAACCATGTGCCGTCGACCGACACATCTTCCCATTTCATCGACGCAACCTTTTCCCGGCGCTGGGCGGTTAAAAGAAGCATCTTTACCATGTCGCCGAACGTGCCCGTGGCCTTGGTCCAAACAAGTCTGATCTCGTCGTCAGACAGTATGCGCTCCCGCGCACGCTCACTCGCCTTCGTTCGCCGCATGCCTGGAATGATTGGCGAGTTGTAATTGTCATTCCGCTTTGCGTACCATTTGAAGATGCTCGTCACCGTTCCTAGAATCATGTCCGCCTGAACGGGACCCGCGTTGTCTTCAACCCTGTCGCAAAGCTTGGTGACATCGGTGCGCCCGATAGATCTGAAATTTCTGCAAGCAGGCAAAACGTGATTGCGAAAGTTGCGACGAATGGCTCTTTCGGAGAGAAGCCCCCTGGCTTCGACATGGCGCTTAAGCCATTCATTTGCGACTGTCTCAAACGCCTCAGGTCCCTCGACGCGCTGCCCACCTTTAAACAGTTGATGATGTCTTTTGCCTTCGCTCTCGCATCCTCGATTGTCATTAGCGGAAACGTGCCCAGCGTATTCCACACCTGCTTACCGTTTGGGTTACGCGTCATCGCGACGAACTGCTTTGACCCAGTTGGCCGCATGCGGATGAAGTGCCCAGACATTAACGGGTCACGCTGATGGTAGATGCTCTTTTTCGGTTTGAGCGCGGCCACACCCTTGTCGGTGAGATTGCGAGCCATGCGCCCTTCCTTCGGCTAACTATCAGCAAGCGTTTTGAGGCTTGCGCCCTACGCGCCGCAAATCCTGAGCATCCTGCGCATCATGGTGGCGCTGCTCCTGTTTCAGCATGCCTTTTCCAAGTTCTTCGGCTTCCCCGCGCGGATGCCGACGCCCGCGCCGTTCTCACTGATCTGGTTCGCCGGCATGATCGAGCTAATCGCCGGCGCGCTTCTTCTCCTTGGCCTGTTTACGCGCATCGCCGCCTTCATTCTCTCCGGCGAGATGGCCTTCGCTCATTTCATTGGTCATGCCCCGAAGGGCTTCTATCCGCTGACCAATGGCGGCGAGTCCGCGGTGCTGTTCTGCTTCATATTCCTTTGTCTCGCCGCAGCTGAAGGCGGCGCTTGGAGCCTCGATGCGCTGAGAGGCAAGGCGTAGCATCACCACCAGATAAGCCAGAGCACGAACGGGATCAGCACCAGGCAGAGAGCCATGGCAAGCAACAGAAGAATGGCGGCTAGGGTGCTGATCATGCGGGCGCGATTCTTCTGGAGCGGGCTTGCGAGCTACCACTTGCCAGCGAGGTCGTTCTGCATCAGACGGCGCTTGAGCAGCATGATCCTGCCGTAGGCCTGCTCGATCCGCACGCGAGAGATGCGCCCGTCCTTCACCGCCTCTGACATGACAGTGTGTACCTTCACGCCAAGCTCAGGGTCGTGCGACTTCTCGTTGGAGAACACGATGAGATCGGTGCCGGCATTGACCGCCTTGATGACGCGCTCCTCGAGCGAATATTCGCCGCGCACAGCGCCCATCTCCATGTCGTCGCTCACCACCACGCCCTGGAAGCCGATATAGCCCTTGGCGCGCAGAGCCGTGATCGCGCGGCGCGATAGCGAGGCAGGCAGCCGCGCGCCGTCGCTGAAGCGCGGGTGATAGAGGTGGCCAATCATCACCGCATCGAGCAGGCCGTCCTTGGCGAGTTGGCGATAAGGCTCGAGCTCGATCTCGCGCCATGTGTCGGAGATGTCGGCAAGAGTCTTATGGCTGTCGGCGCGGCTCGAGCCGTGGCCGGGGAAGTGCTTGACCACGGTGACGATGCCCGCGTCGCGATGTGCAACGATGAAAGCGCGGGCAAGCTGGGTGACGGTGTTTGGGTCGGCGCCGAAGCTGCGCTCCCTCTGCCCGATCACCGGATTGTCCGGATTGAGATTGAGATCGACCACCGGACCGAAATTGAGATTGAAGCCAGCCTCCGCGAGGTCCTTGGCCATGCCCGCATAGAGCCGCACGGCGCTCTCCGGATCGCTGAAGCTCGGATTCCTGCCGACCTTCCATGCCGAGGGGATGTAGAGGTGGCCATTCTGCCGCGTGAGCCTCTGCACGAGACCGCCTTCCTGATCGACGGCGATGAACGGGACCGGCGTCGGGCGTGCGTCGCGCAAGAACGCGGTAAGCGCGCGGAGCTGATCGGGTGGGCCGATATTTTCCGGATACAGGACAACGCCACCGACGGTGCCGTCGGCGAGCTGGTCCCGAACCCTGATGACATCGGAATCGGTGATCCGGTAGCCGGAAAATCCCACCATGATCATCTGCCCGATCATCGACTCGAGCACGGTGTCAGGCGGCTTCTTGAGCTCGATGTCGAAGGCTTCGGCGCGACTCGAAAGCGGCGCCACGAGCAAAAGGCTCATCACACTCAAGATTTTCGGCATTGCCGCGAGGCGCTTTGCGAGCATCGGCAGGTTCAGGGCGCAGCTTTGGTGAGTCTTGCAGGAGTGATGGGAGGACCAGAAACCGCGGATTCTATGGCAGTTTTAAGAACCGGCAGGACGAATTCAACTTCCAGGACGCATCGGGGCGAATGACATGCTATGACTGGCGCTGTGCCGAGCGCCTGGGGAGGCGGTCATGCGATTTCCGTTGAAGTGCGCTTTCGCAGCGTGCGCGCTGCTTGCATTTGCCCTCTTCGCCCTGAGCTCAGATTCGCAGCGCGCCGCGGCGGGTGAGCATTACCGTGGCCATGGCGGTGGTGGTGGTGGTGGAGGCTGGAGTGGAGGCGTCGGCGTCGGCACCATCCTGCTCAACGAGGCGATCCGCCGCCAGCAGGAGAAGCAACAATACAAGCAGCACGTGACCCAACCCAAAGGCTGCCCCGAAGGGATGACTTGGTCACGCAAGAAGCGGACCTGCGTCAACGTCAAGGGACCCGAGATCGCCAAATGCGAGCCGCCCAAGATCAAGACGCGGAAGGGCTGCGTTTACCCGCAACCGGAGACCGCCTCTTGCACGTGGCCTAAGATCAAATCCGGAAAAGGAGGTGCTGCGCTGGAGGCTATGAGCGGAAGCACAGGGAATGTGTGAAGGAGGTCGTCTCTTGCGATTGGCCGAAGATTAGAGTGGGTCCCGGCTGCATGTGTGCGCCGGGCTTCGTACCCTACGGCTCGGGCTGCACCAAGGTGGTCGTGGTCGAGCCCGAGACTCCAGAGCCTCCACATGTGGCGCCACCGCAGCAAGTCGAGGAGCCGCAAGGTCCGCCTCCACCGCCGCCCCCACCGCAACAGGCGGAGGAACCCAAGCCCAAGCCGCAGCCCGTCGCGCAGATCGATCCTCCGATCCGCTGCCTGCCGCAGGACCTCTACGATCTTCTCACTGAGGCTTACGGCAAGCGACCCGGCGTCGGACCTTGCCCCATGGCCTGTCTGCCGAAGCCTGCGTTCTTCTTGCCGGCGAAGCTCGAGGAGGTCGCAACCAAAGCCGGCATCAGCTGGTGCGAGAACTGCGTGCAGGTCGGACCTTATATGCCCCTCGCCTCGATCAACAAGCTCGAGGCACTCGCTCATCTCACAATCTGCGTTTCTCCTGACAGCTGCGTCTATCCCGGCGGTGCGCCAGCTGAGCCCCGCACCGAGATCAGGACGGTATTCAAGAACCTGCCGGCGGGCGTGAAGAACGAGGACAATCTCGCCGTGGTGATCGGCAACCAGACCTACCTCTCAGGCTTGCCGACGAACCAGTACGGTGCCAGCGACGCCGACGCAGTCACCGCGCTTCTCACCGAGCAGCTCGGCTATCGCAAGGAGAACATCATCGATCTGCGCGACGCGAGCCTCGCCGATTTCGAGCGCGTATTCGGCTCGGATGAAAATCCCGGCGGCGAGATTGCCGGCCGCATAGACAAGAAAGACCCTGGCGACGTGTTCATCTATGTCGCAAGTCACGGCATGGTGAAGGAGGATGACGCCGAGGCGGTCTATCTCCTTCCCGTCAACGCCAAGCTCGAGGAGCTCGATAAGACCGCTTACGCGCTACAGGAACTCTACGACAATCTCGGCAAGACCGGCGCGCGCACGACCATGCTCATGCTCGAGGCGAACTTCGCCAAGAATCTCGACGAGCTGATCGACCCGCAGAATCTGCCGGAGCTCGAGGTCGAAGCCATGCCGGCAACGCCCGTTGCAGGACTTGCGGTGTTCAAGGCATCAGACCGCGATCAGCGGACCATCCAAGATCCCGAATACGGCATCGGCTTGTTCACCCGTTATCTGATCGAGGGCCTTGCCGGCAGGGCCGACGAGGCGCCGATCGGCAACGGCGACAAACGCATCGATACGGTCGAGCTCTATGTCTATACCTCCGACATGGTGCGGACCGCGGCGCGCAAGTCGTTCGGGCTCGAGCAGAAGCCGATGCTGTCCAAGATCGACAATCTCGTGGTCGGCAACCTCGCCTCGCGCTAGTCGCTACTCGAGCGGCCTGGCGACGCGGAAGCCGATGACGTTGAGCCGAGAGCCTTTGGGGAAGCTCATGCGCGCAGCGGCGCGGGCGAAGTCGGCTTCATAGTACCAAGCCCCGCCTTTGGCCACTCGGCGGGCGCAGTCCCCGCCGCGGGACGAAGCGTCTGACGGCGCGCCGGCATGGCTCGGGTTCCAGCAATCCTCGACCCATTCGAACACGTTCCCCTCCATGTCGTAGAGGCCGTAAGGGTTGGGCGGAAAGGTGCCGACCCTCGAGCGTCGTGCCTTTGTATTCGGTCTGCCCGCGTCCTGAGGCGCTGTTCGCATCGAAATTGGCTTGCGTGGGCGCCAAGGTCTCGCCGGCAGCGTAAGGCGTGCTCGTTCCACCGCGCGCGGCGAACTCCCATTCGGCCTCTGACAGGAGCCGGTAGGGTTTGCCCGACTTCTGCCTGAGCCATTCGATGTAGGACTTGGCGTCGTCATAGGAGACATAGATCACCGGGCGCCGTCCCCTCCCCCAACCGCTGTCCTGCGGACGGTAATTGGCGCAGCCGCCTTCCAGCGCGCAGGCTTCCCACTCGTCGAAGGTCACCTCGTACTTGCCGATGGCGAGCGGCGTGGGAACCGTGACCTCGTGCTGCGGCTCCTCGCTCCTCTGCCGCCCCTTCTCGGCCTTGCCTGAGCCCATGACGAAGTGCCCGGCGGGCACGGATACCATGTCGGGACAGGTCTCGCAGTCCTTGAAGCTCGAGCCAGCCTCGTGCTCGGTCGCACTCGGTGCGACCGGAGGAAGGAGCCCGGTCTTGCCGGGTATCGGCAGGCCGGCCACCTTAGTGGCGCGGAGCACGGCAAGAACGGTCGGCGTGAGCTTGCCGTCAGCGGTGAGCCCGGCCTTCTCCTGGAAGCGCTTGATCGCATCGCTGAGCAGGTCCTCACCCTGTCCGCGGCTCGCGTCACCGAGATAGCTGAGCTGCTGCAGCATCGAGCGAGCATCGGCTATAGCGCCGGGATCAGTCACCATGCCCTTGGGAGAGATAGCGACGCCGGTGTTGCCGCAGCCCTCACGTCGAGGCAGATCCTTGGCGAGCCGCCGCGCGCGGTGATCTCTGGAATCTGGCTCCCGCGCGAAGCGACACGCACGTCCGCGGCCGTCATGTTGAGCAGATCGCCGAAATAGAGGCGCGGATGCTCGTTGAAATTCTTGATGAGCGCGCTCGCGAACGGCGAATGCGCGCCTGGATCGCCATCGGCGGCGAGATTCCCCGACAGGGTCGCGTTGGCGATGAGCAGCGTGCGGTCGGCCTCCCCGACCAGCGACAGCCCGCGAAATCCCGAGCCTGACGCGCCGCGCGTCGGACATTGGGGAAACGGATTGTTGCGGCAGGCATCGAGCAGGACGATCTGCTGCGGCGCCGGCGATGAGGCATCGAACAGCTGCTCTAGCGCGACCGATCTCAGCGCCGTCTTGTTCTGGCATTCGATCTCCATATCGGTCGGCGCGAGCACGTTCTTGCCGTCGACCTCCATGCCATGGCCCGCGTAATAAACGAGTGCCACTTCGGCGCCAGTCGCCTCGCGCTTGAATTTCTCCAAGGCGTCGAGAAGATCGGCGCGGTCGATGTTGTAATATTCCGAGACCTCGAAGCCGTGCGACTTGAGCTCGGCGGCGATCGCCTTGGCGTCGGGCACCGGATTGATCAGGCTCGAGAGATGCTGGTAATCGCTCATGCCGATGATGAGGGCGACGCGCTTTGCTTGCCCCGCCGACGGCACGAGCGCCGCTAGCAGAAGTGCCAGTGCTAAGAGGAAGCGGGACATCGATTCAGGCCTTGGGATGGCCTCGGCGGGGCGGAGCTTAGCACCGGCGGCCCCGGCCGCCCATAGCGCAAAACCCTTGGGCTCGGTGCCGATTTTGTCACGATTGTGAAGTTACTGTGAGACGCCCCGCAACAGGATCCTGCTAGAGAACACTATGGTCAGCATCCGCCAGTTCTTGAGCGTCGTACTTGCCGCAAGCCTTGCCTTGAGCTTGGCGCTCGCATCGACGCCAGCTTCCGCCAAAAAGAAGAAGAAGCATCAGCAGCCGGTCGAGCAGCAGCAGCCTCCGGAGGACTCGCCCGATGTGATCTTCGCCAAAAGCCTTGTGGGCAAGGCCTATGACGATGGGCTTACGGTCGAGGGTTGGGATGAGGTCGACGGAGGGCTCGTCGCACCGCCCGTCTATGTCCGCCGCTATCAGCGCGAGGACGGAACTTATCTCGTCCTTACGAGTCGTGAGCTGAAAAAGGCTACGAAGACCGAGCCCGCGTCCTACGTCGTTGCCGACGCGCTGATCGTGCCTAAGCCGCAAGCCGATATGCAGTTCTCGATCGCCTGCGTGCTCGGCAAAGACCAGACGCTGAACTTCATGGGTGAGGCCAAGGGCAAGGAAGACAAGGAGTGGTGGACCGATGTGAGGCGCGCGTGGCAGATCTCACTCGAGACCGGCGAGATCGCCTCGGTCCCGCCGAAGGGCATCCGCTGCACCAATGCCTCGTGGGGCCAGTAGGAGCAGGCTGATGAAAGCCACGCTTAAGGGCAAGGTGATTGCCGCGAGCGACGACATCGTCGAGCAAGGCGGCTACACCTATTTTCCCAATGAACATGTGCGGCTCGAACTGCTCGAGAAAGCGCCGAAGACCGCGTCGGACCTCGAGTGCCCGCATGGCGTCCAGTTCTATGATGTGGTGATCGATGGCGCGCGCTACGCCCGCGCCGCCTGGCGTTACGAGGCGCCGCGCCCCTCGATGCAACACGTCGCTGATCGATTCGGCTTCTGGCACGAGGTCGAGGTCGGCTGATCACCGCTCCGAAAATCAAATCGTCATGGCCGAGCTTGTCCCGGCCATCCACGATTGTCGTGTCATTCCCGCGAAAGCGGGAATCCAGTAATCACCACCTTCAGATGGTTTTGCGAGCGCACGGGCTACTGATTGCCCGGTCGAGCCGAGCAACGACAATCGCGGACTGCTGCGTCGACTTTGGCAATGATGGGTTACTTTATTACTCCCACGCCGGAAGCTTCTCCTGTGCGGCGAGCGCGGTCATGGCCGCTTCGAGCTCCGAGACGAAGGCATCATAGGACTCCTTGCCGTAGAGCGGTTCGCCGACGCTGACGATGACGTTGAACGGCACGAGCAGGGCGGAGCCGCGCGGCGGCGCCTTGCCGAGCCCGTGTATGAACCCGGGCACCACCGGCACCTTGGACCGCGCTTTCGCCAGATGTCCGATGCCTTTTTTGAAGGCTTGCAGCGTCTCCGGCTCGCCGCGTGTCCCTTCCGGGAAGATCACCAGGATCTCGCCGCGGTCTAGCGCCTGCTCGGCGAGCAGCAGCGGATTGCCGCCCTCCTTGCCGCTGCCGCGCTTTACCGGGATGATGCCGACGATTTGATCGGCGAACCAGCCGCGTAAACGGCTCGAATAGAAATAATCCATCGCCGCGACAGGGCGGAGCTTCGGCAAAAGTCTAAGCGGCATCAGCGACATCATCGCCAGCGCATCGAGATTGGAATTGTGATTGCCGGCAAGGATGGCAGGCCCATCTTTAGGCAGCCGCTCGCGATGCCGCACCGTAAGACCGAGCGCGACAAGGATCAAGGCGCGCACCACCACGGCGAAGAACAGGAACCTGAGCAGTCTCGTGAGCGGGTTCTTGCTCATGGGTAGTAGAAGTAGCGGACGAAGTGCACGAACACCGGTGCCGCGTAAGTGGGCTGTCGACGCGGTCGAGAATGCCGCCATGGCCCGGGATCAGTCCTCCGGTGTCCTTCACGCCGAGATCGCGCTTCATCGCCGACATGGTGATGTCGCCGAGGAAGCCGGCGATGCCGAGGATGAGGCCGGCCAGCGCAGACCAGCGCATATCCAACGGCGTGAGGTAAGGGCCGGCAAGCGCCGCAACGAGCGTTGTCGTGGCGACGCCGCCGATCAGCCCCTCCCAGGTCTTCTTCGGACTGACATGCGGCGTGACCTTGTGGCGGCCGAAGAGCTTGCCCCAGCAATATTGCGCCACATCGTTGAACTGGGTCAGCACCACAAGGAAGAACAAGAGCCCGACTCCGCCAGCGACCGGATTGACGACGTCGCCCGACACGAGCAGCCATGCCATGTGGGAGAGCGTGAACACCGTCATCATCAGGCCCGAGGAGATCGTGCCGACAGCGCGCAGAAAGCCCTCGCTCCGCCCGCGCAGCACTAGGAGCGGCGGCAGGAACAGGAACATCCATACCGGGACGAACACGATGAACATGCCGTACCAGTCGATCGCCGCCCAGTAATACTGAATGGGAATGGCGAGATAGGCGAACAGCAGCACCTCGCGGTCGATGCGCCGTGTCGGGATCAGCGACAGATATTCCTTGAGCGCGAGATAGGAGATGAAGGCGAGAAAGAAGATGGCGACGGTCTGATTGAGAAGGATGCAAAGCGTGAATGCGCCGATCATCCACCACCACGAGTCGGTCCGTGAGGCGAGCTCCGAATAGCGCTCGCCTGGATTTTTCCAGCGCAGCACCCCGACGACGATGCTGGCGATGACGAGCAGCGCGTAAATGGCTACAGTTGCGTAGACCACATTGGCGGGAAGGCCGAGAATCGCGCTCATGCGCCGCGGCTCTTGGCCTCGGCAACGATGCGCCGCGCGCGGTTGATAATGGTCAGCGCCGAAAGAAGAAGCAGGGCCGCAAGATAGAGCGTGGTCCACAATCCGGGTTGAAGCCCTAGGCCGAGCAGGATCGCGAGTAGGCCAAAGGCAAGGGCGCGATCGCTCTTGCCGAACGGACCGGCATAGCTGCGTGGCGCTTTGACCAATGGCCCGAGAGCGCCGGCCATCTCGCCGATCACGCCTGCCACCACCACGAGCACGACAAGCGGCGCATTGACGCCGGGGATGAGTGCGAAGGGCAAATAAAGCGCGGCGTCGGCAATGACGTCCGACAGCTCGTTCAAGACGGCGCCGGCCGCGCTCGCTTGTCCATGCTCCTTCGCCATCATGCCGTCGATGGCGTTCATCGCCATGCGCACGAACAGCGTGACCGGGAGGAGGAGGAGCGGCCAGGCCGATCCCGGCATCAGCGCGAGCCAAGCCCCATGCGCGGCACTCAGCAAAAGCGCACCGAGCGTGACGTCATTGGCGCTGAGCTTCGCGCGCACCAGCGCGTCAGAAAGTGGGCGGAGCAGGGCCTGAAAGCGAGGCTTTAGATCGTAGATGCTGGCCAAGACCGCTTCGCGCCCCGCTTGAACGATCGGAGCAGTTGTAAGGCTTTAGCCGCTCAACGGCTAGCGCTTGCTCCTAGGAAGGAGTGCTGGCGGGAACTCGGCCTAACTGCCGAAGACCTCGGCGAGGAAATTCGTAAAGGCGTTCCAAGACCGTTCGTCGGCGCGCTTCTGGTAGCGTTCCCCCTCGAAATTGGTGAAGCCGTGCGGCGCGCCGGAATAGACCTCAATTTGGTATGGCACCTTCGCGGCTTCGAGCTCGCTCAACAAGGTGGCCACGTCCTCCATGGTGACTGATGTGTCGGCGCCGCCATGCAGAATGAGAATGGGGGGCGTGCCGGCGGGATAGGACTCCCCCTCGGGTGTCTTCAGTGCGCCATGGAAGGTGACATAGCCCTTGACTCCTTTGGCCTCTCCCGAGCGCGCGAGCTCGAGCGCGGCCGCGCCGCCGAAGCAATAGCCGATCACCACGGCCGCGCCGTCTCCGCCCTTGCGCGCTTCATTCAGGCCTGCGATCAGAAGCTTCTTCATTCGCGCCAGGTCCTCATAGAGCTTGGTCGCCTCTCTCTTCCTGGCGTCAGTATCGGTCGGCCGGTTGCCCTTGCCGTAGAGGTCGACGGCGAAGGCGTCGTAGCCGAGCGAGGCGATCATGTCGGCGCGCTTCTGCTCGTAGGAGGTCAAGCCGCCCCACGCGTGGATGATGACGACCAGCCCCTTCGATGCGCCGGCAGGCTTGGCGCGATAACCCTCGAAGGCCTCGCCATCGACGGAATAGGGAACGGCTTCACCCGCGTGAGCGGCCAGAGGACTGAGGGCCATGACGACTGCCAACGCAAACGCTCTCATGTGGACTTCCCCGATCTTGCATGTTCCCGCGCTCCATCGTCGCGATCGGGGCCTGACCGGCAACACACAACTTCGTGCCTGAGTTCCGCATGCGGCACTCAGCCCTTGGGCTTAACCTGCGCGAGAAGCTCATCGACCTTGGGCAGAATGCCCTGAACGATGCGGTCGACTCCCTTGGCGTTGGGATGGATGGCGTCTTCCTGCATGAGGCCAGCGTCGAGCGCGACACCATCGAGGAAGAAGGGATAGAACACCGCGCCGTAGCGTTCTGCGAGATCGGCATAGATCGCGCGGAACTGATCGACATAATCCTTGCCCATGTTGCGCGGCGACTCCATTCCGGCGATGAGCACTGGCAGGCCCTTCGCCTTCAGGTGGTCGAGAATCTTGGCGAGCGAAGCCTCGATCTCTGCCGGCGGTATTCCTCGGAAAGCGTCGTTGGCGCCAAACTCGACGATGACCGCGTTCGCATCGGGCGGAAGCGCCCAGTCGAGCCGGGCCAGACCGTCCGATGCCGTATCTCCGGACACGCCCGCATTGACGACCCTGATCTTGTGTCCTTGCGCTTTCAACGCGGCCTCGAGCTTGGCGGGAAATGACTCGCTCTGCGGCAGGCCGTAGCCCGCGGTGAGGCTGTCGCCCAGCGCCACGATGACCATTTCCTGCTCCTCTGCCTCCAATTTCGGCAGCGTCACTGCGCAGAAAAGGGTTGCGACAAGCAAGGCCACAATACCCGCGCGGCGTTTCATCTTTTCGACCTCATTTGTCCTTCTCAATTGGCGAGCCCCATGTCATCTGTCACCTACTCCTCGCCCCGCCCATGGAACACAGCCTAAAACAGAACCCAGTGATCCTGCTTGAGGACGTGCATGTCACGCTACCGTCGCGTGCCGGCCCGGTGGCGATTCTGCGCGGCATCGACCTTCGCATACAGTCCGGCGACGCTATCGCAGTGGTCGGTCCCTCAGGCTCCGGCAAATCGACGCTTCTCATGGTCATTGCTGGGCTTGAGCGCCTAACAGGCGGCAGCGTGGCGGTGCAGGGCATCGACTATGCCGTCCTCGACGAGGACGGTCTCGCCCGGCTTCGTGCCGCCAATATCGGCATCGTGTTCCAGTCTTTCCACCTCGTGCCGACCATGACCGCGCTCGAGAATGTGGCACTGCCGCTCGAATTTCTCGATCACGGCGATGCTTTTGCCGCATCGCGCGCGGCGCTCGCCGAAGTTGGTCTCGCGCATCGCGAGTCGCATTTTCCGGGCCAGCTCTCGGGCGGAGAGCAGCAGCGCGTGGCTCTTGCCCGCGCGCTCGCCCCGCGTCCCGCGCTCATCCTTGCCGATGAGCCGACCGGCAATCTCGACCTTGCCACGGGCGCTCAAGTGATGGACCTCCTGTTCGAGCTGAAAGCACGTACCGGCGCGACGCTGCTTCTCATCACCCATGACCGCTCGCTTGCCAAACGCTGCGACCGCATTGTCAGCCTCGCCGATGGCCGTATCGTGAGCGCTGGCGCAAAACGGAAGGTCGCTGCGTCGTGACGATTGCAAGCGCGACCGCATCACCTGCAGCAAATGGCTTAAAGCTCTCGCTTGCCCTTTCCATCGCCTTGCGTGAGTTGCGCGCCGGCGCAGGAAGGCTCTCAATCTTCGTCCTGTGCATAGCGCTCGGCGTGGCCGCCGTCGCCGCCATCGGCTCGCTTTCCGCCTCGTTCGACGAGGCACTCGCGCGGCAGGGCCGGCTGCTCATCGGCGGCGATCTCTCCTTCGAGCTGATCCATCGCCAGGCCGACAGCGCGGAGCGGGCGGCGCTCGAATCCTTGGGCGAGGTGAGCGAATCGGCAAGCTTCCGCGCCATGGCCCGCTCTGCCGAAGGCAAGAGCGCGCTGGTCGAGGTCAAAGCCGTCGACAACGCCTATCCGCTTTACGGCGATGTCTCGATCACCAGGGCCGAGCGGCCCGGGCCGGTGTGGCGGGACCCGGATGTGGTGCTTGTCGAGCGCACGCTGCTCGACCGGCTCAATCTCGACATCGGCAGCAAGATCGCCATTGGCGATGCGACCGTGACCATCGGCGGCATTCTCGGCGAGCAACCTGACCGCCTCGCTGACCGCCTCGCCTATGGACCGAAGCTGCTCATGTTCCGGGACACGCTTGCGCATACCGGGCTGGTCCAGCCTGGCAGCCTGATCCGCTGGACGTATCGGGTGAAGCTCCCCGAAGCGCGCTCTGCCGACAAGGAGTTCCTGGTCGAGACGCGGAACAACGTCGAAAAGCAATTTCCGCAGTCGGGCTTCGCCATCCACGACTGGACCGATCCGGCGCCATCGCTCCGCCGCGACGCCGACCGTTTTACCCAGTTCATCAGCTTCGTTGGGCTGACCGCGCTCCTTCTCGGCGGCATCGGCGTCGGCAATGCCATCCGCAGCTACATGGCCAAGAAACGCGAGGTCATCGCCACGTTCAAATGCCTCGGCGCGACGAGCCGCCTCGTGCTCTTGGTCTATCTCATCCAGGCGTTGCTGCTCGCCACTGTCGGCATCGCCATTGGTCTTCTCATCGGCGCGCTCACCCCTGCCCTTCTTGCCGCGCTCTACGCTGACGCGCTACCGATCACGCTCGCGGTCGAGCCGCACCCCATGCCGCTCATCGCCGCTGCGCTGGCTGGCCTTCTCACCATGGTGCTGTTCGTGCTGTGGCCTCTCGGCCGCGCCGCGAGCGTCTCACCCGCGGTGCTGATGCGCGCGCATCTCAGCGAAGAGCGCGAGCGCTCGCCATGGCCTTACGCAGTTGGCTCGGCCGTGGCAGGCATCGCGCTGTTCGCGCTCGCAATCGCGGGATCGGAGGAACGCGCGATCACCGCCTCAATCTCGGCCGGCATCGTGCTCGCCTTCCTGCTGCTCACGGGCTTCGGGTTGCTGGTTCAGCGCCTCGCGGCGAAGCTCCGCCGCGCCAAGCCGACCTCTCTTGCGCTTGCCATCGCCAGCATCGGAGGACCTGGCTCGCTCGCCCGCGCCATTGCCGTATCTCTCGGCTTGGGACTTGGGCTGCTCGTGGCGACTGCGCTTATCCATCGCGCCCTGCTCAAGGAGATCGAGGGCAATATCGAGGCCGACGCGCCTGCCTATTACTTTGTCGATGTGGAGGAATCCGACATCGGCAAGTTCGGAGACACGGTGAAAGCGATCGTGCCCGACGCCAAGCTCGACGATGCGCCGATGCTGCGGGGGCGCATCGTTGCGCTTAAGGGCGTGCCCGCCGAGAAGGTCGAGGCCGATCCCGATGCGCGCTGGGTGCTGTCCGGCGACCGCGGCCTCACCTACACCGATGCCGTTCCGCCCGCCTCGACCCTGGTTGAAGGCACGTGGTGGCCCAAGGATTATTCCGGGTCCCCGCTCGTCTCGTTCGACGCCGAGCTCGCGAAGGGGTTGGGGCTCAAGCTCGGCGATACCATCACGGTCAATATTCTGGGCCGCAACGTCGATGCCAAGATCGCGAGTCTGCGCAAGATCGACTGGGAGTCGCTTGCCATCAACTTCGTCATGGTGTTCTCGCCGAATACCCTTGCCGGCGCGCCCCACCGCGCACTCACCACGCTCGAGCTGCCCAAGGGCACCGACCCCGCGCTCGAAGGCAAGGTGATCCAGGCGCTCTCTGAACGCTTTCCGCTCGTCACCGCCGTCAAGGTGGGCGACATCGTCGCGGCCGCCAAGGAGCTGCTTACTAAGGTCATGACCGCGATCAAAGCGACGGCGGGGGTCACGCTGCTGATCGGCGCTGCCGTGCTCGCCGGCGCGGTCGCCGCCGGCCAGCAGCAGCGGAAATATCTCGCCGTGCTCTACAAGACGCTTGGCGCGACGCGCTGGCGCATCGTCAGCGCTGAGCTGCTGGAGTTCGGATTGCTTGGCCTGGCCACGGCCCTACTTTCAGTCCTGGTTGCGACGATCACGGCATGGGCTTTGTGCAAATGGGCATTTGACGTGACCTTCGTGTTCTCGCCTCTTGCCGTGCTCGAGACCGTTTTGCTTGCCCTCGCTCTTGTCTTGACGGTGGGTGCACTCACCACCTGGCGCCTGCTTTCGGTCAAGGCCGCACCCTATTTGCGCACGGAATAACGTGTCTTATTCGGTATGTGGCAGTCACGTCCGCGTGATCTTGCGCGGGCCGGCTCAACCCCCCATATTCGGGGCCAAAATGTCTTCTCAACGTTGGCGCAGCTAGGGGAAAAGGACCCTCACACACATGGCTGATCTCGACAGACGTTACGCGCAAGGGACTACCGTCGGCCGCACCGAGGTAGGTGTTATCGACCAGGGCCTGCGCGCCTACATGGTCCGCGTCTACAACTACATGGCGTCCGGGGTAGCGATCACCGGCCTCGTGGCCTACCTGATCTATGCCATGTCCGTCACGCAGGGCACGGGCGGGCTCGAGCTGACTTCGTTCGGCTCGTTCATGTTCACGAGCCCGTTCAAGTGGGTGGTGATCTTCGCGCCGCTTGCCATGGTATTCTTCATCTCGGCGCGCATCGGCTCGATGAGCCTCCAGACCGCCCAGATCTCGTTCTGGGTCTTCGCGGCGCTCATGGGCGCGTCGATCTCCTCGATCTTCCTCGTCTATACCGGCGAGAGCATGGCGCGGGTGTTCTTCATCACCGCGGCCGCCTTCGGCGGACTGTCGCTGTGGGGCTACACCACCGGTCGCGACCTCTCCGGCTGGGGCTCGTTCCTGTTCATGGGCCTGATCGGCATCATCATTGCCTCGCTCGTGAACCTGTTCGTGGGCTCGACCGCGCTGCAATTCGCCGTGTCGGTGATCGGCGTCTTGATCTTCGCAGGGCTCACTGCCTACGACACGCAGCAGATCAAGGAGATGTACTATGTCGGCGACGATGGATCGGTCGCCGGCCGCAAGGCGGTGATGGGAGCGTTGAGGCTCTATCTCGACTTCATCAACCTGTTCATGCTGCTGCTCCAGCTGTTCGGCAACCGCCGCTAGGCGCAAGCCTCCAACAACAGGGCACTATGAGGCCCCGGCTCCGGCCGGGGCCTTTCCTTTTGTCCAACGATAGGGGGTCAGGCTTCGACGAGGCGAAGGCCTTTGTCGAGCGCGCGGAGCACGCGGGCGAGGTCATGCCCGCGCTTCAGGATCAGCCCGGTCGCGGCAATCACGCTATAGGCACCCTGGCGGCGGGCGAGCTTGGGCGCCTTTTCGATCCGGTAGAGCGGGGATTCAGAGGCGCGGCGGAAGACCGAGAACACGGCCTTCTCTCTCATCGTGTCGATGGCGTAGTCGCGCCACTCGCCGCTCGCCACCTTTCGCCCGTAGACATTCAGGATTTGGCTGAGTTCCCGGCGGTCAAACGCGATGCCGCCGCGCCGAGCACCCCCCTCGAAAAGATTTCCTTCGCCGCCGGCCCTGGGGACCAGCGGCACGACTATGGGTTCCGTTTCGCTCAAATCGCGCCTCCTGTAACGGAAGCTTCATGATGAACGCAGCGTCGGCGAAATTCAAGACGATGGCGCCGCGTACACAAGGTGTAACACAATGAAACATAAATCACAGTTCCGCCCTAGTTCGGTCTATGCCACGCCCCAAAGAAACGTATCATGTGCATCGTTGCCTCTCGGCCCGGTCCAATAGAGAGGCTTCGGAATCTCAGCCCCCCAGCCCCCCCGGGGTCTTCTCTCGGACCGGGCCATTTCATTCAAGTAAGATCAACGGGTCGGTTCGCCGGCCCGTTTTGTTTTGGGAAGTTGGCTTAGAACGGGGGAGGACAATCAGGTGCCGTCGGCGGCAAGCTCATACTCGGCCGCGCCGAGTATAGGACCGGCATCCTCCACTTGCAGAAGCGCCATGAGGCAATCACCGCCCATCGCCTTGAGGTCCTTGAGCGGCAGCCTCAGCGTCATGGCTTCGCCCTTCCACATACCGACCGGCGACAGCTCGCGCACCGGATGATGATAGCTCAAATTGCGGCCGCGATTCTCGCCACGGGTGATCGCGACGGTCTCCTTCTCCTTGGCAACGGCGAGCCAAACGGTCGCGGCACGCGTGTGGGATTGCTCCGGCGCCGCGGCAACGTCGATCACGAGCGTGCTGCCGTCGGCGCGCATGCTGACCGGCACTTTTACATTGGCGAGTCTTCTCGAGGAGTCCCTCATGGCCTGCTTGATGGCGTTCTCATCGCTCCCATTGACGTGGATGATGCCGTCGACCACGACCTGCGGCGTATAGACCCTGCCGTCGCCGCGCGCGCGCGCATATTCGCGCTGGCGTTCGCTGTTTGAGGCGCTCGACAGCGTGTCGCGCCAGCCGAGATAGTTCCAATAATCGACCGAATAGGAGAGCGCGACGATGCCGGGCCGTTCGGCGAGCTCGCCGAGAAGCTGGTCTGCCGGAGGACATGAGGAGCAGCCTTGGCTCGTGAACAACTCGATGACGGCATCGGTCGGCCGCCCCGGCTGAGGCGGCTCGGCAAGCCCGGACAGGACCGGGACGACGAGGACAAGCGCAACGACGATAGCGCCTGAACCGATGCTGGTAAGGAATTTCATGACCTCCGTAGAATGCAGGAAGCGAAGCGAAATTTCCGGGAAAAAAGCTCAACTCCGGGTCACAACTGAGTGAGCGGGAAATGCCAAAATTCGAGCCTTCCCAATGCGGTCCAGCCCACCCGCAGAGTTGACGGGCGGCGCCGTAACGTGACAACTGACGCGACGCTGCAAACCTCGGTCTCTCAATGGACGCTCTTACCCTTTTCGGTTTTGCCGCCGTCTCGCTGATGCTGCTCTGCTATGCGCTCGAGGATCGCAGCCCGTGGTATGTGTTCGGCTTTGCTATAGCCTGCGCGCTCTCCGGCCTCTACGCCGTGCTGCAAGGGGCGTGGCCATTCGGGATCGTCGAGGGCGTCTTCACCGTCGTCGCGCTGCGCCGCAGGAGGTTGCGCCTCAAGCCTGCGTGAGCTGCACAGTCCTCACGCGGCAGGCCGTGCAAGCTCGCGCAGCACGTAGTGCAAGATGCCGCCATTGCGGAAATAGTCGAGCTCGTCGAACGTATCGATCGCCGCGCGCAAGGGAACCGCGCGCTTCTCGCCGCTCGGATAGGTGATATCGGCCTCGAGCCACTGCATCGGCTTGATGTCGGCAAGTCCGCGCAGGCTCACCCTCTCGTTGCCCTTGAGGTTGAGCCCTCTCCACGACATGCCCTCGGCGAACACGAGCGGAAGCACGCCCATGCCGATCAGGTTAGAGCGATGGATGCGCTCGAAGCTCTCGGCCATCACCGCACGCACGCCCAAGAGCCGCGTGCCCTTGGCGGCCCAGTCGCGCGACGATCCGGTGCCGTATTCCTTGCCGGCAAAGATCACGAGCGGCACGCCTTCGGCCCGGTAGCGCATGGCGGCATCATAGATCGGCAGACGTTCCCCGGACGGATAGTGCACGGTCACGCCACCTTCGACGCCCGGCACCATCTGGTTCTTGATGCGCGTGTTGGCGAAGGTGCCGCGCATCATCACCTCGTGATTGCCGCGCCGCGAGCCGTAGGAATTGAAGTCGTGGGCCGCAACCCCGTGCACATTAAGGTAAAGCCCGGCGGGGCTGTCGCGCCTGATGCCGCCGGCGGGCGAAATATGGTCGGTGGTGATCGAGTCGTTGAACAGCCCGAGAATGCGCGCGCCCTCGATATCGGTCACCGGCGACGGCGTCAGCGACATGTCGGTGAAGTAAGGCGGATTCTGCACGTAGGTCGAGTGTGAATCCCAGCCATAGGTGAGCCCGCCTTTCACTTCGATCTGGCGCCATTCCGGGTCGCCGCGGAACACGTCGGCGTAGCGCTTCTTGAACATCGACTTCTTGACCGCCTTGCGCACCACCTTGGCGATCTGCTTCGCCGACGGCCAAATGTCCTTGAGGTAGACCGGCTCGCCGTCAGAGTCGGTGCCGAGCGGTTCCTTGGCGAGATCGACCGCGACCGAGCCAGCGAGCGCATAGGCCACCACCAGCGGCGGAGAGGCGAGATAGTTCGCGCGCACGTGGTGATTGACGCGGCCCTCGAAATTGCGGTTGCCGGAGAGCACCGCGGCGACGGCGAGATGATGTTCGTGGATGGTATGCGAGATCTCCTCGGGCAACGGTCCCGAATTGCCGATGCAGGTCGTGCAGCCATAGCCGACGAGGTTGAAGCCGAGCTTGTCGAGGTCCTTCTGAAGCCCTGCCTCGTCGAGATAGTCGGTGACCACTTGCGAGCCAGGGGCGAGTGAAGTCTTGACCCAAGGCTTGACGTTCAAGCCTCGCTTCACCGCGTTCTTGGCGAGCAGACCCGCCGCGATCATCACGGAAGGGTTGGACGTGTTGGTGCAGGAGGTGATGGCGGCGATCACCACGTCGCCATGACCAAGATCGAAATTCTTCCCTTTGACCGGGACGCGCAGGCCAGCCTCGGCGCCCTTGTCATATTCCTTGTCGAGCACCTCGGCGAAGGCGTGTGCAGCACGGGCAAGCGGCACGCGATCCTGCGGGCGCTTGGGCCCGGCGAGCGAGGGCTCGACATCGCGAAGGTCGAGGTGGAGCATCTTGGAGAAGACCGGGTCTGACGTAGAGTCGTCGCGATAGAGTCCCTGCGCCTTGGCGTAGGCCTCCACCAGGTCGATCCGCCAGCGCTTGCGCCCCGTGGCCTTGAGATAGCCAAGCGTCTCCTCGTCGATCGGGAAGAAGCCGCAGGTCGCGCCGTACTCCGGCGCCATATTGGCGATGGTGGCGCGGTCCTCAAGCGGCAGATTGTCGAGACCGGTGCCGAAGAACTCGACGAACTTGCCGACCACGCCGGCGCGCCTGAGCATCTCGGTTACTGTCAGCACGAGGTCGGTCGCGGTGACGCCGTCCTTGAGTTCTCCGGTGAGCCGAAAACCAATCACTTCGGGGATGAGCATGGAGATCGGCTGGCCGAGCATGGCCGCCTCAGCCTCGATGCCGCCCACGCCCCAGCCGAGCACCGAGAGGCCGTTGACCATGGTGGTGTGGCTGTCGGTGCCGACTAGCGTATCGGGATAGGCAACGGCGTTGGCGCCGTTCATGGCGTCCTTGGTCCATACCGTCTGCGCGAGATATTCGAGGTTGACCTGGTGGCAGATACCAGTGCCGGGCGGCACCACGCGGAAATTGTCGAAGGCGCCGGCGCCCCAGCGCAGGAAGGCGTAGCGCTCGCCATTCCGCTCATATTCCTTGTCGACATTGACTTGGAAGGCGCGGTCCGAGCCGAAAGCATCGACCATCACCGAGTGGTCGATGACGAGGTCGACGGGCGCGAGCGGGTTGATCTTGTTGGGATCGCCGCCAAGCTTGGCCATGGCGTCGCGCATGGCGGCAAGGTCCACCACGGCCGGCACGCCGGTAAAGTCCTGCATCAAGACGCGCGCCGGGCGGAAGGCGATCTCGCGGTCGCTCTTCTTGTGCTCGAGCCAAAGCGCAACGCCTTTGATGTCGTCTGCGGTAACGGTGCGCCCGTCCTCGTGCCGCAGCAGATTTTCGAGCAGCACCTTGAGCGAGAAGGGCAGGCTCGAAATTCCGGAAAGCCCGTTGGCCTCGGCCTCCTTCAGGCTGAAATAGTCGTATTTGTCGCCGTCGAGTTTGAGCGTGCGCCGGCATTTGAAGCTGTCGAGCGATGGTTCAAGTGCCGCTGTCAACGCAATCTCCTAGCTGCTGCCACTGTCCAGCAATGCAAAGCCGTGGCCGAACGGGAGCGGGCAGACCTCTGCGGCCCGCTGAAACGCTACCCCTGGCTTAAGGCTTGCGCGCTCTTCCACCTATATAAAAGCGCTTGCGGCGACGACACAATGACGCGAAGAGAGCTTGGGGGCGAGATTTGCTCTTCTGCTGCCTCCCGCAGTCTGAGCTTGTGCAAATCCTAAGCAAATGCCCGAACGCATCGGCCTTGCCGCCCATGACATCAGCTGCCAGCGCGGCGGCAGGGTCCTGTTCCACGACTTGAGCTTCGCGCTTGCCCCCAGCGAGGGGCTGCTGGTCACGGGACCTAACGGCGCCGGCAAGACCAGCCTGCTCAGGCAGATCGCGGGTCTTCTTCCGCTTGCCGCCGGCTGGCTGAACCTCGAAGGCGCAAAGCAAGACGCCGAGCTTCCCGAGCTTTGCCACTATGTCGGCCACCTCAACGGCATCAAGACGAGCTTCACTGTCCGCGAGAACCTCGCCTTTTGGGCAGACTACCTCGGCGAGAACGACGGAAGCGTGCCGAGCGCCCTCGGCGCCTTCGGACTGACTCCCCTTGCCGACTTCCCCGCCGGCCTGCTCTCCGCCGGACAGAAGCGCAAGCTCGCGCTGTCACGGCTGTTCGCCGCGACGCGCCCGATCTGGCTGCTCGACGAGCCGCAAGTCTCGCTCGATGCGCCATCGCTCAAGCTGCTCGAGGCCGCTATCAAGGACCACCTCGAGGGTGGAGGCATTGCCGTGGTGGCGAGCCACACGGCTCTCAAGACCAAATTCGCGCACAAGGTCGCGCTCGGCGGGAAGCGGAAGCCATGAAGGCCGCGCTCGCCCTTCTCGCACGCGACGTGACGCTCGCCTGGCGCGAGGGCGGCGCCATCGGCACGGCGATCGGCTTCTATCTCGTGGTGGTAGCGATCACACCCCTCGGGCTTGGCCCTGATCTCAATCTGCTCGCGCGCATCGCGCCTGGCATGTTGTGGATCGCGCTTCTGCTCGCAGCGCTCCTCTCGGCCGACCGCATCTTTCACAACGACTATGAAGACGGCGCGCTCGACGTTCTGACCACGGGGCCTTTGCCGCTGCCTCTGGTCGCCGCGGTCAAGAGCCTCGCCCATTGGCTGACCACCGGCGTGCCGCTTGCGCTGCTTGCACCGCTGCTCGGGCTTCTGCTCAATCTTCCGGTCGCGGCGTGGCCACTGCTCGTGCTTGCCATGCTCGTGGGCACGCCGGCGGTGAGCTTCGTCGCTTCGATCGGCGCGAGCCTAACTCTCGGCTTGCGCAGAAGCGGGCTCCTGCTCGCGCTTCTCGTCCTGCCGCTTTATGTGCCGGTTCTGATTTTCGGCGTGGCGACCGCATCGGCCGCCATTACCCGGCCGACCTCTTCCTGGCCGCCCTTCCTCATGCTCTGCGCTTTGAGTCTTGCCTCGATCGTGCTCGCGCCCATCGCCGCAGCCGCGGCCCTCCGCACCGCCTTGCGGTAATCGGGCGGTGCGCGACCTTAAGTCTCCTTTTGACCCAAAGCGGACATCCTTCGCAGAGTGCGAGGCCTCGTCGTGAAGGCGACTGAGGGCGCTGGGTCCGCCCATATTGGCCTATCCGCTTCTCGTGAGTGCTATATAGGCAACGAAGTTGGCCATTGATGGGGCGTTCAGAGAGAGAGGTCGCAGTGAAACCCCTTCAGTGCAGCGTCGAGCGTCTTCGCCGGGCCCACCTGCCTGAGGACACGATGGAGCTTGCGCAGTATCTCATCGGGAAGACACTAGTCCACGATCTTCCGACCGGCAGGCTGAGCGGCACCATTGTTGAAGTAGAGGGGTACCCGCCAGGTGATGCTGCCGGCCACTCATTCCGAGGCAAGACACGAAGTAATCAGTCTTTGTTTCTCGGCCGTGGCTACTGCTACGTCTATTTCACCTATGGGTCGTCGTTCATGGTGAACGTCACCAGCGAGGAG
>Ga0070693_100000305_pt1 | contig 22777 bp, 22 predicted proteins | sample KBSK1103metaG_FD_65472 | JGI IMG/M metagenome (GOLD analysis project Ga0070693, IMG submission 65472) | Corn, switchgrass and miscanthus rhizosphere microbial communities from Kellogg Biological Station, Michigan, USA - KBS K1-10-3 metaG | ecosystem: Host-associated > Plants > Roots >...
CGAGACTTAAAACTAAACTACCGCAGCGGCTACTTCGCCAAGACCACTGGAGCCGAACCTCGCAAACGCACCCAGGACCGGTAAAGCAGACACGGAGACGCGGAGACGGGGAGACGCGGAGACGCGGTGACGCGGCGATACTTCGTCTCTGAATCTCCCCATCTCCGCGTCGCCGTGTCCCCGCGTCCCCGTGTCCCCGCGTCTCCCTTTCTCCCGGCTCTAAATCCTTTCCAGTGACAAACTTTCGCCAAAGCTGTTATACTCTCCCGGCCCAAGCCTCCGCCTGGGCTCTGTAAGAACTCCACCAAATCTACAATTTGTCCTCCCGAGGTTTCTTACTCAACGTCCGAAAACAGATGACCATCAGCACCTCAGAGCGGGGCCGCGTCCTGATCGTCGACGACGACCGGAAAATCCGCGAGCTCCTGTTGGACCTCCTAAAAATCGAGGGTTACGAAGTCGCAACCGCCCTGGACGGCGCCGAAGCAATGGATTTGGCCCTGTCGTTCGAGCCCGACGTGGTGGTCAGCGACGTGGTGATGCCGCGTGTCGGCGGTCTTGAACTCTGCCGCCGCCTCAAAGAGGACCCGCGCACCTCATACATTCCCGTCCTTCTGATCAGCGGCTTGATAACGTCTGAGGACGCCGGTATCGAGGGTCTGACGGCCGGCGCCGACGACTACCTCGATCTGCCGTTCCGAAACGAAGAGCTGCTGGTAAAAGTCGCGCGGCTGGTCGAGCGCCACCGGATTCAAAAAGCAATCAAGGAAAGCGAAGAGCGCTACCGTGAGCTTTTCGAAAACGCCAACGACATCATCTACACACACGATCTCCTGGGCAATTTCACTTCCCTCAACCGCACCGGCGAACGCATCACCGGCTACTCGCGAGAAGAAGCGGCGAAGTTGAACGTCGCCGACGTGATCGCGCCGGAACATCTAAACCTCGCGCGCGAAATGATCGCCCGCAAGGCCAGCGAAAAAGTCTCGACTGTTTACGAGATCGACATCATCTCGAAGCAAGGACGTCGTGTTCGACTCGAAGTCAGTACGCGTCTAATTTGCAGCGACGGAAAGCCCGTCGGCGTTCAGGGAATCGCGCGCGACCTCACGGAGCGCAAGCATTCTGAAGCCGCGTTGAAAGAGAGCCAGGCTTTCTTCAATAGTTTCATGGACAACAGTCCGGCGGTCGCCTTCATGAAGGATGCTGAAGGCCGGTATGTTTACGTTAACAAACCATTCGAGCGTTTATTCGGTCAGCCGCTCAGCTTTCTGAGAGGTCGCACGAGCTTTGACTGGTTGCCGCGCGATTTCGCCGCGGAAACACACCAGCACGATCTCAACGTTCTGAACAGCGGACTTCCCGACGAAGTCATCGAGACTGTTCACACCGAAGACGGCACACCACACCAGTGGCTCGTCTTCAAGTTTCCGACTGTCGACTCCGCGGGCAACAAATACGTTGCGGGTGTTGGCGTCGATATCAGCGAGCGCCGTCGTGCTGAAGAAGCATTGGCCCAGCAGGCCCAGCGCGAGGCGATGATTCATCGCATTTCTCAAACGATTCGTTGTTCGCTTGATCCGCTCGAGATCTACAACACCGCGGTAAGAGAGTTGGGTTCGTATCTAAATGTAGATCGTTGTTCGCTTTTCATGAAAGACGCCCGCAGGAAGTGTGTTACGAACGTGGCTGAGTATCACGCCGACGGCGTTGAACCGGCGGCGACTGATTTTTCAATGGGCCATCTGCAATACCTGATCTCAGGGCTGGACCAGAACGGCGTCCTGCCTTTTGCAGATGCGGCGAATGATCCACGCCTCACAGACGTCTACGAGAAAATCCTCTCGCAAGCAGATGTAAAGTCGATCATGTACGTGGCTATCAAGGTGGCCGATGACTTTCCCGCGGCGTTCGCGCTCTCGACGACAAAAGAACAGCGAGCGTGGAATGAGGCCGACATCGCGCTGGCGAAAGCTGTTGCGGATCAAACGGGAATCGCGATTCGGCAAGCCGAGTTGTATCAGAAGGCTGAAGCTACATCCATTCGCGAAGCGCTCGTCAACCGCTTGACGATGGCCATTCGCGCTTCTTTGCGTTTGCCGGAAGTTCTCAGTACTGCAACGCGTGAACTCGGGCTCGCTCTGGACGTGTCGAGGGTTCAGCTTTGCTTGTACAACACGGAGGGTTTCGACGAGGCGCTCGAATACGAATACCTCGCACCCGGCATCAGGCATATTGAAAACGGCGTTGTCGATTGCGATGATCCGATCGGCTGTCGATTGTCGTGTTCAGGTAAGCCGCTCATCATCGACGACACCTTGAACTACGACGACGACGAAACACCCGCCTTGCGTGACTACGTGCGCGACCGCGCCGAGCGGTTCGAAGTTCGGTCGCAGATCCATTATCCGCTGTTCATGAAAGGTGAATTCCGCGGGTCGCTGTGCATCTATCAAAACGATCGCAAGCGCGTGTGGACAGAAGACGAACTGTCGCTCGTTGAAGCGATGGCAGAACGACTCGTGATCGGTATCGCGCAAGCCGAATTGTTTACGATGGTCGCGCGTGGCAAGACCGAATGGGAAACGACTTTCGACGCGATGTCTGACGGTATCTTTATCTTCGACGGCGACGGCGAGCTGAAACGCGTGAATCGTGCGGGTGCGGCGATGGAAGCGCTACATCCGAAGCTGCTGCTCGGAAAGAAGTGTTGCGACATTCTGAGGACGAGCGAGGAAGACGAAGCTTGCGTCGTCGAGACAGCACTCGAAACACGTCGCAGCGTTACGATTGAAATCACGCCCACGCGCCTCAATCGACCGCTGCTGGTGACTATCGAACCGGTGCTCGACGAGAACGACAAAGCACTGGGCGTCGTCTGTACTGCGCGCGATCTTTCCGACCTGCGGAAGGTCCAGGCGGTCGCGCGCGAACATCAGTCGTTGCTGACGAATATTCTCGAGAGTGCCCGCGAATCCATCTATGCTGTCGATCCCGATGGCAATTTCAAGTGGTGCAATTCTGCGACCTTGAAAGCCCTCGGATATCAGCGCAACAAATTCATCGGGCGTCCAATGCTCCCGATGGTCTATGAAGAGGATCGCGAGTTGGTGCGACAAAAAATCAATGCAGCGTTGACCGGATTACCGCAGACTTACGAGATGCGCTATTTCTCTCACGATGGTCAATTGCGGCATGCACGTGTTGACAACTCGCCGCTCGTCGTCGAAGGTCGAACAACCGGCGTGCTGGGCATTGCGCGCGATATCACCGAGCAAAAGGAAGAGCGTGAACGCGCGGCCAGGGCCGATAAGCTGCGCGCGCTCGGACAACTCGCTTCGGGTGTCGCTCACGACTTCAACAACTCCCTCGCCGCGATTCTTGGTCGTGCGCAACTATTGCGACGACAAGTCAACGATCCGGCGTTGGTCCGTAATCTCGACATCATTCAAACCGCCGCTGAAGACGCTGCGGCGACCGTGCGTAGAATCCAGACGTTTGCGCGCAAGTCGGCGGTCAAGGAGTTTGAGCTGGTAGACGTTGGTGGGCTGTTGAACGACGCCGTCGAGATCACCAGGACGCGCTGGCAGAACGAGGCGCGTGTTCGCGGGCTGGAATACGAAGTCAAACTCAACACGGCGGCCGGGCACTTCACGTACGGCAGCGCATCTGAACTGCGCGAAGTTTTTGTGAATCTGATCGTGAACGCAGTTGACGCAATGCCGAAGGGAGGACGGCTGCTAATCACGTGTCGGCGCGTGGACGGCCGGTTGCAACTGCATTTTAGTGATAGTGGAATGGGAATGCCCGAGGACGTTCGGCAGAAGATTTTCGAACCGTTCTTCTCGACAAAAGGCGCGCAAGGTACGGGTTTGGGCCTCTCCGTAAGTTACAGCATTATCGAACGGCACTCAGGGTCCATCAGCGTTAGTTCCGAAACTGGTAAGGGTACGAACTTCACGATCGATCTGCCGGCTGCGATGGCTGAGACGACGCCTGGTAATACGTCGGGAACAGTTGGTGAAACGCCTTGCCTGCGAATTCTTGTGGTTGACGACGAGCAACCGGTGAGAGAAACACTAGCCGAGATGCTCGTGGCCGTGAATCACAAGGTGGAACTCGCGGGCGGCGGGCAGGAAGCCGTGCAGAAATTGCGTACTGGGAATTTTGATTTAGTATTTACTGACCTGGCGATGCCGGAGATGGACGGCTGGGAAACTGCCCGGATGATTCGCAAGGACTGGCCCAACGTACGAATCGTGCTCGTGACAGGTTATGGACCTACGACCGCGCCGCCTTCCGGTGAAGAAGATTTAGTCGACGCGATCATCGGCAAGCCGTTTGATTTCGCGCAGGTCGGATCCACACTCAACGCGCTGACGAGAAACCCACCGACTAACCCGCATGACACGGAGCCAGAACGCGTTTTATCTGTGTAAATCCGTTCTGCAATTCCGTGGAACCCGTGCTAATTGAAGTTCATAATTCCAGCGCTGGCAGCAAAACCAACTCCAAAGCCCACCACCATCGCCGGACCAGACCATTCGTCCTTCTCAGCCAGCATAAAACCAGTCGAAGCACTCGATAGGTTGCCGTAGCGCTCGAGCACCTGGTAAGAGCCGTGCACTTTGTCAGACTCCGGGTTCAGGTCGAGCTGTGAACAAACGCCATCGAGAATCTTCTTGCTGCCGGTGTGAATCAAGCAGTCATCCACTTCAGCCAGGTCGGAGACCGGTGAATCCGGATGTTGCAGAACGTTCTTGACGGTGGTTACAGCGTAGTGTGCGCCACGCATCGGAACGTTCGGCTGCATGAAATACTGCGGCCGCCCTTTGAGGAACGGATGTGAGCTGTTGCTCGTCATCGTGAGCAGGTTCATGTCGTTGGGCTGATCGTTGGTCAGGTGTGAGATCGGTCCAAACGCTGGTTTACCTTCTTCACTGCCGAGCAAAATGGCCACAGCGCCGTCGCCGAAGAGCATTGATTGGATGACGAAAGTCGTATCCAGTTTTTGCTGTTCGAATTGATCGACGTCGAGTCTACGATCCTTCCGCATCTTAAGGATTTCGCGATAGCCGCAATACTCATCGCGCAGCAACGGGGCAGCGAAAGGAGTGTGGACCTCGGCCATGACGACGATTGCGAGCTGTCCGGGGTTCGCAGCGAGATACCACTGCGCCACCTCGATTGACTTGAGCAATACGGAGCAGCCCTGGGCCTGCATGCCGACGGTTCGGAGTGAACGCGAAAGCAAACCGTGCGTTCTCCCCATGATTTCCGAGGCCAGGCAGGGCAGCATCTGGTCGGGCGTGTTAGTGGCGGCGATCAATAGACCGATGCGATTCGGGTCGCCGCCCCATTCGTGAATGCAACGCCTGGTGGCCGCGACGGCGAGTTCCGTCGTGGAACTGGTTGCATTTTTTGGTTTACCACAAAGGAAGTCCGGATAATTTTCAAGCGCTGAATAGCGCTGGTCCACGCCGAGTCCGCTGATCGTATTGATTAGCTCGGGTGAGAGTTTATGCATGAGACTTCCCACCAGCTCCGTCGTCTTGAAGACGTTCTTCGGAACTGAAGTCGCTGCTGAAACGAGGTTAATCATTGTCGTTATGTACTCCCAAAAGAGAAAGAGGGGTTGCCGCGTCGGAGCCGGCTCCCATCCGTCCCCGACGCACAAGTGTTTTACAACGCGCGTGCCACAACTCTGCCGCGCGGGAAATTATGCTCTAAGCAGTGTGTTTACTTGGATTTGTGAGGATTGTGAGTTCATGTACCGCTAAACAAGAACATCGGGGGATCGGATACGAGGTAAACAGGTCTGAAAAACGGACAAATTCCCTAGGAAATTTTACTGAGATTCCGGAACCCATTGTGGCACAGAGATATACAGTTGCGTACCCCGTATACCGCCTCCCGGCCTTGCCTCTAAAGTCGGGATCAAGCCAGACATTAGAGTCAAGAGAAAAACTTTTGGGTCAGCGAGCAATTGGGCCCGTTGGTCAAGCGGGGGTCTGCAATGAGTGACCTACCGCCGCACGTAAAAGCGAAGTGGAAAGCGGTTGAGCGCAAAGCGCAACTTCCCGGCGCTACCTTTAGGGGCTTACTGAATGACATTGGAGACGCCGTAGATGCTTACGTTGACTGGTTGCTTGGCGTGCGGTCAGTGCAGCAATTGGCGCAATCCGATAACGGTGAAAATAGACAAAGCGAGACCGTAGAAGATGATTCCTATTCTGAGGCACCAAATCGCGACAGTTTCTTGTAGTGCCAGCTTTCTTAACGGCTTCATGTATGTAGTCATGAACGCTTTACGGTCGCCCGTTTGATGGCTTTCTTCAAGTGCCGTTCTTAACTTCTCTTGATTCCCTTTGATGAGAATCGGAAGGCGCGAGAGGGTCATTAAGAACCATAGTGACGCGAGACAAAAAACGAGAGAAAAGATGAAGCTCAGCCAGCATCCGACAATAGCGTACCGCCATTGTATCGGCGTGTCCGGTTTAATTACAGACTGCGAGAACGTAATAGTAAAAACCAGTGTAGCGCCCGAAAGTGAGATTAGCGTTTTGGCTGTATCCCTTCTCGCGTCCCACTCCGGTTTTACCAGCGCTGTAATTCGCTCTAATTCTGATATTAGCCCTTCCATTCCTTTGTTGAACCGCGCGAGTGAGTCTAAATCCATGGGGTTTCTGTCTCCTGCTTCCAAAAGGTTGGGTCGATGCCAAGTTCGAAAATGGATTGAATTAGGCAACAGATATTGTGACAAAGAATCTTGCACAGAGCTTCATTAGTTTGCGCGACTTCGGTCTTGCTTCTCAGGCTATCGCCGAACTTCGCCTTGATCATGCTGAACGTCGATTCAACGTTGCTGCGCTTATGGTATTGCTGGAAGAACCACTCTTGATTGAAAGAAAAATAATGAAACAACTGCCGCCAAAGGGTGGTTTTGGTATTCCATCTTGCGCGGGCGCTGGTCGTTCGGTTTGGTCCAATTCCCCATGTCAGATTTGGTTTGCTGTTGCTCTTAAACGGGATATACGGCATAGCGTGATGGTCCACAACCGTTTTCAGATTATCTGCCGACAAGTATGCCTTATCAGCACTTACTTCTTGCATGGCGAAATTTTGCGCCGTGGCATTGACAAGCGGTTCGAAGTATTTGATGTCTGCCGCATATCTATCGGTGATCTCAACAGCGGTCACGATGTTTGTCTTAACGCCGCAAACCAAATGCACCTTTACCCAATCGCGTTTCGACATCAACTCATTCTTTCCGTATTTGGCATCAACCCACTTGTAAAAACGACAAGTCGAAAAGCCGGACGAATCGATAGCAAAATCACATTCAACCGCTTGCAGCGGCAAACTGCTCGCTTCGATCAATCCTTTGAGCAGTGGCGTCAACCCGGCATTCTCCAAGTAGCGCGAGATGGAATTGTAGTGCGCGGCCTTCGATAGATAGCTTTGTTCTGAGCATCGCGCAAGTCCGACATGAAGCGGCGACCGGACATCGAGGAATAGACTTTGAACGCGCTTGCAAAAATAATGTCAGCAAGCGGCAAGCGCGGACGGCCCATCTTCTGTTCCGGTTCTTCTACACCCTTGCACAACTCAGCGAGCAACTCAACAAACTTTTCCTTTTCGCAACGCTGCGCTTTGTTGTAGGCAGACCATTCCTGTTTGTAAGTCTTCTTGACCGTGACCGTCTCAGTGCAAGTTTCGGTCTGAGTCTGTTCGTCAAAAGTGAATTCGCGTTGGATCACGTATTCGACTGCAAAGATGTGTTTGCAGCGAAGCTGGCGGCATTCAAAGTCAGGACAACTGCATTGAGGGTTTGCAGGGTCAGGTTTGACTGTGTAGTACGTTCCGCGATGGCCTGTTTGAGAGGGAACGAACCATCGATCCCCGCTCTTTTGCAACTTCGATTTGGCCGCTATCTCAAGACCTTTTTGCTCTCTGGCGTCCATAGTGTTTCTCCATTCTTGGAAAAGACACAGCCAGAAGCATATAATCTCGGTTGCTTAGGCCACATAGCTTCGACTGTGTGGTTGAATGTCTCGGTGGGTGTTGACGCACTCACCGGGACTGCAAAATTGGCGGAGAGGACGGGACTCGAACCCGTATGCCCCGAAGGGTTTCCGCTTATAAGGCGGCTCCATTACCGTTCTGGCACCTCTCCGTTAATTAACTCTCAAAGACCCTTACTTACTCGCCTTAACAATAACTTTACTCCAGCGGTAGACCGTCTTTCCGTCGCGCTCGCGAGTGGAAACGTCGCCCTTTGTTTGAAGCCTTTTAAGAATCGTGTGAATCGATGCCAAGACATTCTTGTAGGCCTTCAAATCAAACCCCATTTTCTCCATTCGATTTCGTACTTGGACAGGGGACAAGGATACGTTGGACACAGACTGAAGCGCCTTACGCACAGCATCGGTAAGGCCCGTATCCGGGTCGATGCTTTCAGGGAACAGTTCTGGGTGCTCTGCCGCCACTTCCTTCTCAGACTTGCCGCAAAGATTTCCAAGAGCGAGGGCAGATTCACGAAACAAGCTAACTTCGCGATCAACCTTCCACGCCTCAAGAGCCAATCGTTCCTGCGTCTCCATTGCAGTTGTCAAATCTTCGATTGCCTGCTCATAGGCGGCTTTATATGCGGGCTTCATAGACACGGAGGATAACACATGTCTAAATCTGACGCTATAGATATTTTTAGACAAACGTCCAAGACCATAACCCCTTGGGACGCTGCGATTAACGATGCAGAGCAGATGATTGAAGAGGCTAAGACGCGGATCAAAATGCTACGATCTGCCATTAAAGGATTCGAGTTCCTAAGGGATAGCGGGCAACCGTGGCCGGGAACCCCTGAGGCAAGAGTGAAAGCCACTCAGGGGGCGAGTTCAACTTAATCTCAACCATCTGCTCAGGGGATGCAGGACGCTGGCGAGCCGTGGCTGCGAACCGTCGAGATGGAGACAGGTGAGCGGAAAACGGAAAGCCCCCGCCGTTTGCATCAAGCGTCAGAGTGATCGAAGCAAACGGCGGGAAATTGGAAAGCACCGGATCAGATCTTGACGCCAAGCGCGTTGAGCATCTGTTCTTCTTCGAAGGTCAGTTTGCCATCCGTGAACTTGAGAAATAGATCAAAGGAGGCTTTGTGAAAGTCGGTATAGGGGAACAAAACTTCCATCGCGAGATCAAGGGCTTCCATAACTGGTCGCGGCTTGAACAGTTGCGCATCAAGATGCTTTCGCAGCGTTCTGATATTAAATCCCATTCTAACCGCCGCATAAGCATGGCCTTTGAGTGGCTCAAAGCAGAGTTCCCAATCGCCACTATCTGTCAGTGGATCAGGGGTGAGATCGTCAAGTTCTTCCGTGGTAACATTGTCAGGCATGGTCGATTCCTTTCTCTTAACTGGGTAGGAATTGGCTGTGTAAGGGCTGGCGAGTGTTTGCGCACTTGCCAGCCCGCTCCGTTTTGTGGGCGTCACTATAGGCGCAGAATCTTCGCTTGTCAAAGATTTATGGTGAGACACTATAGTTTTGCGGGAATGTTAGAATTTGGGCCATGAAGATCATCACCACGGCAGAGGCAGCGAAGCGCTTAGGCGTGACGCAGAATAGAGTGCGGGCGCTAATTGAGGCGAAGCGGCTGAAAGCGTTTAAGTACGGGCGTGAGTGGCTGATCGATCCGAAAGATCTTGAAGCCGTTAAGGTGCGAAAAGTCGGGCGACCGCGAAAAGCGCGCAAGGGGGAAAAGTGACTTTTGAGTCAGAATTTTTACTTATGGGTCAGAACCGACTTTTAGGGCAAGGCCCCGCCGCCCGCCGCGCGCGGCTTTGCGCATAAAGCGAGTTGGGATGGAAGTCTTTCCTCTGCGGTCCTCTGCGTATCTCTGCGTTCTCTGCGTTAATGGACGTTTAAACGTAGAGGATCGCAGAGATACGCAGAGATAAGCAGAGATACGCAGAGGACGCAGAGAAAACAAATCAGATTTGCCACTTGTTCAGGTCTATTCCTGCCAGGTGAAATTGGCGGGCGGCATCGGGATGTTCTGGACGCGCCATCGAGCACGCGCCTGTAAGAGGGCAAAGACCAATCTAACTCGAAATGGTTCGCCGCGAGTCGGCGCGTTTCGTCCGGCGCGCCAAATGGTGGTATTGGCGTTCGGGTTGTAATTCGCTTGGAGCATCGCGTTCGGGACACAAGCGACGGTAATGTCCTCGAGTCGGAACTGTTCCGCAGAAAGAGGTTGGTAATTGTATTTAACGAAGATCGTTGTCGTGAGATATTGATGGCCCGCTAAGTTCAGGATCGCCGGCAAAGTTCCCTGTTCGTCAACTGCTGCGCCCCTCCTGAAGTGCATGATTCGCAGAGACGTTTGCGCGGTTTGGAGTGTTGCCGTTCCCCTTCCGGTGAGGTCTTCGGCTTTTGAGTCCACAAATAACGCCTGCCTAATCGCGTAGTCCGGGTGAAAGACGTAACGCGCGCGCTTGTAGTCCATTTTGCCAAACAAGCGCTGGTCGATTTTTGAAACGCCTAAACGGTCCAGTGCCTCGCGAGTAATGTCCTCTCCGATATCCTGTGGCTTGTCTCGTTCGTTCTGGTAGATCTGCGCCGCTTCCTCGCGGAAGTTGAGCATCGCCTGCGTGACAAACCGAGTTGACGCCTTTTCTATTTCTTCGAGACGTGGAAAGTCCGCCGTGAGCGTAGCAGGATCTATCAGCATTCAGCGTTTGGTCAGTGTGGCCCGCATGATCCGACGGGCAGCGAGGTTGACGTACTTTTTCTGAATCTCTATTCCAATGAACTGCCGCTTTTCTCGAACGGCGGCAACGGCGGTCGTACCGCTACCTATAAAACAGTCCAAAACGGTTTCGTGTTCATCCGTGAATAATTTGATGACTCGTGTTGGAAGCTCGAGCGGGAATTTGGCTTCATGATCGTCGTTGATGCGGACCGAAGGAAACGTCCAGACGCCGCGATAGCCCCAGTCAGCCCATTCTTGCTGCGTGAGCCTGCTGCGATCGATACGCGTGACGCCAGGCTTCCAAAAAATATATATGTACTCGAACTCATCGACTGACCGATAAGACAAGGTGCTCCACTTGCTGTTTTCCCAAGCCGCATCTTTAACCCAAACACGACGATCGTACGGATAAAAGCCTGCCGCTTCTGCCCACTGTTCCACCAGGCCACCGACGATCTTCACGCGCGTCTGAGTGTCGTACTTTCCACCGCGGATATTGTTACCGTTCAATCGCCGGTCGATAGTTTGCTCGCTGCAACCCAGGTGTTTCGCTAGTTGATAACGATTGAAAGTGGGATTCTCAGCCTGTGCTTTTAAGACGTCCTCTCTCGTGACTTTAGATCGACGCCTGGAGAGATTCTCTGCCTGCACTTTCGGCATAGCCGGATCCTTGAAGCAGAGGATGTCAGCGATATTGATCGCGAGAAAACCGCCGGGTTTTATTGCTGGATAGTGCAGTCGAATCACATCGCGCAGGAGGGTTTGCCAGTCATCGAACGTCAGATGCGACTCATACTGTTTGCCGACAAAGTAAGGTGGAGACCAAACGCTCAGCGCGATGCTGTTGGGCGCAACGCGCGGCAACAGGCGGACTGCATCACCATGATTAATCGAGTTCGGTTGAAGACAGTTTTGAGGAACAGCTACAGGCTGTTGATAGTGAGCAAAGAGACTGGTCTGCAAGTGTTTTGGCAGGCGATCATAGTTGACGCCGATTTCGTCTGCGGACACGTTACGCTGCTCCGACTCCCGTTGACATAATCAAGCCGTGATTATGTCTTAATTACGCGCGCGTGACAATTTTAAAACTCCGCGTCAAACACATTTATCGAAGCGAGAAGCGGCCCACAGTGTCTTCGCCGATGCTGCCGAAGTAGAGCGTGCCGTTGCGCTCGACCACGTTCGCAATTTGGGCGTAACAATCAGGGGAGCCGTTTTGGAGGTTGTCCACGACGCGTCCGTTTGAATCGAGGCCGAGGACGAACGAATAGCGTTCCGGACCAGGGCGAAGGAAATTCGGCAGGCGAAAGACGATCTTGCGCACGAACGGATGCGGCAGCATCCGGTCGACCAGGGCTTGTCGCGGCGTGACGAGCGCGAGCCAGAATTTGTCTTTGCCGTTTGACGAGATGCCGTCAGGAAAGCCGGGAAGATTGTCGATAAAGACGTCCGTTTGGCCGATCTTTGGTTCCTTCAACCAGTGACGCCGGATTCGATACTTGCCGGTTTCCGCTACGAGCACAAACGATTGATCCGGACTCACCGCGACGCCGTTTGCGAAGTACAGATCACGCACGAGCGTTCGTGGTCGTTGACTGTGTGGATCAAGCGCGAGCAAACGACCGTTCGGCTGGTGCTCGAGCAAGTCCTCGACGTGCCTCGACATCGGAAACTTGTGAGAAGCTTCCGTGAAATAGATGGTTCCATCCGCACCGGCGTCGAGATCGTTGAGACATCCGAACTTCTCACCATCTGCTTCCGTAGCCAGAACTTTTATATCTCCCGTTTTGGCGATTGACAGCAATCCTTTGATTGCGTCCGCAACGATCAGATTTCCGTCTCGATCGAAAATCAGTCCCAACGGACGGCCACCGGTGTTAGCGAACACACGTGGCTGCGTACCATCGGGCTGAAGCACCATGATGCGCCCGTCTTCAAACCCCGCATAGATTTTCCCGTCAGCATCGAGCGCAACGTCCTCGGGCTTGTGGCCATCTCCAAGCGAGAGCTTCTGCACGGTCGACAGTCGCGAGTTCCGTTCGTACTGGCCGGTTAGCGCAGGAGCAGCAGGTGGTGTCCAGGCGGCAGGATTGATCGGGACCGGCGCAAAAAGAAGGTAAGCAAGAGTCGCCGTTAAGATGAGGACGATGAACAGTCCAAGACGTTTTTTGACAGACATTTTTTCACAGACATTGAGAATTGATCACCGCTCGCCGCGCGACTGCTGAGTCTCGGTTCCCAACGCGACCGCGAGAGTCCTGATGCCGGCCTGGTCCATCGGCTCAATCAGTCGCAACGCTTCGTCGAGAATGCGACGCTGATGCTCCGGGAAATTCGGCATACCACTAACGGCGCCGAGCTTTCCATGATAGAGCGCAACTCTCGGCGGTCGCACAGACTCGACTACGTCTTTCACCACACCGAGCGTCATCGTTGGAATACCGGCGAGCTCCAGCGCTCGAGCCACCAATCCAACCGACTGATGACACAGAACAGAAGCCGGAACTAACAACGCGGCTTGCACTTCATAACGCGAAGCGCGCTCGACGAGCTTCGGCGCGAGTTCGTTCGCGATTGCAGCGGCATCAGGAATGAAACCGCAAAAACTCCAGAACACCGGGTTCAACTGACCGATAATCCCGTTCTGCTCAAACTCAAGCAGCCGCGCAATCGGGATCTGCGAGTTCATGTCGTCTTGAACTGCCGCCGGCTCGTACCCTCGCGCTGTAAATTTCAGATCGCCTGCTTCAACCTCCACCGGAATCTCTCGAAAACTCAGGTCACCAGATTCGGCATCAAACGGAGCGGTCCCATCGATGTATGCGCCCGCCGACGAAATCAACGCCAGATTCAACATCGGAAGCGCGCGGCGCGCGGGCGTGAATGGCGCGCGGCGATTTCTTACGAACGGGTAATCGGACAGATCATTCCCCGGCGCAGGTCTCCACGATTCAAACCTTCTAAGCCAACCATCAATGTCTTCGATAATCTCCACCGGCTTCTTCCAATCGTTTCAGAAATTCAATTGCGCAGGCTACGGGCCATCAGTACCATGGCGACGAGTGCCGCAATCATAGCAAGCGACAGCGCGTTAACCGAATAACCGTGCAGGTTGTTGAAGGCGATCCGGTTCGGATCGTCGGCGGCGATCTGATCGATGGGCAGGACCATGGCTGCTCTCAACGCGCGCATCCGCGCCGCAATGAACCAATGGCCGGCACCCGTCGCCAACGCGATCACACCGAGACAGATGCACTCAACAATAAAACTCAGCCGGCTCGAGTGATTGCGCCGCAGGATCACAGTCACCAGCAGCAACAACGCGATCGCAAATCCAGCGAGATTAACCACGGAAAGCGATCGGGTCACAATCGAACCTGCAATCTCACTCGCGTTTGGCAGACCAAACGATCGCAACACGCCAAACGCTGCGGGCGCTACCACGGCGCCAAAGAAAAGCGCCGCGCCAAACCAGGCAGCAAGCAGTAACAGTCGCGTAACGTTAATCAAAGTCATCAATCGCTTCCAACAGTCGAATCTTCGGCGGAACGATCTCGGGTGGAACTAACTCTCTCGGGTCGGGTGCACTTAACAGCCACGACAGCGCTGAATCCAGTTGCGACTGATATTCATCGAGATCCAGCGACATGAAAACACTGACGCCGAGCCGGCCAAATTTCTCCTTCGCTCGCAGGTACATCTGTCGCGCGGCTCCGGGCCGGCCGATGTCGAGATGATGGAACGCAACTGCCGACTGGATCATTGCCTGGAGAAACAGTTTCTCTTTTGGTCCAACTTCGCCCATCCAACGCTCCTCCCACGCGTCATGCGCCGCGTGAAATTCGCCTGCGTTGTAAAGATCGATCCCGGCAATGTACTCAATCGGGTATGCAAATACGTGAGCTTCGAGATACCCGCATTCGCTCTCTTCAGTCATCGCGCATTCAGTCGAGAGGCAATTACCTTTGCAGCGGTCGCGCCGGCGCCAGTGGCGCTGCTAATTGTCGGCGCCTGCGGATTCGAGACGTCGCCAACCGCAAACACCATCGACACGCTCGTCTCTTGTTGACTGTTCACAGTGATAAAACCTTTTTCGTCTGTTTCGATCTGATCTCGAAACAACTGCGTATTCGGCTCAACACCAATCCGAATCAGCACGCCACGGACTGCCAGTTGAAACGGCTTCAGCCCTTCTTTCCGCTGAATCTCGACGCCTTCGACCTCTTCGGCGCCGAGGATACGCGTCAGAACAGATTCTGTGAAAACAGTGATGCAATTGTTTGGTTGCAGGCGTTCTGCGAGTTCACGGCGAGCGCGCAGTTTCTTTCCCCGATGGACCAGCGTAACTGTCGGGCAAACTTCCGCCAGTAACAACGCGTTCTCGACGGCAGCATCGCCGCCTCCGACAACGCAAACATCTTTTCCTGCGAAAAGCTGTCGATCGCGGGCTCCGGATTCTATCATTCCCTTGCCGATAAACTCTTTCTCGCCCGGCACTCCCAGTTCTCTTGGTCTAACTCCGGTTGCAATGACGATGGCGATCGATTGCAGGTCTTCGCCGCTGCGCAACGATATGCGCCTCGCTCTCAGGTCAACGGATTCGATATCGACCTGAGTCCACAAATCAAAGTCTGCCGAGTCAACGTCCTTAGTAAAATGCTCCAGTAGTTCCTGGCCGTTGCGAGCCTTCAAACCGAGGTAGTTTTCGATCGGGTTGTAGACGCGGTGAAGCTGGCCTCCGACTTGTTCCGCGTGTTCGAGCACGAGCGTATCAAGGCGCAAGTCATCGCACCAGAAAGCGGTTGAGAGTCCCGCTGGTCCAGCGCCGATGATGATTACGTCGTGCATGTTCGTTTTACGAAACTGCCGAAGTTGCAGCCAGTGAGCCGGACGTTTGTAGCACTGAGACAACCTGATCCGGCTCGAGTCGTGATGCGGCGAGTGTTCCGTTGCTGAGAAACTTCACTGCCGACGTCATTTCACGATTATCAGTTTGCCAGCGCCCTTCCCGATTGCTTTCGCGATCATTAAGCAGCTCTAACGCGTTGCTCAGATCGCGGCGTCGTATCCGTGGACGCACGACAGTTTCGGCCCACGAGTAGTACGGGTAATCGAGACGGTAAAACCAACCGCCAGCGGTCGGAATCGCGATCAGGAACAACTCGCCTCTAGCGAATTTCGAGATAGCCGTGTAAGGCGCTGCATGTCTGGTTGGACTGAATCCAGCACCGTCGAAGAGTTCGGGAGCAAGCGTCACAAGCGAGATGCGCGAATCGGAATACTCCGTCACGCTCGATTTGCCGCGCTCGAAGCTCTCGATCGCTGCCGCAACGCTGTTCCAACCTTCGCGCCAGAGAGATTCGTAGTCGTCAATGTTTGTAAGCAACCGCTCGACTTCAGGCAAAACGAGTTCGTACGCGCGCGCGTCGTCGTCGACTTCTTCGCCGGCGAGGAGTCGCGCCAATGGCGAGCCGTCGTCGTTGTTTGGACTCGCCTGATCGGAACCCTGTATCGCGATACTGACCCGCACGCCAACGTCGCTCGAGTGTTCCGAAAAATCACCCGCTTCCGCTGCCGCGATCAATAGCTCGCGGTGTGCGAGCGCGCGTTCGCCTGTGAGCACAGTCCAAACTGACAACACGCCGTCGGTATCGAAGTGATTATTGGTAACCAGATCGATTCCCTTTGTTAACTCGGCTTTGTTTGGCGAAGCGACCAGGTTGAGTGCGATCTCGGTTGAGGTGTCCGCTTTCACTTCCGCGGGCGTGGTATTTCCTTGCCAGTGTGAGAAGTGAATGCTGTTGTCAACAGTTCCATCTACGGACAATTTGGGGACGTTATCGAGGGCTTCTGTGTAGAACTCGAATCTCATGGTCAGGCCTTTCGTGAACGGGAGATGTTTGGCAAAGTGTAACGCATGCTTTCAAATTAATTGTAGCGGCGATCCTTGTTAAGATAGGCGAACTATGGAAGAGATAACCTCGACTGAACTCAAACAGCGCCTGGACAAAGGCGACGACATTCAAATCATCGACGTGCGCGAGGCCAACGAAGTCGCGATTGGTCGGATTCCAAACTCGGTGCACATACCGCTGGCTCAGGTATTGGCGCGGATGGACGAGATCGATCCGAATCGCGAGACTGTGGTGCATTGCAAGATGGGTGGCCGCAGCGCCCGCGCGATCGACGCGCTCCAGCGGTCAGGGTTTCAAGGCAAGCTGATGAATCTAAAGGGTGGAATTATCGGTTGGTCTAACGAAGTCGATCCGAGCGTCCCGAAATATTAGAATAATTTTTGACAGGATTACAGGATTAGATAGGATTTACATGATAATCCTGAAAAAAATCATGTAAATCCTGTCAAAACTTACTTCGTAATCCCCTCGAGTTCGATGAATCGACTCAGTCTGGTGATCACCATTCCTTCTTCACACTCCAACCGGCACGACAACGCCGGCCGGTCGCTCTGCTCGCTCTGCCCTTTCATGTGATACCAGATCTGGCAGTTCGTACATTCCCCGTTCCAGCAAAAATCGCCATACGAGATCGTATTGAGCGACAGGTACTGAAAACAACGCAAAACACGATTCTTCTCCGGAACGCTGACCTCGTTGCCCATTATTTCGACGCTTATCAGCTTCTCGTAGGGATCGAGTAGATCCGGCGCGCTTTGTTCACTCATAGGCAGCGGCAGTATAATCCCTGATTGCTCAAACTCATCGGAAAAAAGCGGGGGTAATCGATTTGGCCTTAGTAATCTACACGAAGCCGGGATGTCCTTACTGTCAGCAAGCACGTGAGTATTACAACTCCAAAAGCATTCCTTTTCTCGACTACGACGCCCAGAACGATCGCGCACGGCGGAAAGAGATGTTGTCATTCTCCAAGGGCGACCCGACCGTGCCATGCATCGTCGAAGATGGTAAGTACGTGAAGTCGGGCTGGGGCAACCCGCCTCGTGGTTGAACGGTCCACGATTAACCGGCCGTGCGCCGGGATTTGCAAAAGCTGTCTCCCCTGATTGAAATCGCTCTGTGAGGAAGGTGCTTCATGAGAAACCAATTCCGTTTACCTCTTCTGCTGCTGCTCTTATGCGTTCTCTCAATCAGTAACAACGTTAACGCGCAATCGAATGGAGGAGCCGCCACTCCTCAACCACCTATGGCAGAAAAGAAAACAAAGACCACAAACATCCACGGCGTCACACTGGTAGACGATTACTTCTGGATGCGCGAGAAATCGAACCCCTCGGTGCTCGCGCATCTCAAAGCCGAAGACGCGTACGCGGAATCGTTAATGAAACACACCGCGCCGCTCCAGGAAAAGCTCTACAACGAAATGCTCAGTCATATCAAACAGACTGACACAAACGTGCCGTATCGCGACGGGGGCTATTTTTATTACTCGCGCACTGAAGAAGGCAAACAGTATCCGATCTTCTGTCGCAAGAAAGGGAGTCTTGAAGCTCCGGAAGAGATCTACCTCGACATGAATGAACTTGCGAAAGGTCAAAAGTTCATGAGTCTCGGGGCACTATCTCCGAGCAATGATGGAAACTTGCTTGCTTACAGCACTGACAATAGCGGCTATCGTCAGTTCACGTTGCAAGTTAAAGATTTGCGAACCGGCCAGGTGTTTCCGGAAAAGATTGAACGCGTGACGGGCGTCGTTTGGGCCAGCGACAATAAGACGCTGTTCTACGTCACCGAAGATGCAACTACGAAACGAAGCGACAAGTTCTTCCGCCACGTGCTCGGAACGGATAAGAATGACCTTATCTACGAAGAGAAAGACGAGCTGTTTGACATCGCCACCGGTCGCTCGCGCGACAAGGCGGTGATTTTTCTCGAAGCAGCCAGCAAGACGTCGACGGAGTCGCGCTATCTGATGGCATCGGAGCCTAACTCTGAGCTCAAGGTGATTCTCGCGCGACAACCCGATCACGAGTACGACGCGGATTATCGCGACAATCTCTTCTACATTCGCACCAACAAGGGCGCGAAGAATTTCCGCATCGTTACGGCGCCGGTGAGCGATCCCTCTGAAAAGAACTGGAAAGAGTTTGTCGCCCCCAACACGGCAGTGAAGCTCGATGCGATTAACCTCTTTTCCAATCATGCAGTGTTATCCGAATGGGAAAACGGGCTGCAACAACTCGAAGTCATCGACTTCAAGACCAACAAGCGACAGCGGATCAAATTCCCCGAACCGGTCTACTCGGCAGGATTGAACGCAAATCGCGAATTCGATACGACTGTGGTCCGGTACGGCTACAACTCGCTGGTCACGCCCTATTCAGTGTTTGACTACGACATGAACACGGGTAAATCGACTTTGCTGAAACAGGTCGAGGTTCCCGGCGGGTTCGATAGAACAAACTACAAGTCGGAACGCGTGTTTGCCACCGCTTCGGATGGAACGAAGATTCCGATGTCGATCGTGTATCGAAAGGGAGTGAAGCTCGACGGCTCGGCGCCGCTTCTTCTCTACGGCTATGGCTCATACGGCGCGTCGATCCCGCCGACTTTCTCTTCGAGCCGTCTCAGCCTTCTCGATCGCGGCGTTGTCTTCGTGATCGGACACATTCGCGGCGGCGGTGAGATGGGTGAAGAGTGGCGCCAGGCCGGGCGTATGATGAACAAGATGAATACGTTCACGGATTTCATCGCGTGTGCTGAAGCGTTGATTCAGATGAAATACACGTCTAAGGATCGACTGGTCATTCAAGGTGGCAGTGCCGGCGGACTGCTGATGGGTGTTGTTTCCAATCTCCGTCCGGACCTGTTCAAGGCGGTGATTTCGCAAGTGCCGTTTGTAGACGTGCTGAACACGATGCTCGACGCCAGCATACCGCTGACCACCAGCGAATACATCGAGTGGGGCAATCCGAACGAAAAGGCCGCTTTCGATTACATGAAGACGTATTCGCCTTACGACAACGTCGCCAAAAAGGATTATCCGGCGATGCTCGTGAAGGTATCGTGGAACGACAGTCAGGTGCCGTATTGGGAGGGCACCAAGCTCGTCGCAAAACTGCGAGCGATGAAAACTGATTCAAACCCGCTGCTTTTGAAAGTAAACTTCGGCGCCGGCCACGGAGGTGCCTCCGGGCGCTATGATGCGTTACGCGAAACAGCATTTGACTACGCGTTCATGCTCTGGCAGATGGGCGTGAAAGAATAACGGGGCTCGTTTGCGGGTCGTAAAATAGGTCCTATATGACATTTGGTCCTATAGGACCTATATTTATTAGCGATGATCGGATCGACACTGGGGAATTACAAAATCCTCGAGAAGCTCGGCGAGGGCGGACAGGGTACAGTCTATAAAGCCGTCGATTCGAAACTCGGCCGTACGCTCGTCATCAAAGTGCTTCCGGCGGAGCTAACGGCGCGAGAAGCAAACCTCAAGCGCTTCGAACGCGAAGCGCGTCTCGCCTCTGCGCTCGATCACCCAAACATCTGCACGATCTTCGATCTCAATGAGATCAACGGCATCCACTTCATCGCGATGCAATACATCGAAGGGAAGAACGTGCGGCAACTCGTTAACGGTCGCCCGCTCTCCCTCGAAAGTGCTCTATCGATCGCGTTGCAGACTGCTGATGCACTTGCCGCGGCACATTCACGCGGCATCATTCACCGCGATATCAAGGCCGGCAACGTGATGGTCACGCCGACCGGGCAGGTCAAGGTGCTCGACTTCGGACTCGCGAAACTGCTCGACGAAGAAGCCGCACGCACTTCGGGAATTCACCACACAGAGATCACTGAAATCGGTATTCCATACGGCACGGCGACGTATGCGGCGCCCGAGCAGGCGCGTGGCGATCGAGTAGATTCGCGTGCTGACATTTTCTCAACGGGCGTCTTGCTGTACGAAATGCTGACCGGAACGTGGCCGTTCAAGGGCGACACGGCGGTTGAGGTTCGTGCAGCGGTCTTGAATGAAGAACCTGCGCCGCTATCGAAAGTCAGACCAGGGCGCGTGCCGGTGCGGTTGCAACCAATCCTCGACAAAGCACTCGCAAAAGATCCCCGTAATCGTTATCAAAAAATCTCGCATTTCGCTGAGGATCTTCGTTCGATCATTCGCGAGCTTGGTTCAGATACTTTGCCGGGTATCGACGAGAGCATCACGCCGGTCACTCCGAAACACTTGAAACAGGAAGGTCCGGTCACTCGTGCGCTTCGTTGGTTGACTGGCAACAAGAGCGCTGAGAGTGCTTCGCAAGGATCGAAATCTGCGGGCCGCAGTGCTGACGCGAGCCCGATGACGAGTTTAGGCGATCGCGAGCGCCGAAGCGTTGCGATTCTTCCCTTTAAGAACGTCGGCAACGAACGTGAGATCGATTTCTACCAGTTCTCATTAGCTGATGCTGTGATCACCGAGTTGGCGCGTGTGCGATCGCTGGTGGTGCGGCCGTCGTCAGTAATCGTCAAGTATCAGAACAAGACTGTTGACCCGGCGGAAGCAGGACGCGAACTCAGCGTCGATGCGATTCTCACTGCGACGTTCCTTCGCGCGGGCGACCGGTTGCGAGTGACCGCGCAACTACTCGACGTGCGTACGAGCGAGATTCTCTGGAGTGAGCGAATCGACGCGGATGCGAGCGACATCATTGGAGTTCAGGACACGATTGTGCAGCGGATCGTCGAGGGGCTGCGGCTTGAATTGAGTCCCGCCGAACAGGATGAGCTCGCGAGGAAAGCGACTGCCGACGCGGCTGCGACTGAAGAATACCTGCGTGGTCGAGATTGTCTCGCGACGTTCATTTACCACACGATCGCGCGTGAAAATATCGACTCCTCAATCGAACACTTCCGTCGAGCGATCGAGATCGATCCGAACTTCGCGCTTGCTTATTCCGCTCTCGGCAGTTGCTACGTGAATCGCGTGTTGAAAGGCCTCGGTCAGGCCGGTGATCACGACAAGGCGAAGAATGCTTTCAAAAAGGCCTTGGCGCTGGATCCAAAGCTGCTCGAAGCACGCATGCACATGGTGTTCATCTATCTCACCGGTGGACAAAAACAGAAGGCGCGCACCGAGGTCGAGTCGCTGCGTGATGAGTATCCGAACGATCCGGGTGTGCAGTTTGTGCGGGCCGTCGTGGCACGTCTCGACAGCGATTACGAGAAGGCGCTTCGCGGTTTCGATCGTATGGTCCGGCTGAATCCGGGTGAGCGCGTCGTGGCCAGTTACAATCGCGCGCGCATCTTCATGTATCAGCAGGAGTACGACCAGGCTTTGCGGGAGCTTGATCAGGGGGCGGCGCTGGAACCGGAACATCCGATGATTCAGGTTATCCGCGCGCGCGTCCTTTACTACCGCAATCAGATCGACGAGGCCGCGCAAACCCTTCAGCGCGTGTTGCAACGGCATCCGCAGATGGACGGCGTCCGGCCGATTCTCGCCATCTGTTTCAGCGCGCAGGGCCAACACACAAAAGCCAACGAACAGCTCACGCCCAAAGTGAGGCAGGTGGCGGAGGCGGATTACGATATATCCTACTGGCTTGCGTCAGCGTATCTTTTGCAGGGACGCCAGGTCGAAGCATTGCGATGGTTGGAGACGGCCGTCAGCCTCGGAAATGAGAACTACAAGTGGTTTGAAGCTGATCCGAACTGGACTGACATGCACGAGGATCCACGTTTCGTCGAATTGATGAATCGCATCAAGCGCCAAAGAGAAGCGGCGGCAGGGGAACAGTCTGCATGAGAACTTTCGTAGTTGGCGACATCCATGGCCGTTGCGCGCAGCTCCTCAACCTCCTCGACATGCTTCCGCGCGATCCGGAAACTGACACACTCGTTTTTCTCGGCGACTTGATCGACCGCGGCGCTGATGCGCCGGGTTGCGTGTCGCACATCCTGCAAATGTGTCGCGAGAATCCGCAGCAAGTGATTTGCCTGCGTGGAAATCACGAACAGATGCTGATCGATTTTGTTGAAGGACGAAGCTACATCTGGCTGACGCCGGTCACGGGCGGCGAGCGCACGTTTGAACAGTACACGGGGCAGTCGTTGAA
>Ga0070693_100000307_pt1 | contig 22748 bp, 27 predicted proteins | sample KBSK1103metaG_FD_65472 | JGI IMG/M metagenome (GOLD analysis project Ga0070693, IMG submission 65472) | Corn, switchgrass and miscanthus rhizosphere microbial communities from Kellogg Biological Station, Michigan, USA - KBS K1-10-3 metaG | ecosystem: Host-associated > Plants > Roots >...
CATCGCGACGATCTCCTCGCGCTTGGCGTCGTTGGCGGCGGCGAGGATGCCGGTGTCCGGGCGGTCGGCGCTCATCGTGGCTCCCTTCGTAGCGTTGTCGGAGCCAATACCCCTCAGGGGCTCAAGCTATGCGAATCCGGAGCCTGGGCCGACCGCATCCCGCGCACGCTGGGGACGGCGAGCACGGCGAAGGTGCAGACCGCGATCACCGCCGCCGCGGCGATCAGGCCCGGGCCGGCGCCGAAGAGTTCCTCCTCGAGCGCGCCGAGCATGTACCCGAGGGGGATCAGGGCGAAGGAGCCGAGCAGGTCGTAGGAGCTGAGCCGCGAGCGCAGCGGAGTCGGGGTGCGGGTCTGCAGGATCGTCTCCCAGAGGGCGGCGAAGACGGCCAGCGAGGCCCCGGCGGCCGCCGCGCCGGCGGCGATCAGCGGCACCGGGGCGAGGCTCGCCAGCAGCAGCAGCGGCACGGCCCAGAGGCTGACGACGAGGGTGGCGACGAGCAGCGGGCGCTCCGGCCTCCAGACCATCGCGACCAGGCCGCCGAGGAGCTCCCCGACTCCCATCGCGGCGAGGATCGCGGCCCAGGCGCCGGCTCCGCCCAGCGAGTCGACGGAGACCTTGGGGCCGAAGACGAAGAAGGGGGCGAAGACGAGCGCGTTGAGCACGGCGAACTCGGTGACGATCGCCCAGGCCCAGGTCGTGCGCCGGAAGGCGCTCCAGCCGGCGAAGAGGTCGGAGCGGATCGACTGGCGCCCCCTCGCCGATGCGGGCGGGGCCGGCGCCCGCACGCGGGCGAGCAGGGCGGCGCTGAGGAGGAAGGTGACCGCGTCGGCGGCGAACGCCCATCCCGGCCCCCAGGCGGCGAGTACGACGACGGCGATCGCCGGGCCGGCAACGCTGCCGCCCGACGCGGCGATGCCGCGCAGCGCGTTCGCCTGTTGCAGCCGGTCGGGACGGACGGCCTGGGAGATCAGGCCCTGCATCGCCGGCATGAAGAAGGCGGCGCCGGCGCCCAGCACCGCCTGGGAGACGAGCAGCTGCCAGAGCTGGAGATTGCCGGTGAGCAGCAGCGCCGCCACACCGGCCTGAGCGGCGAACCGGCAGAGGTCGGCCGCCACCACGACGGAGCGGCGGGCGATCCGGTCGCCGCCGACGCCGCCGAAGAGCAGCAGCCCGGCGAGCACCACGCCCTGCACGGCCAGGGCGAGCCCGACCTGGCCGATCGTGCCGCCGATCGCGAAGACGGCGAAGGGCAGGGCCGCGACGACCATCAGGTCACCGACCGTGGACGCGAACTGGGCGAGGACTAGGCGGCGCAGCCCGCTATTGCTCAAAAACATTTGATCAAATGGATTTAACCAAAAGGGAGGGGCGGCGTCCAAGTCGGGAGGTCGTCGATGTGCTGGACCGGCAGAGGAGCCCGCAACCATTTATGTAAAGCGGACGAGTGTTCTCTCCAGATTTCCGGGCCATCTGCCGATGTTGCCGTCCTATGGGCTTGCCCCCGAACGCGGATCGGCGCCGCGAACGCGTCTTCGTCGAAACCGATCGCCATCGGATCACGGGCGAGGTCACGCTGCCCGCCGACGGCTACCAGAGCCGTTTCTCGGACGCGATCAACCGCGATGACATGGCCTTCCTGCCGCTCACCGACGTCGAGATCGCCCCGGTCGGCGGCGGTGAGGCGATCCGGCGCGAGTTCGTCGTCGTCGGCAAGGCGCACATCAGGCTCGCTCACCCGGTCGAAGCCGGCGCGTAGGCGGGCCGCCGGCGCGGAGGGACCTCCTGACTACGCCTCCGATCGGCGCAGGCGGCCGCTGCGCGCGTGGGCGCTGACGTCGAAGAGGAAGCCGAGGACGACGATGAACCACTCGAAGCCCGTCACCCCGTCGGACGAGCTCCACAGCACGGCGTAGGCGAGGGTCGTCCAGGGCAGCAGGAAGAAGCCGAGAAAGGGGACGAACCAGCTCTCGAAGGCACGGCTGAGCAGATCGGAGAAGAGCCATAGCGCGAAGAGCGCCAGGCGCGGTGAGATCAGGGCGAAGAGGACGACGAGGCAGCCGATGCGCCCACGCTACCGGCTCCCTAAGCTGGAAGGCGTGCTGTTCTCGAAGAAGACGCGGATGCCGAGCGCCGAGCAGGCGCTGCCGGGGCGCGGCGAGCCGGCCTTCGAGGCGCCCGAGCGCCACGCCGTGCTGGATACGCCGCTGAAGCCGCCGTTTCCGGACGGGATCGAGGTTGCCTACTTCGCGCTCGGCTGCTTCTGGGGCGCCGAGCGGCTGTTCTGGACGATCGACGGCGTCTACACCACCGCGGTCGGCTACATGAACGGGACGACGCCGAACCCGACCTACGAGGAGGTCTGCACCGGCAGGACGGGCCATGCCGAGGCGGTCCTAGTCGCCTTCGACCCGACGAAGGCGTCCTACGCGGATTTGCTCGAGGTCTTCTTCGAGGAGCACGACCCGACCCAGGGCATGCGTCAGGGCAACGACGTCGGCACGCAGTACAGGTCCGGGATCTACTTCGCAAACGACGCCCAGAAGGCGACCGCGGAGATGGCGAAGCGGGCCTACGACGAGGATCTGCGCGCCGCCGGGCACGAGCCGATCACCACCGAGGTCGAGCCGGCCGCCCCCTTCTACTACGCCGAGGAGTACCACCAGCAGTACCTGCACAAGGTGCCGAACGGCTACTGCGGCCTGGCCGGCACCGGCGTCTCCTGCCGTATCCCGGCGACTGCTCCCTGACGCGCTTCGGCCGCAACGCTTTTTCGTGGCCATAGAACGAAAAAGCGTTGCGGCCGCCGGGTGGGGCGGCGCCCGGCGCTGCGAATAGCATCCCGCGCCCGTGACTCCCTCCTTCGGCTCCTACGTCGGCGGCTGCCTGGCCGTGATCGGCATCGTCAGCGCCGTCGCCCTCGGCGGCTACTGGCTGCGGCGTTGGATCGTGCCGGAATTCTCGGGCGCGCTCGCCCGCCTCGCCGACGCGACGATCGCCGTCGCGCTGCTGATCCTCTCGCTCGAGCTGCTCGGCAGCCTCAGCATCCTCGAGGTCGGCTGGATCGTCGTCGTCTGCGTCGCCGTCGGCCTCGGCGCTGCCCTGCTGGGCTGGTGGAGGGCGCCGGCCGAGTCGCGCGCGGTGAGCGCGCCACAGGTGCAGACCGCGGCGCTGCTGATCGCGCTCGGGGTCGCCTCCTGGGCCTTCGCCGAGTGGACCTTCCCCTCGCTGCAGGGGCTGGACTTCGGCATGTACGGCGGCGACACCACCTGGTACCACATGCCCTTCGCGGCGCGGATGGCGCAGGAAGGCTCGACGGTCCACCTCCTCTACACCGACCCGCTGCGGCTCGCGGCCTGGTTCTACCCGCAGAGCTCGGAACTGATCCACGGCAGCGCCATCGTCGTCTTCAAGGACGACTGGCTCTCGCCGCTGATCAACCTCGTCTGGCTCTCGATCGGACTGCTCGCCGCCTGGTGCGTCGGTCGCCCCTACAAGGTCGGGCCGGCGACGCTGGTCGCCTCGGCGCTCGTCTTCTCGGCCGGGGTGATGATCGAAACGCAGCCGGGGGAGGGGCGCAACGACGTCATGGGCCTCGCCTTCCTGCTCGCCTTCGCCGCCTTCCTGATCAACGGTCACCAGCGACGGGCGCCGGCGGAGGGGGCGGTGCAGGACGCACCCGAGGTGGGCGCGGCGCTGCTCGACAAGGGGCCGCTGATCCTCGCCGGCATCGCCGCCGGGATCGCGATCTCGGTGAAGCTGCCGCTGCTGGCGCCGGTCGGCGCCACCGCGGTCGGGATGGTGCTCGTCAGCGGTCGCGGCCGGCGGCTGATGACCGCCGCCGCGATCGGCGTCCCGGCCTTCGTCGTCGGCGGCTACTGGTACGTGAAGGCCGCGATCCAGACCGGCGGCAACCCGATCCCGGCGATCGGCTGGGGACCGCTGCACCTGCCGCGCCCCGACCAGATGCCGCTCGACCCGCGGCCGCGCTTCGCCGTCGCCCATTACCTGAGCGAGCCGACGATCTACCGCCGCTGGTTCTTCCCGCAGCTCGACAACGCGCTCGGCCCGTTCTGGCCGCTGATCCTGATCGTCGCGGTCGCCGCCGCCTTCTACCTCGCGTTCCGCTCGCGCAACAAGGTCCTGCGCGTGCTCGGCGTCGCGGCGCTGATCACCGCCGCGGTCTACCTCGTCACGCCGCTGACCGCGGCCGGCCAGGAGGGCTCGCCGACCGGGTTCTTCACCAACACCCGCTACCTGATGCCGGGACTGCTGCTGGCCCTCACCCTGGTCCCGATAGCGCGGCCGCTGCGCGCCCCCGACAGCCGCGCCTGGCAGACGCTGCTCTTCCTCACCGGTATATATGCGATCACGGTGCTGACCACGCCGCGCTGGTACCCGGGCTACATCGTCGGCACGGTGTTCCTCACGCTGGCCTTCGTCTGGGCGCCGACGGGCCTGGCGATGGGGCGCTCGCGGCGGGCCGTTGGACGGGGCGCGGTGGCGCTCGTCGCCGGCGGGATCGTCCTCTTCGCCGTCGTGCTGGGCCGGGCGCAGCAGGTGCAGTACGCCGAGCAGCACTACACGCGGCTGACTCCCTTCCTGCAGGACGGCGGCCCGCAGGAGGCCTACGCCTACGCCCGCGGGCTGCACGACAAGCGGATCGGGATCGCCGGCTCGGGCGAGATCTTCTTCGGCCAGTACGGCTTCTACGGCGCCGACGACAGCAACCACGTCCAGTACATCGGAGTCGACGGGCCTGACGGCACCCACCGCCTGGCGACCAGCTGCCGCCAGTTTCGCGAACTGATCAACGAAGGCGAATACGACTACCTGGTCGTCAGCCAGGCCACGCAGGACTCGCCCGAATCCGAATACTGGTATCCGATCTACGCCTGGCTGAAGACTGATCCGGCGCTGGAAAAGGTCGTTGCCGAGCCGCAGATCACGCCGCAGCCCGACTACGTGTTCAAGGTCAACGGGAAGCTCGACCCCGGCGGCTGCGCCGACCTGGGCTCGGGCTGAGCCGGCGCTCAGACGGGTGCCAGGGCGTGCTCGCGGATCAGCTCGGCGGAGCGCTCGGGCTGCTCCCACCAGAACATGTGGCCGACGCCCTCGAGCATCTCGAGGCGGGCCGGGATCAGCGAGGCGATCTCGCGCCCGTTGGCCGGCCCGAGCAGGCGGTCGGCGTCGCCGTGGATGATCAGGGTGGGAAGCTCGATCCGGTTGAGGCGCGCGGCCGTGTCGTGGGCGCCGCAGGCGCGCATCTGCTGCAGCACGACCGGCCGCGGCGCGGGCAGGGCCGAGCCCATCTCAACGAAGGCCGCGTAGTTCGACTCCTCGGCGCGGAAGCCGGGGGAGAGGTTGATCTCCCACATCGCGCGGAAGACCCGGTCGGACTCGCCGGAGGCGTAGGCGGCGCCGAGCATCCGCAGATCCTCGGGCGCCATCAGCTCGCCGTCGGGACCGCCGCAGTAGCTGGCGCCGATCGTCAGCGTGCGGATCCGCTCGGGGTGGGCGAGCGCCAGCTCCTGGGCGATCATGCCGCCCATCGAGATGCCGACCACGTGCGCGGTCTCGACCTCCAGCGCGTCGAGCAGCGCCGCCGCGTCGCCCGCCATATCGGCGATCGTGAAGGGCAGCTCGGCCTCGCCGGAGAGCCCCATGCCGCGGTTGTCGAAGACGACGCACTCGAAGGAGCGCTCCAGCTCCGAGAGGAAGGGACGGCCCCAGGTGAGGTGCGTGGCGCTCATCCCCTGGATCAGCAGCATCGGCTCGCCCTCGCCGGCGCGTAGGTAGTGCAGTTCCGTGCCCCCTGCCTCGACCATCGGCATCGCCGGGCGATGGTACGCGATTCGCCCTGCCACGGCCTAATCTAGGCGAGCCCGCCCCCGTAGCTCAGTGGACAGAGCACCGGCCTTCTAAGCCGATGGTCGCTGGTTCGAATCCAGCCGGGGGCGTCCCTCGCGGCGAGCGCGAGCCGTGGCTCAGCCGGGCTTCGATCCGCCGACCAGCCCGAGCTCGAGCCACTTCCAGTGGCAATCGGCGTCGCTGAAGCCCGCTTCGCGCAGCCAGACCAGCTGGTCCTCGAGGCGCGCGGGCTGGTCCGAGGGGTCCTGCTGGTGCTCGTCGAACCCGAACGCGGCCTGGCTGATCGCGTGAAGCTCCGCGGTGGGGGCCGCGACGACGTCGAGGTCGTAGAAGGCCCCGCCCGGGGCGAGCAGCGCGAAGACCTCGGCGAACAGCTCCCGCTTGCGCTCGTCGGGGAGGTGGTGGATCGCGAGGGCCGAGACCACGAGGTCGACCTCGCCAAGGTCTCCCGGCAGGGCAGCCATCAGGTCGTGAACCTCGAAGCGGACGCTCTCCTCGTCGGCGAAGCGCTGCTTTGCCGCGTCGACCAGCGCCGGGGAGAGATCGAGGCCGACCGCCTCGGCCGCCGGCCAGCGCTCGCGCAGCACCGCGATCATGTGCCCGTCGCCGCAGCCGAGGTCGAGAATGCGGTGAGCTCCGCCGTGGACCAGGTGCTCGGTCAGCATGCGCTCGGCGTCGGGGACGTGCGGCATCTCCAGGCGGAACGACGGCCAATCTCCGGCTCGCTGAACTCCCCTCCACTCGGTCCCGCTCATGTCGGCACAGCCTTTCACGCCGTCGCATGTAGGGATGGCGTCCTGCCGGGCCTTCGAAATCGCGAGGCGGTCGTCTATGCGAAAGGATGTTTGCGCGATGGCTGGGATTGCGATCGTGGTCTTCAGCGACTTGGTCGACTCGACGGCCCCCTTGGCGAGCCTCGGCGACGATCGCATGGGACGCGCTGCGCCGCACCCACGTCGACGACGTGAGGGCGGCGGTCGCGCTTGGCGGCGGGCGCGTGATCAAGACGCTGGGCGACGGCGCGATGGCCAGCTTCGAGAGCGCCCTGGGGGCGCTGCGGGCGGCCGCGGGGATCCAGGCCTCCGTCGAGCACCTCGATGCCGGCCCCGCTCGACGCCGCGCTGACGGTCCACATCGGTCTCGCCGACTGGGTGCGCGTCACGGCCGGGATCGAGGACGCCCTCGCCGTCATGGTCGCCGGCCGCTGCAGCATCGAGGGCGGCCCTGGCGTCGTTCCCGTTTTCGACACCCATGCGGTGTCGAAAACGGGAATGGTGCGGCGACTCCGGCCTGCGACGCTCCGTTCAGCCGCGAGGTCTTCCAGCGCGCTGTGTTCTACTGGGGCCGTGTTCGGGCTTCGCTCCTGCCGAATCGAGAACTGGCGTTGGGCATCCAAATGCGGCCGGTGCTGATCCTCAGCGGGCCGCCCGGCGCCGGCAAGTCGACCGTGGCCGAGGAGCTCGCCGGGCGAGCGGAGCGCGGTGTCCACCTCGAATCGGACGCCTTCTTCCGCTTCATCCGCGCCGGCTACGTCGAGCCCTGGCGGCCGGAGTCGCGCCTGCAGAACGAGGCGGTGATGGGGGTCGTCGCCGACGCGGCGGCCGCCTACGCCGGGGCGGGCTACGAGACGGTGGTGGAGGGGATCGTCATCCCCGCCTGGTTCCTGGAGCCGCTGCGGGACGCCCTGCGCGCGGCCGGCCAACCCCTCGCCTACGCGGTGCTGCGCGCTCCGCTCGCAGTCTGCCGGGAGCGCGCGCGGCAGCGCGGTCGCGAGCCGCTCGCCGATCCGCGGGTCGTCGAGCGGCTGTGGCGGGACTTCGCCGAGCTCGGTGAGCTCGAGCCCCACGCGATCGAGGTCGGCGACGCGGGGCCAATTGCGGTGGCCGACGCCGTGGCCGCCCGCCTCGTGGACGGCTCCCTGGCGATCTGAGCGGGCCGGCCCGGTAAATTCCGGTCCGTGGCTGAGGTTCTCTACTTCGCGATTCCGGCTTTCGTGCTGCTGCTGGTCGCGGAGATGCTCTCCTTCAAATACCTGCGCGACGACGACGACCTCGTCGGCTTCGAGTCACGCGACACGCGGACCAGCCTGACCATGGGCGGCGGCAACGTGCTGATCAACGCGGTCTGGAAGTTCGCCGTGCTCGTCGTCTACACCGGGATCTACGAGCTCAGCCCGCTGCGGATGCCGGCCGACGCCTGGTGGACCTACGTCCTCCTCTTCTTCGCCGACGACCTCGCCTACTACTGGTTCCACCGCGTCCACCACGAGGTGCGGGTCTTCTGGGCGAGCCACGTCGTCCACCACTCCTCCGAGCACTACAACCTCTCGACCGCGCTGCGCCAGACCTGGACGCCGATGACGGCGCTTCCGTTCTGGGCGCCGCTGGCGATCGTCGGCTTCGCGCCCTGGATGATCCTCCTGCAGCAGGCGATCAGCCTGATCTACCAGTTCTGGATCCACACCGAGCGGGTGCGCGGGCTGCCGGCCTGGTTCGAGTACTTCTTCAACACGCCCTCCCACCACCGCGTCCACCACGGCGCCAACGAGATCTACCTCGACCGCAACTACGGCGGCATCCTGATTGTCTGGGACCGGATGTTCGGGACCTTCCAGGGCGAGACCGAGCGCGTCCGCTACGGGCTGACGAGGAACATCCGCACCTTCCGGCCGACCAAGGTCGCCTTCCACGAGTTCGTCGAGATCGCGCGTGACGTGCGCGCGGCGCGCAGCTGGCGCGACCGCTGGCGCTACGTCTTCCGCGAGCCGGGCTGGTCGCCGGACGGCCGCGGCGGCGGCACTCGCGGCTAGGGGGTCGAGGGCGTTTCACGGTTCCGGCCGCCGGGTATTCCCGGGGGCATGGAGCTATCAATAATTCTCGTGATCATCGGAATCATCCTGGCGATCCTCGTCAACTACATCCTCGGCATCATCGTGATCCTGATCGGGCTGGCGATGCTGCTGCTGCCCCGGCTCGGCGCTCGCCGAGCGTAGGGCCGTGCGGCGGGGCCTCGGCCCTCCGCCGCACGCCCCTCCGGGCGCCTGTCACCCTGAGGGGATGGCGCCCTGGAAGCTGCCGCTGATCGTCGCCGGGATCGCGGTGCCGATCGTCATCGGCTTCTACGTCGGCGGCGGCGGCGTCGGCCTGGCGACGGGGGCGTTGGTCGCGGTGGCGATCGTCGTCTACGCGGCACTGCAGAAGCCGCGCGGGCCGATCGGGGCCGTGGCCGCGGCCGACGACGGCCGCCATGTGCTGATCGTCGTCGCCGACGCGGTGGAGGAGCCGGGCGACGTGGCGCGGATCGTCGGCGCGGCCGGCCTCGGGGCGGGGGACGACGGCGCCGAGGTGCGCGTGCTCGTGCCGGCGCGGATCGGCTTCCTCGATCGCTGGGCGTCCGACGTGGAGGGCTCGCGGCGGCGGGCGCAGGAGAAGCTGGTGGCGACGGTGGCGGCGCTGGCCAAGGCCGGCGTCGCGGCCGAGGCGAGGGTGGGCGACGAGGACGTCGTCCAGGCGGTCGAGGACCAGCTGCGGAGCTATCCGGCGACCGAGGTGGTGCTGGTCAGCGAGGGGGACGAGCCGGGCGAGGGCCACCGCCGCGGCGCGGCCGTGGCCGAGCTCGACGCCCGGCTGCGGGCCGAGTTCCACCACGTGCGCCTGCCGGGGTAGTGCTCCGGAGGCTTCCGGTGCGCTTTATGCCCGCATAGGGGAGCTCAGGCGCACCGGAACGGCCCCGGTCAGCAGGCGTGGACGCGTGCGGCGCTCTTGACGACCTCGAAGGCGCTGCCGGGGATCAGCTTCAGCTGGTCGAGGTCGGTGTCGTCCCAACGGCGGTCGCTGGTGCCGCCGAAGAACCAGTTGGAGCCGTTGTCGGCGACGATCAGGCCGAAGCGCTTCAGCGCTTCGGCGATGACCCGGGCGGCGCCGTGGAAGCCGCCGATGCCGTAGCCGCGCCTGAGCCGCAGGCGCGTGCCCATGGCGGGCGCGTGCGGGTCGCCGGTGTCCCCGGCGCAGTGCGAGGCCGGGTGGACCCAGGCGTCGCGGGTGCTCTCGAAGGTGACGCGGATCGCGTGGTCGACGTGGCCGGCGACGACCTCGTCGTAGCGGAGGAGGCCGGAGAAGATCGGCAGGCCAGCGGCGTCGGCCGAAGTCCAGGAGTCGGGCCGGCGCGCCGTCGAACGCAGGTCCCAGCGTGCGCCAGAGTCGGCGTTCCAGCGGGGCCTGCCGGGCCGTATCGAGAAGGCGCGGTAGAGCTCGTAGAGCGTGCAGGTCGAGCGGTCGACGACGAGGACGTGGCGGTCGCCGTCGCCGCGGGGGCCGCCCTCGACCGGGGCGCCGGAGGGAATGGGGAAGGGACCGGGATCGCTCTCCTCGCCGTAGGCGGTGTAGTGGATCGGGAGCCGGCGCTGGCCGGCGCCGACGACCGCGTAGGGGAAGCCGTAGGCGCGGGGCGAGCCGAAGTCGGGGTGGAGGAGATCGCCTCCATGCGCGTTGATGTAGGCGACGGTGGCGGAGGAGTGGGGAGCGAGCGGCGCGCGCGAGACGTCCTGGTTCCAGGCGGCCTCGGTGGGGAGGGACGGGGCGTTGGGGGAGAGTCCGGCCGGTGGGTCGGGAAAGACCGGGCAGCCGCCGAGGTCGGGATAGGGGCCGAGCGCGGCGCTTCGCCCCGGCGCGAGCAGCGAGGTGGCGAAGGCGAGGACGGCGAGGGCGACGGCGGTACCGACCCCTACGCGCATCCGACATCGGCCCCGCTCAGGTGTGGTCAACGTCCGAAGCGCTCGTTGTCACTCCCGAACGGTAGCGCGGCTAGCCTGAGGGGCCGATGGGCATGGACGAGCGACCGACGCTGCTGGCGATCCAGCACGTGCCCTGGGAGGGGCCGCACCGCGTCCTCGACGCCTGCGGCGCGCTTCACGTGCGGACGGTCAAACCGTTGGCCGGGCAGCCGTTGCCGGCCCAGGACGAAGTGGCGGGCGCGGTCGTCATGGGCGGGCCGATGGGCGTTCACGAGCTCGACCGCCACCCCGGTCTGGCGAGCGAGCGCGAGTGGCTCGCTGAGGCGCTGCGCCGCGAGATGCCCCTGCTCGGCATCTGCCTGGGAGCGCAACTGATCGCCAGTGCCCTGGGGGCGGAGGTGCGGTTGGGGGAGGGGCCGGAGCTCGGCTACGCACCGGTCGAGATCCTCGATGCTGGCGACCCGCTCCTCGGCGCCCTCGCCCCCAGCACCGCGGTTCTGCACTGGCACGGCGAAGCCTTCGACCTGCCCGAGGGCGCGACCCACCTGGCCCGCTCCGAGCGAACCGAGGTCCAGGCCTTCCGCCGCGGCGACGCCTGGGGCGTGCTCTTTCACCCCGAGTCCGACCTCGCCCTGCTCGAGGCCTGGCTCGCCGTGCCCGAGATGGCGCGCGAGGCGCACGCGGCCCTCGGCGACCGGGGCGCCGCCGCCCTCCCCGCCGAAGCCGAGGCCGCCGAGGAGACCCTGATCGCCCGCACGACCCCGGGCCTGCGGGCCTTCGCCGACCTCGTCCGCGTCAGCCCCGGCCAGCCGCTAGATTGAGAGCCGCGCGGTGGATGTAGCTCAGCTGGTAGAGCTCCTGGTTGTGGTCCAGGCGGTCGCCGGTTCGAATCCGGTCATCCACCTTAAATCGGTGGGCGCATCGCGGCGCAAGACTGACGACTACCTTTCCTCTGGGCAGCGCCGGCCTTACTCAGCTTCCAGCCGTCGCCAGTGCGTTCGGCAAGGCCCTGCCGCTCCAGTCCATCAAGTGCCGGGGGTGCCAAGGGCGAAGGCGATCGCGTCCAGGGCCGGGGCATGCTCGTCCGCGTCAACGCCCACGGTGAGAACCCGAGCCTCGCCGTCGAAGCCGAGGTCGAAGAAGGGGCAACACTCGCGCTCGACGCGGAGCGCCTCCTCGACGAGGGCGACGTCGACCGACGGCGAGAGCACGACCGATAGGGAGCGCGGGGCGCGCTCGACGCCGAGGACGCTCTCGCCGATGCGCGCGTAGCGGTCGCGCTGGGCGACGAGGCCGTCCAGGTCGAGGTCGCAGGACGGCCCCGGGTTCGGGTCGGGGGAGATCATCGGCAGCTCGTCGGGGCTCATCGGGTCGCTACTGGATACATGAGCGGGGTTCTCGGTCAGAGGAACCGAACGGGGGTAGTCTTTCATTCAGTCAGTCCCACGGCCTGAGGAGGCGACCATCGACTCTCACTCGGCACTCCCAGCTGGACCCCGATACCCCGCGCTGATCCAGGGCATCGGCACCTGGACGCGGCCCCTCGCCTACATGGAGCGCTGCGGGGCCCGCTACGGCAAGCGCTACACGATCCGTTTTCCGGGCTCGCCGCCGTTCGTCATGCTCTCCGACCCGGATGAGGTGAGGGAAGTCTTCACCGCGCCGCCCGACGTCCTGCACCCCGGCGCCGGCGCCCGCGTGCTGGAGCCGGTGGTCGGCTCCAACTCGGTGATCCTGCTCGACGGCGACTCCCACATGCGGCAGCGCAAGCTGATGCTGCCGGCCTTCCACGGCGAGAAGATGGAGCGCCTCGGCGGGCTGATGGCCGAGGTCGCCGAGCGCGAGGTCGCAGGCTGGCCGCGCGGCGAGGAGATCGAGCTGCAGGAGCGCTTCCAGCACCTGACGCTCGAGATCGTCCTGCGGGCCGTCTTCGGGCTCGATCCCGGCGAGCGCCTCGACGCGCTGCGCGGCCGGCTCTCGGAGATGCTGCGCTTCGGCGACCGCCCGATCAGCCTGGTCCAGATCGACCCGGAGGGGACCGCCGCCAAGCTGGTCGCGATGGCCCCGCCCTTCGCCCGCTTCCTGCGCACGCAGGAGGAAGCCGACCGGCTGATCTTCGAGCTGATCGAAGAGCGCCGCCGTGGTGGGGAGGACCGCGACGACGTGCTGACGATGCTGCTCGCCGCACACGACGAGGAGGGCGCGCCGATGTCCGACCAGGAGCTGCGCGACGAGCTGATGACCCTGCTCGTCGCCGGTCACGAGACGACCGCCTCCTCGCTCTCCTGGGGCTTCGAGCGCCTGCTGCGGCAGCCGGACGCGCTCGGCCGCCTGGTCGAGGAGATCGACGCCGGCGAGGAGGACGCCTATCTGACGGCGACGATCCAGGAGACGCTGCGGCGGCGGCCGGTGCTGCCCAACGCCGCGCCGCGGCTCGTCAAGCAGCCGATCGAGGTCGGTGGCTGGGAGTACCAACCGGGCGCCTGCCTCGTCCCCGCCACCTACCTGATTCACCACGATCCCGAGATCTACCGGGACCCCTACGCGTTCCGCCCCGAGCGCTTCCTCGAGAGCCCGCCCGGCACCTACACGTGGACCCCGTTCGGCGGCGGGCGGCGGCGCTGCCTCGGAGCGAGCTTCGCGACGACGGAGATGAAGGTCGTGCTGCGCAGCGTCCTCGGCGACTGCGAGCCGGCGGCCGCCGGAGCGGCCGCCGAGGTTCCGCGGCGGCGCAACATCACGGTGCGGCCCGGCCGCGGCTCGCGGGCGGTCGTCCGGCGGCGGGGCGGTCGCTCGGCGGCGAAAGCCGACCCGCGGGCCGGCGTCGAGCTCGGTCAGCCGGCCTAGGCGGGGCCGGCGGCGTGCCCGACCGGCGCACGACCCTCGCGGAGGATCGCGCCTATCGCCTGAAGAAGGAGGAGGAGCCCGCCGCCGGGATCGAGCGGATCGCCGCCGGCAGGGCCGAGAAGGCGATCGAAGAGCTGCGCGGCGCCGGCGGGGACGGCGACCTCGCCGAGGCGATCCACTCGGCGCGAAAGGATCTGAAGAAGCTTCGCGCCGTCCTGCGGCTGGTCCGGGGCGAGCTCGGGAAGGGGCGCTTTCGCGCCGAAAACCGCCGTTATCGCGAAGCGGCCCGGCGGCTGTCGGCGAGCCGGGACGCGGAGATCAAGCTCGAGACGCTGACGGCGCTGGAGCAGCGATTCGACGGTGAGCTGCCCGCCGCGTCCCTCGGCGAATGGAAGGGGGCCCTCTCTCGGGAGCGGGCGGGCTCGACTGCCGTCGGCCAGCTCGCCGGCCGGATCGAGTGCGCCCTCGGCGAAGTCGAGGCCGGGCGCGAGGAGATCGGCCGCTGGCGGCTCTCGATCAAGTCCTGGGACCCGCTCGCCCCCGGCATCGAGCGCGCCTACGGTCGCGGCCGGCGCGCGATGAAGCAAGCCGGCGCCCGGCGCGAGACCGAAGACGTCCACGAGTGGCGCAAGCGGGTCAAGGACCTCTGGTACCAGCTGCGCATCGTTCGGGAGGCGTGGCCCCCGGTCACCGGCGCGCTGGCCGACCAGGCCCACGGGCTGGCCGAGCTGCTCGGCGAGCATCACGACCTCGCCGTCCTCCGAGCCGACCTCGAGGGCCGCCGGCAGCTCCCCGATGCGAAGGCGCTCGCCGCCGCGATCGACGGGCGCCAGGGGGAGCTGCTCGACGAGGCCCTCGGCCTCGGCGCGCGCATCTACGCCGAGAAGCCCGCGGTTTTCCGCCGCCGCCTCTGCGCCTACTGGCGATGAGGGGCCACACACGGCTCGATCGCTCCTGAAGACCGGCCTTTCGATCGCCGTCGGAGTCCCCGGTTTGGACAACCCTCCTCCGGGTACCCCTACGCGCAGTCGGGTCAAGTCGAGTTGAGGAGGCGGAGATGTTCAGGTGCGAGGGTTGTGGGAGCGGCTACTCGGTGCAGGCGGCGGCAACCTGGGATTCGTGTCCTCGTTGCCTGGCGAAGGAGCAGGTGCACGTGCCCCTGACCCTAGAGTTCGGCTGGCGCCGGCAGGCGGTTGACCCGCTCGGGGCGGACGACGAGGAGGAGCGACTCGAACCCTCGCTCGCCGTCGCCGCGGCTCGCTCAAGTCTCGCGCTCTAGATCGGCGACCTCGTCCGCCCTCTCGGCGGCTTCCTCGCGGGCCCGATCCCGTTCCTCCTTCTTCTCCCCCTTGCGCTCCTCGCGTTTGCCCTGGCGGCGTAGCGAGGAGTCGCCGGCGAGGTCACCCGCCGCCTGCTTCGCCCTGCCGGTCAGCTTGTCGAGTATTCCCATTTCGAACCTCCTATTGGTTGGTCCCGTCCGCCGGTATCGGCTGGTCGGGCTCGGCGTGCTCGACTGCTTCAGGCTCCTCCGGGCCCGGAACGTCACGGTCGGGGAAGCGGTGCTGGTCGCCGTGGGAGGCGATGTCCGCCAGCGCCCGCTCGGCCTGCTCGAAACCCTCGGCCTCGCCCTCGCCCGCCTCTTCGAGCGGCTCGCGGGCGGGGTCGTCGGACAGCGGTACGACCTCGCCGCCGACCCGGGCCGCTTCGGCGCCCGCGGCCTCCGTCTCGGCATCGACGTCGACGCCGGTCGCCGTCGCCGGCGGGTGGGTCAGTCTCGGCAGGACCTCGCGCCCGTAGACCTCGATCGCGGCGTGCGGATCGGCGCCCGAGTTGTTCATCAGCGCCACGATCGTCGCTCCCATGCCCTCGACCTCGCGGATCCGTTCCAGGTGCTCCCCGGGATCGGCGGAGACGATCATCGCCTCGCGCAGGTCCTCGTCGGAGACCTGCTCGGCGGCGTGCTCGTACATCGCCTTCGGGTCGTGCCAGTCCTCGCGGTAGAACTCCTTCGGCTGCGCGCTCTTCCAGACCCGGGCGCCCTCGAGCGCCGCCTCGTCGTCGGTCGCCCACGAGAACGCGGCCTGCAGGACGACCTCGCCCGGCTCGCGGCCGGCGTCCTCGGCCGCGCCGCGATACGCGTCGAGGATCTCCGGCGCCGCCGCGGGGTCGGCCAGGGTCCAGAGCCCGTCGCCCTGGCGCCCGGCGACGCCCGCCGCCCGCGGCCCGAAGGCCGAGACGTAGATCGGCGGCCGCCGGCCCTCGGGCAGGCTGTGGATGAAGGCGCCGTCGGCGGCGAAGTGATCTCCCTCGCCACTCAGGCTCTTGCCGTCCCAGAGCGCCCGGATCATCTCCAGCGCCTCCTCCATGCGCTCGATCTGCTCACCGATAGGGGGCCAGCCATGGCCGAGCGGCGCCTCGTTCAGCGCCTCGCCCGAGCCGAAGCCGAGGAACGGGCGGCCGGGGAACATCAGCTCCATCGTCGCCCACGCCTGCGCGATCAGCGCCGGGTGGTAGCGCGGCCCCGGCGGGGTGACGCCGGTGCCGAAGAGGGCGCGGTCGGTCGCCTGCGCGGCGGCGCCGAGCCAGACCCAGGCGTTGCCGGACTCGCCGCCATCCCACCAGGGCTGAAGGTGGTCGCTGCAGCCGACCCCGTCGAAGCCGGCGCGCTCGGCCTCTACCGCCTGGCGCAGCAGGTCGCCGGGCCCGAACTGCTCGTGAGCGCAGAAGTGCAGATAACGCATTGACGGCCTCCGCTGCGGCTACCCATGCGTAGCCCCCTGAAACCAGGAAAGCCGATTGCTTCGGCGGCAAGGGGGTAGGTCGGCGCCAGCAGCAGCGTTCGTCGAGAACTCAATCCCCTTATTCCTTGCGCGCGGCTCTTACGGAGAGGGGGGCGAGGCGATGAAGATGAATGACGAGGAGCAGCGTCGCGACGTTCGCCGGCCCCGACATCGTGGTCTCGATCCTGGAGGACACCTTCACCCGGGCCGAGCGCTCGCTGGTGGCGATGGGGGAGTCGCAGCGCCTGCGCGACGCGCGGATCTTCTTCCAGCACTCGAGCGAAGACGCGTTCCGGAGCATTATCGAGCGCCTGCTCGACCGCAAGGTGCACGCTTTCGTCAGCGGCGTCATTTCGCCCCGCTGGGTGCTAAATTTCTCACCGAATCGATGCATTGGTGCAAAGCGCCATTGCATCGGCGATCTGAAGAGCACGCGACCGGTCCGGGGCCGCTTCGCGGACTCCAACCGTTGAGTTCGAACACGGAGGAGAAGATGACGCAAGCGCGCCGTTTTCAGATCACCGAGCGCGTTGTTGGGAAGGGATGGCGAGAGATCCGGATCGAGGGGGAGCTCGATCTGGCGACCGTGGGCGAGCTGCGTGAGCTGCTCGACCGAGCCGTCGCGGAATGCGATGGGGTGGCTATCTCCCTCGAGGGCTGCGAGTTCATCGACTCGACCGGGATCGCGGTGATCGTGCAGGCTCACCGCCGGCTCGCCGACGCCGGTGGGCGACTGGCGGCCTACGGCGCCGCGGCGCAGGTTCTGCGCACCCTCGAGATCACCGGCCTGACCTCCAACGGCATGGTTGTCGAGACTCTGGACGAGTTCGTCTCGGACGGCCAGCCGCAGGTTTCGGGCTCGCACGACGGCGGGTAGCTCGGGGCGGAGGCAAAAAGACGCACGGAGGAGTTGAAGGGAGTGAGTCGATGCCACCGCGCGGAGTCAAGAAAGGCAGCAAGCGAGCGCGCCAGTACGAGCACATCAAGAAAAGCGAGAAGAAAGCCGGCCGCTCGACGAAACGCGCCGAGGAGATCGCGGCGCGGTCCGTCAACAAGGAAAAGGCGCGTTCCGGCGAATCGTCGGGCGCCTCACGCTCCTCGACCAACGGTCGCTCGGCGAGCGGCCGCGGCGGCAAGCGGTCGGGGCAGGGGCCGGCGGGGCGTACCCGCGACCAGCTCTACAACGACGCCAAGAAGCTCAACATCGAGGGCCGCTCGAAGATGAGCAAGGACGAGCTGCGGCACGCCGTGGCGGGCGCGAGCTAGCCCGCGACAACCGGGAGTCACACCCAACCCGAACACCGACCAACCCGAAGGAGCAGGAGATGACCCAGCTACAGGAGGCCGGCGAGCTGACCGGCACCAAGGACAAGGACTACAACATCATCTGGTTCGTCGAGCAGTGCCTGAGCAACGTGCTGCGACTCGAGACCTACGTCGAGGACGCGGAACGCGATGGCGACAAAGACCTGGCCGACTTCTTCCGGCGCGCCCAGGAGGCCAGTCGCAAGGGCGCCGAGCAGGGCAAGAAACTGCTCGCCGAGCGGCTATCGGCCTGACCGACGACTCGCAGAGACCCCTGAACGGGACAGCCGCCGCTGGTGAGCCGTGCGCTTGCCGGCGGCGGCTGATTGAGTCCCGCCTCCCGGGATGAAGGCGAGATGGACTTATGGACGGTGCGGAGTTACTGTCTTTTCAGTAGATGGATTTGATCGCAATCGCAGCTCTCGGCGTTGCCGTAGCGGCGCTCGGCGCCTGGCTCGGCTTTCTCCTGCACAGGGGCAGGAAGCTGCGCCGGCGCTTCCGGGTCCTCGCCGAGGTCGCGGCCGTCTCGGAGGCCGCCGGCACCCTGGAGGAGACCTTCGACGCGATCTGCGCGATCGTCGTTCCCGAGCTCGCCGACTTCTGCATGATCGACGTGATCGAGGACGGGGCCGCGCGGCGCGTCGCCGTGGGAGTGGCGTCCGACGCTCCCGCCGGGGTCGAGGAGGGTCTGCGCCGCCGCCAGCCCTCGACGCCCACCCGGATGCTGGGGACGGGGGAGAACAGGCTCGAATCGCGTTTCATCGAGCGCTTCTCCGAGAGTGATCTTCGCGACCTGGCCCACGACGACGAGGCCGATCTCGAGTTCCTGCGTGGCCTCGGCATGCGCTCGGCGATCACGGTGGCGCTCAACGCGCGCGGCAAAGTGATCGGCACGCTCACCCTCGTCACGGCCTGGTCCGGACGGCGCTACCGCCCGGGTGACGCCGAGTTCGCCTGGGTGCTCTCGGGGCGCGTCGCCCTCACCCTCGACAACTGCGGCCTCTTCGCCGACCTCGAGCGGGCCGAGCGGACGCGGGCGCGGATCGCGGAGACCCTCCAGCACGGCCTGCTGCCGCCGCCGCTGCCGCACGTGCCGGGCTGGTCGGTGGCGGCGATGTACCGGCCGGCGGGCGCTCACAACGAGGTCGGCGGCGACTTCTATGACGTCTTCCGCCTCGCCGGCGGCTGGATGCTCGTGATCGGCGACGTCGTCGGTCGCGGCGCCGCCGCCGCCGCGATCACGGCGATGGCTCGCTACACGCTGCGCACGGCGGCGATGCTCACCGACGATCCGCTCGTAGCCCTCGCCGCCCTCAACCGCACGCTGCTCGCCCGCCCCGACGCCTCGCTCTGCAGCATCGCCGCGGTCGCGCTGCACGAGGACGCCGCCGCGCCGGTGCGGATCGCCGTTGCCGGCCACCCGCCTCCGCTTCTCGTCGACGGGGACCTCGTCTGCGAGGCCTCGGCCCCCGGCGACCCGGTCCTCGGCGCCTTCCCCGACGCGGAATGGACGATCGAAGAACAGCCGGTGGACCCGGGCCAGCAGCTCGTGCTCGTCACCGACGGCGTCACCGAGGCCTGCGGCTCAGCCGGAAGGTTCGGCGAGGAGCGGTTGCGCGAACATCTGGTCGGCACCGCCAACCCCTCGCACGCGCTGCAGCGCATCGAGGGCGCCCTCAACTCCTTCACGGGTGGCCGCCTCGACGACGACGCCGCGATCCTAGCCCTCACCCGTTCCGCGGCGGACCCGGCGCCCCCCATCGTGGTGAGCGTCGGTGGGCGATGAGGGCGCGGCCCTCGTCGGCCGCCTCTACGAAGCTTTCAACGCCCGCGACGTCGAGTCGATCTCCGCGCTTTGCGCTGATGAGATGGAGTTCGTCGCGGTCACCGGGAAAGAGGTCGGGCGGGTCGAGCCCTACCGCGGTCCGGAGGGACTGCGCCAGTACCTCGCCGACGTCGAACAGGTCTGGGAAGAGCTGCGGGTGACGCCGAGCACCGTCGAGCGCCGCGACGAGGAGCTGCTCGTCGTCGGCCGCGTCTACCTGCGCAGCCGCGAGCTCGGCATCCGCGACATGCCGGCGGGCTGGATCTGGCGGCTGCGCGGCGGGGAATTCGCGCGCGGCGAGGTCTTCGCCGACCCCGACGACGCCCGCGCCCGCTTCGCCGGGATGACGCCCGCCTGACGGGCGAACCGGGTCTCGGCAGATCCGTCGGGTCAGCCGCGCTCGCGCACGGCGGCGGCGATCGCGGCCACGGCTTCACGCAGCTCCCGCTCGCTGGCGAGGCCGTAGCCCAGCACGAGCCCGGGCGGCTGGCGGTGGGCCCGCGTGAAGGCGCCGAGGCCGTGGACGTGGACGCCGGCCTCGGCGGCGCCGGCGACGACGGCAGCCTCCTCGACGCCGGTCGGCAACTCGAGGACGGCGTGCAGGCCGGCGGCGACGCCGCGGACGCCGCGGTCCGGCAGGGCGGCCGCGATCGCCTCGAGCAGGGCGGCGCGCTTGACCCGGTAGCGCTGCCGGGCGGCGCGCAGGTGGCGGTCGAAGGCGCCGCTCTCGATCAGCTCCGCCAGCGCCCGCTCCTCGATCCGGCGCCCGCCGCCGTCGGCGCTGGCGCGGGCGGTGACCGCGAGCGGCGTCAACTCGGCGGGCACGACGATCCAGCCGATCCGCAGCGCCGGCGCCAGCGTCTTGGAGACCGTGCCGGCGAGGACGACGACGTCGGGCGCCAGCCCCTGCAGCGTCCCGGCCGGGCCGCGGTCGTAGCGCAGCTCGGCGTCGTAGTCGTCCTCCAGCACCAGCGCTCCGGACTCGCGCGCCCAGGCGACGAGGCGACGGCGCCGGTCGGGGGCCATCACGGCGCCGAGCGGCAGCGAGTGCGCCGGGGTGACGACGACGGCGTCGGGCGCCGTCTCCTGGAGCGCCTCGACGTCGATGCCGTCGTCGTCGATCGCCACCGGCACGACCTCGAGCCGCTCGGACTCGATCGTCCAGCCGGCGATCGGGTAGCCGGGGTCCTCGACCGCGACGCGGCTGCCGCCTCGCGCGCGCAGCAGCTGGCAGAAGACGCGCAGGCCCTGCTGGTAGCCGCTGGTGACGACGATTCGCCCCGGGTCCGCGTCGGCCGCGCGCGAGCGGCCGAGGTAGGCGGCGAGCGCCACCCGCAGCTCGGTCGTGCCGGCGAGCTCGCCGTAGCTGAGGCGCGCGTCGGGCAGCTCGGCCAGCGCCTTCCGCAGGGCCCGCTCCCAGGCGCGGCGAGGGAAGAGGCTGAGGTCCGGCGCTCCGGGGAAGAGGTCGATTCCATCGACCGGCGTCGGCACCGGCGCCGGGGGCTCGGGCCGGGCGCCGGCCCCGGGCTCGCCGGCGTGGGACGCGACCACTGTGCCCGACCCGCGCCGCGCGATCAGATAACCCTCCGCTCCGAGCTGCCCGTAGGCGTCGACGACGAGCCGGCGCGAGACGCCGAGCTGGGCGGCCAGGGCTCGCGAGGAGGGCAGGCGGGCGCCGGGCGCGAGCCGTCCGCCGCGGATCGCCTCGCGCAGGCCGGCCTCGACCTGTGCCCGGCGCGCGCGTCGCGGGTCCCAATCGGGCAGCAGCAGCTCGGGGGAGGCGGAATGCAAGGTGGTACCCATATTTGCCGTCGAATTGGACCTTATATTGAGGCCAAAGCCTGGGTAGCCTCCGGCGCCCATACGCCCAGAGGAGGCAGCCATGCAGAGGATCGAGCCGCGCCGGGGAATCTTCGCCCGCATCGTCGCCCGCGGCAGTCGCATCGCCTACGGGCGGGAGCTGAAGTCATCGGGGGTCTACGCCCTGCACCCGCGGTTGATGTTCGACTACATGCGCGCCAACCGCGCCTTCGAGCGTGACCGGCACCTGCCGAAGCGACTCGGCGAGCTCGGGGTGCTGAGGGCGGCGACGATGGTCGGCTGCGAGTTCTGCATCGACATCGGCTCCGAGTACGCGCGCCGTTCGGGGCTCTCCGACGAGCAGCTGCTCGCCCTGCACGATGCGCACGAGTCCGGGCTCTTCGACGGGGACGAGCTGCTCGTGATCGACCTCGCCACCGGGATGAGCCGCACTCCCGCGGAGGTCGAGCCTGGGCTGACGCGGCGCGCCGTCGAGCGCTTCGGGGACAAGGGCGCGCTCGAGCTGATCCACCTGATCGCCTGGGAGAACACCCGGGCGCGGGCCAACCTCGCGCTCGGCCTCGGCGCCGAGGGCTTCAGCGAGGGCCGGGCGTGCGCACTCCCCAACCCCCAGGCCGCCCGGCCGCAGGCGGTCGCGATGTAGCTTTGCCGCTCTGGCGCGAGGAGCGGGAAATGAGGAGGTCGCGGTGCGCGCGACGGTGCGCGGCCGGGTGCAGGGCGTCTTCTTCCGGGAAGCGACGCGGGCGAGGGCGCTGGCGCTGGGCGCCCTGGGCTGGGTGCGGAACGCCGCCGACGGCAGCGTGGTCGTCCACGCCGAGGGCCCCGAGGCGGCGGTCGAGGCGCTGATCGCCTTCCTGCGCGAGGGACCGCCGGCGGCGAGCGTCGAGGAGGTCGAGGTCGCCCGGCTCGAGCCCGAGGGGCACGAGCAGTTCGCGATCCGCGGCGTCAGCGCCGGCGCCTTCGTCGTCCAGGAGCACCAGGCGACGGCGCATCACTTCGACCTCCGCCTCGAGGTCGAGGGGAAGATGCGCTCGTGGGCTGTGCCGAAGGGCCCGTCGATGGACCCCGCCGTCAAACGGCTCGCGGTCCAGGTCGAGGATCACGAGCGCTCCCACAACTCCTTCGAGGGACCGACCGAGGGCGGCGGCGTCATCGTCTGGGACCGCGGCTCCTACGAGCAGGGCGGGCGCGTGCCCTGGCCGCAAGCGCTGGAGCGCGGCCACGCCGTCTTCGTCCTGCACGGCGAGAAGCTGCGCGGCGGCTTCGCGCTGCAGCGCACCCGGCCGGGTGCCAAGCCGCGGTGGCTGCTGATCAAGCGGCGCGACGAGGAGGCGCTGGCGGGCTCCGACGTGGTCGCCGAGCGGCCCGAGTCGGCGCTCAGCGGCCGCACCCTCGCCGAGGTTCTCGCCTAGCCCTCCTGTTCGGTCGGCCGGATCAGCAGCTCGTTGACCGAGACGTGCCAGGGTCGGGTGACGGCGAAGACGATCGCCTCGGCGACGTCGTTGGAGTGGAGGATCTCGATGTCGGAGAAACGGGAGCGCACGCGGTCGCGCACCTCCTCGCGGAT
>Ga0070693_100000309_pt1 | contig 22684 bp, 17 predicted proteins | sample KBSK1103metaG_FD_65472 | JGI IMG/M metagenome (GOLD analysis project Ga0070693, IMG submission 65472) | Corn, switchgrass and miscanthus rhizosphere microbial communities from Kellogg Biological Station, Michigan, USA - KBS K1-10-3 metaG | ecosystem: Host-associated > Plants > Roots >...
TTGAGAAAGATTTTCGCGCGAGGGAAGAAAATGTATGGAGACATTCCGCCGTGCCAGGGAATCTGCTATTTATTCGGGAACGTGCTGTCGCATTACTACGTGAATGATTTTTGGGGACTGGCAGGCGATTTCATCCGGTAGCGGCTTCGTCGAGGCCAACCGCCCTTTTACAAGTGTCTACTCGAGGTCCGAGATTTTCTTGTCAAGGTGAGCGAGAGCAGCTTCGAGAGACTTGCGATGATTCGGGTGCGTAGCGGACTCGAGGTCGTGCGCGATGCGCGTGCGCGATAACTGCAAATCTTTGCGTTCCTGTTCGCGGCTGATCTGTTCCGGGCTCTTGGTGTTATTGCCGTAGTGCCCCTTGGGTGCCTGGCCGGATTCCACCTGTGCTTCCACGTCTTTGCTTTCCCATCCTCTTGCCATATCAATATTTTGACACAGTTCGGGGCAGTAGCGGGCGATTATGAGAGAGAAACCTGGAGGATGGATTCTGCCGCGGCTCGGCGCAGAGCGGCAAAGCCGACGTCATTCACTTGCGCGATAGATGACTTTTCCGGCGCGCAGTGTGTACTGAACGGAAGTCAGCGCGCGAATGTTCCTTGATGGATCCTGATTGAGGACGACCAGGTCGGCCTGAAGGCCGGCGGCGATACGTCCGAGTTTGTTTGCGCTGCCAAACTGTTCGGCGGGAGCGGTGGTTAGCGAAGCAAGAATCTGGAGAAAGGTCATTCCCGCCTGGGCCATCAGAGCGTATTCCTCGCTGGGGTCGTATTCGACGGCGCCGAGATCCGTGCCGAAAAGCACCGTGCCACCCGCAGCACTCCACGCGCGCAACTGGCCGACTTCCGTGTTGGTGACTTTTTCCTGCGCTGAAAAGCGGTCGTGTCGCATGTAGTACTTCCAGAGAGTGAGAGTCGGCGTGAGGGCTACGCGACGGTCCTTCATCGCGGCGAGGATGGTGTCGTCCCAGGGACCGGAATGGGGAGTTGTGTGAGCGACGATATCGACACCGCCGCGAACTGCGGTGAGGACGTCCGTAGAGCTGTTTGGATGAACGAAGACGGGTTTGCCAGCGCGATGAGCTTCGTCCGCGGCAGCTTGAAACGCGCTTTGTGGAAGCGGGTTGCTGCGGGGTGAAGAGGCGAAGAGCTTTATGCCGTCGACGCCTTCGTCGAGGAGCTTTCTGGCGGCGGCAGCAGCTTGCGCCGCGTCTGCTACTTCCGGAGCAGGAAATTTCATCAAACCCATGAGGCTGAGAACTTGATCCGACGGGAGAGCACCAGGAGGAACGAGGCCCGCGCCTGTCGAGCGAATTCTTGGACCGGGCACTTCGCCGGAGTCGATGCGGTCGCGAAGTCGGCGGGTGTTCTCCCACATGGAGCCGATGTCGAATACGCTGGTGAAGCCGAAGCGAGTGAGCATGTCCTGAAGCTGACGGGTAAGCTCGGGAGCGGGAATGTCTGTGACGCTGGCCCACTTGCGTTCGAAAAAATGGACGTGGCTGTTCCAGAAGCCGGCGATGACCGAAAGGCCGAAACAATCGATGACCCGGGCGCTTTCCGGAAACTGCATTTGCGCGCGGCTACCCACGGCAACGATCTTTTCGCCTTGGATGAGGACGACGCCGTCGCGGATGGGATCTTCAGTCGGGCTGATGTAGATCGTGGCTCCGACGAGAGCGGAGTATTCGGTTGGGGAGTTTGGCGGCGCGCTCAAAAGATCTTCTCCTGGCCTGCGGGAGCGAGTTGGATATTCTAACTTGCTAGGCGCTGGCGGCGCGGCTTCTAGGCAAAACGGTAAGCGGAGAATGCTTCACGCTGGCGAGCGTGCTCTCCGCGACGCGAGCAAGATGCTCAGCAAAGATGCCATGATAAGTGAATTCGACGGAGTTATCCGGCCAGCGAACCTGCAAAATCCAGCGGTCTCTTTCTTGAAAAGCGCTTGCGGAAGTTATCTCGGCAGCAGGAATCACAAGCAGCGGGCGAAAGCGTGAATCGAGCGCCCAGATTTGTTCCGGGCCAACGTAAAGCTGAACGGGCGCCGGTGCGGAACTGCCTGGCTGATATTTCCCGCCATTTACGATGACCAGAGAGCCCAGTTCTCGCGCTTTGTCGTCGGGAGTCGTATGAGGTTTGGCGGGAGGCAAAAGGATTGCGGCGAGAAACATCGCAAGACCAGCAATAGCGGCAAGCCAGCTGTTCCAAAGGCTGAGCGGCGGGATGACGAGTGCTGCGCCGGAAAAGGCCAGAATAATGCGGAAGGCCATCCAGGACTGAGCATTGCTGCGGATGCGGAGGAGTTTGGGAATCAGGAGTACGAGAGCAAACAAAGCGCCGATCAACACGTGGCGTAGACGCGAGCCGGTTCCTTCGTGTTGCGATGTTGCAGTGGTTGGAGCCGTGCTCATTCTGTTTCTTTCGTTTACCTAGTCACAGCGCGCTGCGCGCATCAGGGTTTCAACGAACTGATTTCGCGCATGCGAGCAAACGCGCGGCGCACGTGAGGAATCGTGATGGAACCGCCGACGATCAGAGCAACGTTCAGCGCGTCAATGACCTCTTCGCGGTTCCAGCCTTCTTCGCCGCAGCGAACTAAATGATAAGTGATGCAGTCGTCGCAGCGGAGGACGGCAGAAGCGACGAGGCCCAAGAGCTCTTTCGTTTTGGTGCCGAGGGCGCCGGGCTCATACGCTTGATGATCCAGGGCGAAGAAGCGCTTCATGCCGAGATGGCCGCAACCGAGAATTTCCTCGTTTAAGTCTGCCCGAAACTTTTGAAAATCTTCGAGGCGATCCGCCATGCGTCCTCCGGAAGTGCCGGGCTTATTATGAACCAAAACCGATAAGTTTAGTTCGGCAGGACACGGCCGGGACGCGCACCGGTGGGTTTGCCGGCGTCCCAAACGAGAGAGCCATTTACGAAGACTTTTTCGATGCCGGAGGGAAGTTCCAAGGGCCTTTGGAACGTTGAGCGGTCAATGACCGTGGCTGGATTGAAGAGAACGAGATCGGCGAAGGCTCCTTCGCGAAGGACGCCGCGATCTTTCCAGCCGAGTCGCTTCGCGGGCAAGTAGGTCATCTTACGGATTGCTTTTGGCAGCGTGAGCCATTTTTTCTCCCGGACGTAAAGACCAAGTACGCGGGGAAATGTTCCAGCACTTCGCGGATGCCCTAAGCCAATGCCTCCATCGCTTGCAACCATGACCCAAGGTTGCTGGTAAAACTCCTTGATGTCGCGTTCGACCATGGATTGCCCAATGACGGAGGCTTCCGTGCCGGCGGCATCGCCTTCGCGGATGATGCGGATATACATCTCGACGGGAGAAATGCCGCGCTGATTGGCAAGGTCCTCTATCGTGTGGGTCTGATAGGCGGTGTTCGGCGGAAACTCATCGATCGTGACGTGACTGGGCCCGCCGACGTCGGCCAGGGCTTTGGCGACGCTTTGCGGATCTTCGTACTGCTTATTTGGCACGAGGACTTTGATGGTCGAAGCCCAGGCGTCGTAAGGATAGCAATCCGCGAGAAAATCGAGACCGCGCTTGCGCGCCGCTTCGATCACGCGGATGTACTGCGGCGCCTTGCCCCAAACGCTGACGGTGCCGAGCTTGATGTGCGAATGCTCGACGGGGATGTGGGCGCGCTCGCCGATAGCGATCTCTTCCTCCAAGGCCTTAAACGAGAGGTCAGCTTCGTCGCGGATGTGCGTCATGTAAAAGCCATGGAACTTGGCCGCGGCGGTTGCGAGAGCGACGACTTCATCGGTGGTGCTGTAGCTGCCCATGTCGTATTCGAGACCGCTGGAAAGGCCGATGGCGCCTTCGCGCATACCTTGATCGACGAGCAGCGCCATTTTTTCGATCTCCGCCGGTGTTGAAGCGCGTTGGTAATCCTTGCCGAGAACTTGTTCGCGAACAGTGGCGTGGCCGATGAGGACGGCGAGATTTAGCGAAACCGGGTTCTTGCGGCGCATATCCAGCCAGGCTGCGATCGGCCAAGGCGAACTACCGTCGGCGCCAAAAATTACAGTGGTAATGCCTTGCGCGATTTGAGTTTCGGCCAGGGGATCCTTGTCGAGGCCCTGGGTGGAATGGTTGTGAATGTCGATGAAGCCTGGAGCGAGGACAAGGCCCTTTGCGTCGATGACGGGTTCGTCTTTTTTTGGTTTGAAGTCGCCCACATTGACGATGCGGTCGCCGGAGATGCGGACATTGACTTTGCGCAAAGATGCACCGGTGCCATCGGCGACCCGGCCGTTAATGATGACCGTGGAAGCTGATTTTTCCTGCGAGCTGGCCAAGCCACAGGCGAGGGCGATAGCGAAAAACAAGAGAACAAATTTGAGCTGGGAGATGCAAAACATGGATGTTCCTCGAAAAAAGTCCAAGGTGCTTCGGTTCATGCCCCACCTATATACCAACGAGAGCGAAGCGGGAAGGAAAACACGAGATATCGCTACTGGGCGACTGCCGCGAGAGCCTTCTCCGCCAGTTCTTTTGCGCCGGGCTTGCCGGTCAAAACAAGATTTGCCCATTCCACCCCGACATGCGATAGGCGAACGGCCTCGCTGGTAAGCGACTCCGGCCCGCCGGAATCTGTGTTGCCGAAATAGATGCGATCCATCGGTTGCGCGGCCGCAATGCGGTTTTTTGTGTATTGACCGGGCGTGGCCAGGAACATGGGATGGCCTCGGCGATAAATGCGCACCTCGACGGGATCGACGTTGAACTCCGGAAGGACTTTCTGAAAATCGGTGAGAACGCGCGCGGCGAGCGTCTTGCAGTCGGCCTCGTCGAGGAGAGTGGAACGTTGCTCCTCACGCAGCGGAGTGTAAAAAGTAAGAATGTTGTTTTTTTGCTTGTAGCCGGGATTGTTGCGGACAGTCCAGTCGGCGACGATGAAGTCGGTGAAGGAGTTGCCAGGGCACCAATTGTCGTAGCCGCGATTGTAGACGGGCTTGTCGAAGATGAGGTTGACGACAGGATAAGGCGCGTAACGCGTGCGGCGCATGGCGGTTTTCTGATCGATCGGCAAGTCCAGGACGATGCGCGAAGTGATGTGCTTGGGAGTGCACATCAAAACGGCTTTTGTCGACACGGTCGTGAGCTTTCCTTCGCGGAGATAAGTGACGTCAACCGTGCTTTTGTTCTGGACGACGGAGATAACTGCGGAGTCGCCCAGCATGCGTTCGTTGTATTTTGGAAGCAGGACTTCGACGAGCTTGTGCGTGATGCAGCCAAGACCTCCGGGTAAAATAGCGCGCTTGCCGTCGCCGCCGATGAGGAGATCCTGGGCGTTGTAAAGGCCGACATACGCGGAAGTGTCTGGGGTGGTGGCGCCCCAGTTGGAAAGGCCGAAGATATCCCACCACTGCTTGATTTCTGGCGCATAGCCAGAGGTGAATTGCGAAAGGGGAAGGGCGTCCAGTTCGGCCATGCGCTCTTTAATTTTCATCTTCAAGATGTCTTCGCGGAATTTCAGGAAGCTGGCGACAACTTCCTTTGGGTAGGGAAGCTGGGTAATGCCGGTTTTCCAGGTGTCAGGGACGTAAGTCTTATTTACGAGCGTGGGGTCGGGCATGCTGACGAGCGGGAGTTTCAGGCCGAGCTCGGCGGCGAGCTGGTCGCCGTCATCACCGCGATAGGCATAAGCAGCGCCGGTGGAGAAAGGCTGGCCGTCGAATTCTTCCTGGTAGGCGTTGCCGCCGAAGTGATTTTCTTTTTCGAGCAGAAGCCAATCCTTGCCGCGCAAGAAATAGGCGGCGGAAAGGCCCGCAACGCCTCCGCCAACGATAACGATGTCGGCTTTCAAGGTGGCGGCAGGGTGTTCGAAATGGCGGCCATCGCGGACCTGGTGGCAGATTTCGAAATGTTCGCCATCGACGCGCGGCGCGCTATCGGGCTTGGAATCCAGCGCGGAGATCAGAGCGGTGTCAACCGGACAACCCGAGGCGACCGAGCCCGCCACTACAAATCTGATGAATTCACGGCGCGAGTGAGACATTTACGCTCCTAAGGCCTTTCGAGTAGTTGCTGCGCTTCCGTGCTGACGCCTCGCATGCGGATGCGATACCAAATAATGATGAGAGCTACGGAAACGGCAAAAATAATGGTGGAGACGGCGTTAATTTCCGGCGTGATGCCGCGGCGCAAGCGTCCCCAGATTTCAAGCGGGAGTGTGTTGTCGCGGCCGGTGAGGAAAAAGGCGACAGCGATTTCATCCATCGAGAGCGTGAAGATAAGCAGCCCCGCGGCGATGAGTGAGATCTTGAGATTTGGCAGCGTGATACGCCAGAAAGTTTGCCAAGGCGTCGCGCCGAGATCGAGCGAAGCTTCTTCCTGCTCACGGTCGATTTTTTGAAGGCCGGCGAAAAGTTCGGTGGTGGCAACCGAAATGAGGGCCGTGCCGTGGCCGAGAAAAACGGTGAGCAAGCTGAGGTGCATGCCAGCAAAGACAGCAAGCATCTCCAACGAAAGGCCCGTGATGATGCCGGGAAGAATGAGCGGGAGAAGAACGAGCCTGCGGAAAAGGGCTTTGCCGGGGAAGCTGGCGCGATCGAGAGCGAGTGCGGCGAGCAAGCCCAGGATGAGCGAAAGCGCTACGGCGCCTGAGGCGACGAGGAGACTGTTGACCACAGAATCCCAAATGGCGCCGTCGGCGAAGAGTTGGCTGTACCAATCGAGCGTGAGATGGCGCGGCGGAAATCCGCCGACGCCATCGCGATTGAAGGAATATAGAATGAGCACGACAATGGGCAGATAAATAAAAGCAAAGACGAGCGCTGCGTAAAGGGCAAGAAAGGGAGAGCGGCGAGTTGGAGATTTGCGGCTCATTTGAACGACCAGCGCCTTTCGAGGCGTTCGGCAAAGAAGAGCAGCGAAAGCGTAATGAGCAGGATACAGACGGAGATCGCGGCGCCGAGCGGCCAATCGTAAGTTGCGCCGAAGAGAGTTTGCACGATGTTGGCGATCATAGTGCCGGACGAGCCGCCGACGAGGAGCGGAGCGAGGAAATCGCCCAGTGAGAGCACGAACGCAAACGTTGCGCCCGCCAGGAGGCCGGGCATCGATAGCGGAAGAATCACGCGGAAGAAAGTAGAAATAGGAGCAGCGCCGAGATCCTGCGAGGCTTCGACGAGCGGGCGGGGGATGTGCTCGAGCGATGCATAGATGGGAAGGAAGACGAACGGTGTGTAGATATGAGTGAGCACGAGCACGACGGCGAAGGGGCTGTAAAGGAGGACGCTGACGGGCTCATGAGTGATATGGAAGTATTGCAGGAACCCGTTCAGCACACCCTCGCTGCCGAGAATTGTTTTCCAGGCATACCCGCGCACGAGGTAGCTGACCCACAGCGGCACGATGACGAGTTGATAGAGCAATTCCTTGCGCGCGCCGGAATGAAACGAGAGGTAATAGGCGAGCGGGTAGCCGAGGAGGAGAGAACACAGCATCACGGACGCGGCGATACGCATGGTGCGGAAGAGGACTTCTGCATAGAGGGAATTTGTGAACAGTTTTTGGTAGTTGGTGAGATTCCAGTGATGGACAAGAGTACCGTCTTGCACGGCCCAGAAGCTATGCGCAAACATCAGCGCGTAGGGCAGCAGGAGGAAGAGCCCTACCCAAAGAAGCGGTGGAGCGGAGACGAGTGTCTTGTATGTGCGCGAGTACATGGCCGAAGTCAGTCCGTGACGCGGATTGCGTCCGCAATCGAGAATACAAAATCGCGGTCGCCATTGAGCGGACCGCACGCAGGAAGCCGCACGCGCAACAACTGACCCGCCCCGCAATCCACTTCGAGCAGTTCGCTGGCTCCGCCATAGATTTGCTGGCGAACGGAACCGCGAAACTTTACTTCGAACGTCTGCCGTTTACCGTCCGGGCTCAAGCGAATCGCTTCCGGACGGAGCGAAAAAACCGCGGGACCATCCATGTCCTCGACGGGCCAGCGCAGAACACCGCAAGTTGCGATGCTGCGGAGGATTTCTCCTTGGAGCAAATTGGTTTGGCCGATGAATTGCGCTGTGTAGGCCGTGGCGGGGCGCGCGTAAATATCGCGCGGCGAAGCGACTTGTTCGAGCGCGCCGTCGCGAAGCAGCGCGATGCGGTCGGAGAGGGCCATGGCTTCTTCCTGGTCGTGCGTGACGAAGAGGAAAGTGATTCCGACTTCGCGTTGCAATGCTTTCAATTCGCTCTGCATCTCTTTGCGCAGATTGGCGTCCAGCGCCGAGAGCGGCTCATCGAGGAGCAGGAGTTGCGGCCGGTTCACCAATGCGCGCGCCAGAGCCACACGCTGCTGTTGCCCGCCGCTCAAACGGGAAGGGCGTGCACCTGCAAACGCCGCCATTTTCACCATGTTCAAAGCTTCTGCTACACGCCTGGGGATTTCGTTTTTGGGAGCTCCTTGCACACGCAAACCGTACGCGACATTGTCTCGCACGCTCAAATGCGGGAACAGAGCGTAGTTTTGAAAAACGGTGTTTACGCGGCGTTTGTGAGGCGGCAACGTGTCCAGCCGCTCGCCGGACATCCAGATTTCACCTGCCGTGGGCTGTTCGAAACCGGCGATGAGGCGCAGGAGCGTGGTTTTGCCAGAGCCGCTCTCGCCGAGTAAAGTGAGAAATTCCCCTGCAGCGATGTTCAGCGAAATGCTTTTCAGGACGTCTCGTGCGCCGAATCGCTTGGCCACCGCGCGCACTTCGAGCAGGGGGGCATGTTCGTCCACGGAAGCGGGCTGCGGAATGGCGGCGGAACTCACTGCGCGGCTTTCACCTCGTTCCAAATTTCATTGTATTTGGCCCGGCGGGGCACGTCCTGCCAGAAATAAATTCGCCGCATATAGGCGTCCGGATCGTCCATGTGCAGATTCTTCGTTTCGCTCTGGCTCATGAAATTGGCGGATAAGGGATTCGCGGGGGAGTAGCCGGTCACGTCGGTCACCAATTTCTGGGTTTTCGCTTCGATCATGTATTCCAGGAACTGCCCCGCCAGTTCTTTCTGGCGGCTGTCTGCGGTGATCATCAGGTGATCGATCCAACCCGTGGTATTTTCCTTTGGGATGATTTCTCCGATCGAGAATCCGAGCTTGCGGAGCTGATTGGTCATCAGAGGCCAGCCCATGGCCGCGATGATTTCGTGGTTCTGGAAGAGATTCGTCAGCTCGCCTCCGGTGGACCAGTACTTGCGAATATTCGGCTTGAGCTCGATTAGTTTTTTCTTTACCGCTTCGAGCTGTGCATCGCTCAGGTTGTAAATCTGGTAAGGGTCGGGCTTGTCGTACCCGAGCACTTGCGCCGCCATGTAGACGCTGGAAAGCTCGTCCCACAGGGAGATTTTTCCTTTGTATTGTGGATCCCAGAGAATGCTCCAGGAATCCGGCGGTTGCTTGAAAGCTATCGTGTCATAGAGCAGCGGATTGGGCCCCCACACAAACGGGACTCCATAGGTTTGTCCGTTGATTTTGACCAGCGGAGAGTTGCGCAGCCCGGCCGAAAGCTGATTGTAGGAAGGAAACTTGGAGAGGTCGAGCGGCGCGGCGAGGCTCGCGCGCGCGATCGAGGTGGCGACATCGCTCGATGGCGAGATCACGTCATAGTTAGAAGCGCTGCCGCCACGCAGTTTGGCTACGAGCTCGTCGCTCGAACCCATGTAGGACGCAACAATTTTGCAATGATGGGCCTCTTCGAACGGGCGCACGAAGGAAGGATCCGCGTAACCCTCCCAAACGAGCAAGCTGAGCGTTGCTTCTTTTTTGTTGCAAGCGCCGCAAATCGTGGCGAGCGCCAGGATTCCGAGGACGATTGCGCGCCTATTCATTATGTCTCTCGCTTCCGTAGCATGTGAATCCCCCGCGCCCGGATTTTCTCTGCTCCACGAATGGCGCCGAATATATTCTCTATTTCGTTTTCGCCTGAAAGACTACTCTTCCGCCAACAATAGTCTCGACGACTTTTGTTTTGGCAATCTCGTGCGGATCGATATCGAAAATATTCTGCGAAACGATGATCATATCAGCCAGTTTGCCCGGCTCGATCGAGCCTTCTGTTTTTTCGCGGCGACCAGCATACGCCGCCCCAAGCGTGTAGCCTGCGACGGCTTGCGCAAGCGTGATGCGCTGTTGCGGCAACCATCCGCCTTCGGGCTTGCCCTCCCTCGTCTGTCGCGTCACAGCCATCTGCAGGCCTTCCCAGGGATTCAGAGTCACCACATTCCAATCGCTGCCGAAAGCCAGATGCCCGCCGGCTTTTGCGATGCTATTCCATGCCCACGCGCGCGAGGCCCGATCCGGTCCGGCATTGCCTGCCCAGACGCGCAGAGTGTCTTCGTCGGGGTAAGCGTGCAGAGGCTGCACGCTGGCTATCACGCCGAGTGTTCCGAAGCGAGGGATGTCCGCGGCGGTAACGGTTTCGATGTGTTCGATGCGCGGCCGCCGGTCTAACGTGTGGTTCATTTTCTCGGCGTTCTCGTAGGCGTCGAGGGCCGTGCGCACGGCGTAGTCGCCGATGGCATGCGTGAAGAGTTGCAAACCGCGCTTGTCGAGCTCCGCGACAGCCGCTTTGTATTCATCCGGGTCCCAAAACAATTTGCCCTTTGTGGATGGTTCGTCCGTGTAGGGCTCGAGCATCGCGGCGGTGTGCGATTCCACCACGCCATCGATCATCATCTTCACGACGCCCGCCGAAAGCCAGTCGCCGGTGTATTGTGTCCGGGCGGCTTCGATCGCCGCGAGATCAGTGGGACGCAATTCCGGCGGGTCCAGAAAGTAGGCGATGTACATGCGCAACGTCAAATCACCCTGGCGGCGCAACTCATCATAAAGTTCGAACAATTCGAAATCGCCGCCCGCGCTATGCACGCGCGTCAATCCATTTTCGTTGGCCCAGCGCATTCCGGCACGAAGGGCCGCGAGTTTTTCCTCGCGCGTAAGTCTCGGAACGAGTTTGCCGACAAGACTGCCCGCTGATTCTTTCAGAGCTCCCGTAGCTTCGCCGGTCTTCGGGTCACGCACAATGGCCCCGTTGGGGGGATTCGGGGTGTCCTTGTTAATTCCGGCCAGCGCGAGCGCTTTCGAATTAGCCCAGGAAGTGTGGCCGTCGTAGCCAACCAGATAAACAGGGCGGCCCGGGAAGAGTTCGTCGAGATATTTCTTGTCAGGCAGATTTTCCTCGCCGAACATCGCGTAATTCCAGCCGCCGCCGAGGATCCAGCCCTCGCCCGGGTGCTTTTCGGCGTATTCACGCAAAACGCGCTGGATGTCACTCGGATTCTTGGCGCCTTCGAGATTCGCTTGACCGAGGCTGATGGAACCTTCGAGAAAATGGATGTGGCAATCCACGAAGCCGGGCAAGACCAGCTTTCCTTCGGCGTCGATGACTTTCGTGCGCGGCCCGCGCAATTTTTCGATTTCGGCAACATCACCCACGGCGACGATCTTTTCGCCGCGAATGGCCACTGCGTGCGCCCACGCTTGCTTGTTATTGATGGTGTAGATCTTGCCGTTGATGAGGATCGTGTCCGCGGGCTGGAGCCTCGCATCCTGGGCGACAATTGTTGTAGAGATGCCCAAAGCACAGACAAAGGCAAGCGCCAAGGCAATCACGAATTTGCGCGATGTGATCATTCACAGCTCCAGAGTTGATTTTTTGCGAACTCCACGAGTCACCAGTCACTATTCCTGCGTCACTTCTTTTCAGAACGTTGGCGGCGTATTCACCCACAGCAGCCAGGCTTCGGAACGTCCAGGATTCTTCCACCGGTGCGGCGTCGAGCTTTCGAAATAGAGGCTGTCTCCGGGTTTGAGCCGGTAATGTTCATTGCTGTTCAGCCAAATTTCGAATTCACCGCGCAGAATGTGCAAGAACTCTTCGCCTTCGTGCGAATACGATTCGCCGCTGCCGCCGGGTTTGATGCGAAAAAGATGCGGTTCCATCGCCGTTTGCCCCCAGGCGAGAAGCTCCATACGCACACCGGGAGTGGTCTCGAGGACTTTTCGCTGGCCGGGACGCACGAGCCGTGGATTTTCCGCCGCGGTCTCGAAGAGAGAGAGAATATTTGTGCCGTAAAAACGCGCGATACGCCGCAGCGTGGAAACGGAGGAGCGCATTTGGCCGCGTTCCAGCGCGCTGAGGAAGCCGACGGAAACCTTCGTGGCGCGCGCCACTTGAGCGAGCGACAGTCCGCGCCCCATACGTAAGCGGCGGAAGCGCCGGCCGGGGAGGGGGGCGCTCTCCGCCGGCGCAGAGACGACGCCCTGACGCTTCAAGACGTGAACGATGGCCGGGGGATTCAGTCCGCGGGCGCGACGCAAAAAGACTGCGCGCTGCAGCAGCCGCACGTCGGCCTCGGCGTACATACGGTAGCGGCTTTTCGTGCGCTGCGGAGAGACGAGGCCCAGGGCTTCCCAGGCGCGGAGAGCGGAGGAAGAAATCCCCACGCGGCGCGCCACCTCGCTGATGCGCAGCAAGCGATGCCCCGCTCGAATTGCTGATGGCTTGGACAAATTCTTTCCGCTTGACACCGGTCCCGGCTTTCTCTAAGTTTGCTGGATTATAGTAAGGTTTCAGGGGCACAGCAACCTCGAAGATTCCGCTGTTAGAAAATTCTTCGAGACTGGGGGGTGAGTTCATGAAATCGTCCGCAGGATTTTGGCAGAGCCTTGTGCGCTGCCGTCGCAACATTCTCTCTCCGCTTTTTCTCGCACTAACCGTTCTGCTGGCTGCGCCGTTTGCCGGCGCTCAAAGCACCGGCGGCCGCATTCGCGGCACGATCAGCGATCCCAGCGGCGCCTCGGTGACGGCCGCCACTGTTACGCTTATCAATGAGGCGACGCACGCTACCCGCGACGTGCAAAGCGGCGCGAGCGGAGAATATGTCTTTATCGAAGTGCCAGTCGGCAGCTATGAGATCGATGTTACCCAGGCGGGGTTCAAGAAATATGTGCGAAAGGGAGTCGCACTGGACTTGAACCAAGTCATCAGCGTCGATATCACACTGCAGCTTGGCTCTACGGCGGAAAGTGTCGAGGTCACGGGCGCACCGCCGGTTGTGGATACAAGCTCGACGCAGCTCGGTGCCGTCGTCAACGAACGCTCTTCCACGCAACTGCCGCTAAACCAACGCGATGTGTATCAATTGCTTCAGCTCCAGCCTGGCGTTCAATCGCAGCTTGGCAATGACTTGTTCTACGGATCCGATAGGGCCGGAGTGGTCACGGTGAATGGTGGCCGCGGCCGCTCAAACAATTACACGGTGAACGGCGGCGACGGCAACGATCTCTTCGCCAACCTGCCCGCCGTGGAACCTTCGCCGGACAGCATTGAGGAGTTTCGCGTCATCTCCAATTCGTTTGATGCGGAATACGGCCGGAACTCGGGCGCGGTGGTCAACGTGGTCACCAAGTCTGGGACGAACGATTTGCACGGCAGCTTTTACGAATTTTTCCGCAACGACGTCTTGAACACGCATCCCTTTTCATTCAGTCCTTCACCAAAGCCGGCCTTCAAACAAAACCAGTTTGGCGGCACGCTCGGAGGGCCGATCAAGAAAGACAAGACCTTCTTTTTTGCCTCCTACGAGGGCCGGCGAATTGTGCAGGGGATTGTCTCTCAACCGGTCACAGTGCCCACCGCGGCGGACGTCAATGGCGACTTCTCGGGCGGAACTACATTCACAGGATCGCTTACGGATGCTACGGTTGCCGGCGTTTTGCAGGACCGGTGCGGGAGTGGTTCTTCGCTTCCCGCGAATCAACGGCTGTCGCCCGCTGCGCAGGCTCTAGTTGCCGGAGTAGCCGGGGGTGGCAACCCAGCTCCTTACAGCAGTATTTTCCTCGGGAACCAAATTCCCACGGGTTGTTTTGATCCGGTGGCACTTAGCCTTCTCCAGTATGTGCCCGGAGCTGGTGGAAGCTCCTCACAGGTCGTCACTGTTCCGGATAAGAGAGTCCGGGGCGATCAGTTTCAAATCAAGATCGACCATGCTTTTAACAACAATCAGAAAACTTCGGTGTACTACTATTTTGATGACGACAACACGCTCGACCCATTCGCGAAATTTCAAGCGGAAGGGGCTCCGCTGGGAAATTTCCCCGGCGTTTATGCAACGCGCACACAGCAAATAAACGTAAGCCACACCTCGACCTTCGGCCCGACGTCCGTCAACGAGTTCCGCTTTACCTTTTTTCGCGAGGGACAACTCAAATTTGACACCCCAACGAGGACCAACGCAATTCAAGCCTCTTGCGGGACCGGACCGGCCTCGGCGTTTTGTTTTACTGGCGTGAGCGATTCCGCGACCCTGAACGCTGCCTGCGCCGCCGGAGCGACAAACACGGCGGATTGCGGCATTCATTCCGGGCTGGGCCCCAAGATAGAGGGCGTGCCCTTCATTCAATTGAACGGCGGATTCTCCATCGGGAATAACGCGGGGGGCCAATTGCCGCAGGTCGGCAACACGTTCCAGTTCAGCGATAACTTCAGCAAAATCATCGGAAATCATAATTTCAAGTTTGGCGGAGATGTGCGCTACCAAAAATTCGACCAACTCCTGTACTTTGACGTCAACGGTTGGATGACTTTCAATTCCACGACTGCCGGGCCAACTGGAGATGACCTGGGTTCCGACAGCGTCTATCCCAATTATTTCCTCGGGTTGGCCAACAGCTACATTCAAGGCTCTGCGCAGCATGAACTGGTGCGAAGTAAGTCCGCGTATCTCTTTGCGCAGGACAGCTGGAAGATTAGACCGAGCCTGACGCTGAATTACGGTGTCCGCTGGGAAATCAATACGCCGCTGTCCGATATCGGCCAGAAAGTTCAGACGTTCCGGCCGGGGCAGCGCTCGACCATCTATCCATGCGCGCTCACACCAGGAAGCGCCCTTGCCATTCAGTTTCCGCAGCCCGGAGAGGCCGGATGCGACGCCGCGGGAGTCACACCCATCGGCCTGGTTTTTCCTGGGGACAAAGGCGTGCCCAAAGGTTTAACCAACACGTACTACAAAGGATTTGCCCCGCGTCTCGGTCTTAACTGGAGCCCGGCCTGGCACGACGGGTTGCTGGCAAAGTTGACCGGAGGACCCAGCAAGACCAGCGTCAGCATGGGCTTCGGAATCTTCTATAACCCCATCGAGCAACTGGTCCTCGAACAGTTCAGCGCCGAGCCACCTTTCGGCGGAAGCAACTTCATCGGCTCCTCGTTCCTTCAGATGCCTTACGTGGATCAGACCGGCGCTGTCTTTGCCAATCCTTTTACCGGGATTCTCAATCCAAAGCGGGGACAGGCCCTCGATTGGTCCAACTTTGCAAGCAGTGTTTATTTTGGGCAATTTCCGGCGAACATGCGCCCTCAATACCAGGACCAATACAACTTGACCATCAAGCGAGAGCTTCCCGGTAATACGCTTCTTCAGGTGGCCTATGTTGGCTCGCAGGGCCACAGGCTGCTCGCCACCTATGAGGTGAACCCGGGCAACCCGCAGACCTGTCTTGACCTGGCTACGCTTGGGCAGGGCTGCGGCCCCTTCGGCGAAGACAGTCCGTATTCGTTCACGCTTCCCCAGGGGCAGACTTTTCACCTCCCTTACATTGGAGGGGGACCAAACGGACAAAACATTCCCTGCTCAATCCTGAAACCTGCCGCCGCGTGCATCATAACGGGTGCAGCAGGCGGCACTCCGATTACCCTCGTGGGAACCCGCCCATACTCTTCTCCGCTCTGCGATCCATTGACCGGCGCAGGCTGCCCGACGAGCGGCGCCCCGGTTTTCTCCGGGATATTCAGTGAGGACACCATTGCCCACTCGAACTACAATTCACTGCAGGCGCTTTTTGAGAAGCGCTTCTCTCACGGCCTGCAATTTCAGGCGTCCTATACATTCAGCAAATCTCTGGACAACGCCTCGAGCTTTGAGAGCGCCTTGAATCCTCTCGACTTCAACGCGACTTATGGTTTGTCTAATTACGATGCACGAAACCGCTTCGTTTTCAATTACGTCTGGGACTTGCCGGTGCCGAAATTTGATGGCTTTAAAGGCAAACTCCTGGATGGCTGGCAAGTCTCTGGAATTCTGAGTTTCCAGAGCGGCTTCCCCGTTCGTATTACTTCGCAGGACGACGTTGAACTACTCGACACTACTTTTGACTTCGAAGCCCCCGGCCAGCCAAACCTCGTCGGAACTTTCAAGAAAGTCAACCCGCGGAGCACGGTCTGCGCGGCGTTCACCGGTCCGCTGGCCCAGGCTGTTGATCCCACTGCTCTCGATTGCCAGCCTGTTTCCGGCTATGCTTTTGATCCCAATCTGTTCACCAACGCGACGGTTACGCCGGGAACCATCGGCAACGCTCCGCGCTCGATCTGCTGCGGGCCAGGTATCAACAATTGGGACATGAGCTTCTCCAAACAGACCATGTTCGGAGAAAGGTGGCGGATGGAGTTCCGGGCCGACGTCTTTAACATTTGGAACCACGCCCAGTTCTACACCGTGGATGGCAACATATCGAATCAAGGCGGGACGTTTGGCCAGGTACTGCATGTCCGCGATCCCCGCCTGTTGCAGTTCGCATTGAAGTTTCACTTCTAGCCTGGACCGGCGGATTGACGAAGCATCCTGAGGCGCCCCGTCTCCTTCGGGGCGCCTTCGTACGTTCGAGAAATAAAGAGAAGATACTCGCCATCGAGAGTTTTGTGAGCCCATACTGACTGCAGGGAATAGACCTGCAAGCGCTGGCCGCTTTTGGCCACACGGAACATGGAAAAGCAAATGCACGAAGCACTACAGAAAGAAATCGCAGCCTACGAGAAGCGCACCCCAAAATCCGCGGACGCACACAAGCGCGCCTTGCAACGAATCCCGCTCGGCGTAGCCAGCAATTACCGCCATTACGAGCCCTATCCGTTGTTTGTGAAGGACGGAAAAGGCAGCAAGATTCACGACCTAGACGGAAATGAATACATCGATCACAACTTGTGCTTCGGCGCGCTGATGGCTGGCCACTGTCATCCCGCTGTGGTTAAGGCGGTCGAGCAAAAGCTGCACGAAGGCACGACATTCGGTATGCCGCACGACATGGAATGGGAGCTTGCCGAAGAAATTTGTAAGCGCTACCCCGTCGAGATGGTCCGTTTCGGTTCAAGCGGCACCGAAGCCACGATGCACGCTTGCCGCATCGCGCGCGCCGCCACGGGCCGCGATAAGATTTTAAAGTTCGAAGGCGCCTACCACGGATTGCATGACACGGCTTTGGTCAGCGTTAAGCCGAAGGCCGAGGAATACGGAGATCCCGACGCGCCCAACTCCGTCCCCGGCGGAGGCGGCGTGCCAAAAGCTTCGCTTGCCAACGTGATTGTCGCAGCGTTCAATAACCTCCCGAGCGTCGAGCGCCGCTTCCGTGAGAATCCGGGACAAATTGCCGCAATTATTCTGGAACCTATTTTGATGAATGTCGGGCTCTGCATGCCACAGCCTGGTTTCCTGCAGGGCTTGCGCGAGATCGCCACGAAAAACGGCGCGCTGCTTATCTTCGACGAAGTAAAAACCGGAGCGAAACTGGCGTGGGGCGGCGCCAGCGAATACTTCGGCGTTAAGCCGGACATAATCTGCCTGGCGAAATCCATCGGCGGCGGCCTGCCGCTCGCCGCATTCGGCGCGAGCCGTGCCGTGATGGATCTGATCGCTCAGCACAAAGTCTTTCACGGCGGCACGTACAACACGAATCGCGCGGCCATGGCCGCGGGCCTCGCCACGTTTCGCGATGTTCTTTCGCGTGAAAACTACGCGCACGTCGATAAGCTCAGCAAAAAACTTACGGAAGGCTATCGCGCCATCGTCAAGAGAACCGGTCTGCAGGCTTACGTCGCAAGCGCCGGCGTCAATGGCGCCCTGATGCTTTACCCAAAGGAAATTCTCAACTATCGCGACTGGATGAAAATCGATATCGATTTATGGCGCCACTACTGGTTCGCCTTGGTCAACCGCGGCGTCCTGCCTCAGCCTTATTGGTGGGACGAGCAGTGGACCATCTCCGTCCAGCACACCGAAGCCGACATTGAAAAGCATCTCGCGGTCTTCGATGAAGTTGCGCCAGCTCTCGCAAAAGCGCAGCAGGAGCGCGGCGCGGCGTTTGTCGGTGCCGCGGGCCATTAATTTCAGGAGAATGCTTCATTGCAGAACGAGGCCGTCATCGCATCCGCCGCGCCGGTTGTTCAAGGCACGCCTCACCTGCGGCGCGTGTTGGGACGCATGGACCTCGTTCTGCTTTTCGTGGTCGCCGTATTCAATCTAAATGTCGTACCCTCGATTGCCGCCAATGGCGGCGTCACCGTCTGGCTCTGGATTATCTCGCTTGCGCTATTTTTCTGGCCGCAGGGCATTGCGGTCATCGAGCTCGCGCACAGGTACCCTGGCGAAGGCGGCGTCTACCTCTGGGCCAAGGAAGTCTTCGGAGATTTCCACGGTTTTCTCTCCGGCTGGTGCTACTGGACGAACAACATGCTGTATGTTCCGACGGTGATGCTCTACTTTGTCGGCGTTTCTGTTTTTGCTCTCGGACCCGGACACGAGGCCTTGGGCGACAATAAAAAATTCGCGCTGGCCGCTTCGCTTCTACTGCTGATTGTCCTCGTCGTTTTAAACATCGTCGGCCTCGGTGTCGGGAAGTGGATCAACAACCTCGGCGCCATCGGCACGGGAATCGCCGCCGCCGTTCTGATCGGTTTGGGCATCGTTGTTTGGTTGCGATTCGGCACAAGCGTGGGCTGGGCTGACTTTCGAATTCCGGCAAATCCAAGATTCGTCCTGAATTCTTTCGGTGTGATTTGCTTCGGATTGGTGGGCCTCGAGCTCGCCTCAGTCATGGGCGATGAAATTGAAAATCCGCAAAAGACCCTGCCCGGAGCTGTTGCCTGGGGCGGCGTTTTGTCTGGTGCGCTCTATATCGGCGCAACGCTCACGCTGCTCATCGCCGTCAGCAAGGGCGACATCAATGTTCTGCAAGGCATCGTCCAGGCCGTCGCCCTCATGGCTGGCCGTGCAGGAGTCGCTTGGATCGTCGCGCCTTTTGCATTTCTGCTGAGCCTTTCGATCGCCGGCATCGCTTCCGCCTGGCTTGGTGGCTCGGCTCGAATTCCATTCGTCGCCGGGCTCGATTCCTATATGCCTGCTTGGCTGGGGAAGGTGCATCCACGCTACTGCACGCCCTATGCAGCGCTGATCGTTCACGCTGCAGTCTCCATGGTGCTCGTCGTGCTGAATTTCAGCGGCTGGTGGCTGTGGAATAGTATTATTGGTTTCGCGTTCGTGGGAAACATGTTGCGAGCGTTCGGGTTTGTCGTGTCAAATCTAACTGCCAGCCCAACCGGCGTACAGGAAACGTTCCAGAAGCTGCTCTCACTTGCCGTGGTTCTTCAATTGATTCCCTTTCTTTATATGTTTGGCGCGCTGTTGAAGATCGCATTCAGCCATTCATTTGCGAAAGGCTGCTATGGCAAAACGACTTTGCTTCTATCCGGCGCCAGTGGGCTTGTCACCACATCGCTGGGAATCGCGCTGGCCTTTTTCCCCGCGCAGCAGGTGACCTCCATTCTTTCTTACGAAGTTTGGATGTTTGGCGGTACCCTCTTTTTCATTGGGCTGGCCGCGTTCTTCTTTTTTGTTTACGGACGGCGTAAAGCGGCGAGAAAACTCGCTGATGCAGTGCAAACTGTTTGAACGAGGCGCGCGCCCTCTCCGAGGGCTGGGGCGATGGCGAGTTTGGGAGGTTGAGATGTCCAGCAGTGCGACAGCGGGAGTTCGAACGTACAAGAATTACGTTAACGGCGAATGGGTTGGCAGCGCTTCCGGAGAAACGTTTCCTGTTTACGATCCCTCGACCGAGGGCGTCATCGCGCATGTTGCTGCCGCTGGTGCTGCCGACGTCGGCCGTGCGGTGAAAGCTGCGCGCGCCGCGTTCGATTCCGGTCCTTGGCCCGCGACCTCCGCGCAAGACCGTGGCCGCATCCTCTTCAAGCTCGCCGAAAAAATCCGTCGAAACGCCGCCTTTCTTGCGGAAATCGAATGCCGCAATACCGGCAAGCCCATCGTCGAAGCCGAATACGACATCGCGGACGTCGCGACTTGTTTCGAATACTACGGCGGCCTCGCCAACAAAGTTCTCGGCAGCGTGAATCCTGTGCCCGCCAATGCGCTCAGCTTCACGCTGCGCGAACCCGTCGGCGTCGCCGGCCAAATTATCCCGTGGAACTATCCATTGCTGATGGCCGCATGGAAACTCGCGCCTGCGCTTGCCGCCGGCTGCGCTTGCGTTCTCAAACCCGCCGAGCAAACGCCGCTGACCGCGCTCGAAATCGCGAACTGGTTCGCGGAAGTAGGACTACCGCCCGGCGTCGTGAATATCGTCAACGGTTTCGGCGAAACCGCTGGCGCCGCGCTCGTCGCACACCCGGCCGTCGACAAAATCGCGTTCACCGGTAGCGCCGCTGTCGGCAAGCTCATCGTCAAGAGCGCGGCAGACACGCTCAAACGAGTCACGCTTGAGCTCGGCGGCAAATCTCCCAACATTTTCTTCACCGACGCCGATTGGGAAGCGTCCATCGACGGCGCGCTCTTCGGCGTCTTCATCAATCAGGGCGAAGTCTGCTCCGCGGGCAGCCGCATCCTTGTCGAAAAGAAAATCTATTCCAAATTCGTCGAGGCTATGACAGAAAAAACCAAACGCATCAAACTTGGAGCGCCCCTCGAGCGAGAAACCAAAATGGGCCCGCTCGTCAGCAAAGAACAATATGAACGCGTAAATGCGTATCTCGAAATCGGCAAGAAAGAAGCAAAGGTCGCGATTGGCGGTGGCCGCCCGAAGCAGTTCCGCAAAGGCTATTACGTTGAGCCAACAATTTTTTACGACGTGGAAAACAGTGCCCGCATTGCTCGCGAAGAGATTTTCGGGCCGGTCGCGTCCGTCATCCCCTTCGACGGCGAAGCCGACGCCATCCGGATAGCCAACGACACGCCGTACGGGCTTGCCGCTGCCGTCTGGACGCGCGACATCTACAAAGCCTTCCGTGTAGTGAAATCTCTTCGCGCCGGCATTGTGTGGGTCAATCACATGCAGCCGACTTATGTTGAAGCGCCCTGGGGCGGCTACAAGCAGTCCGGCTTCGGCCGCGAACTCGGCCCTTGGGGTCTCGAAGAATATCTCGAGACCAAACAAGTTTTTGTCAATCTCGACGAAACGCCCATCGGCTGGTATTAGAGTTCATCATGCAGGCCGCTCCCAGGGCGGCGCGAAAAGGAAGAGAAAATGGCTACAATTCAAATTCGAACGGAAATTCCTGGGCCGCGGTCGCGCGCGCTCATGGCGCGCCGCGAGGCCGCCATCCCCCGCGGACCCGCCAACGCCACGCCCATTTTCGCAGCGCGCGCGGATGGCGCGGTCATCGAAGACGTCGATGGCAACCGTTATATCGATTTTGCCGGAGGAATCGGCTGCCTCAATATCGGACATCGTTCTCCACGCGTCATATCCGCGATCCGCGAGCAGCTCGAAAAATACCTGCACCTGTGTTTCGCTGTCACCCCGTACGAAGGCTACGTCGCCGTCGCTGAAAAACTGAACACGCTGGCTCCTGGCAATTTTGCGAAGAAAACTATTCTTGTAAATTCCGGCGCAGAGGCCATCGAAAATGCTGTCAAGATCGCTCGCGCCTATACAAAACGTCCCGCTGTTATTTGCTTCGAAGATGCTTTCCACGGCCGCACTCTGCTCACCATGTCCCTGACCAGCAAGACACATCCTTACAAAGCAGGTTTCCAGCCGTTCGCAAGCGACATCTACCGCATCCCGTTCGCCTATCCGTACCGCAATGCATCCGGCGCGACATCGGAGGATTTTGCGCATCATCTCAAAGATGCCTTCACGCGTTCTGTCGCGCCGGAATCCGTCGCTGCCGTGATTGCCGAACCCGTTCTCGGCGAAGGCGGATTCGTTGTTCCACCTCGCGATTACTTCAAGCTTCTCCAAAACATTTGCCGCGAGCATGGAATCCTCTTCATTGCCGACGAAATCCAGTCCGGATTCGCGCGCACCGGCAAATGGTTCGCTTCCGAGCACTTCGGCATCGAACCCGATTTGATCACTACGGCGAAATCGCTCGGGGGTGGCATGCCCATCGCTGCTGTGACGGGCCGCTCTGAAATCATGGACGCTCCCGGCCCCGGGTCTCTCGGCGGCACCTACTGTGGACACCCCGCTTCTTGCTCCGCGGCGCTCGCCGCCATCGAAACCATCGAAAAAGATGGTTTGCTCGCGCGTTCCACAGCCATTGGAGAACATTTCGAAAAACGCGCTCGCGCTTGGCAGAAAAAATGGCCCTTGGTCGGCGACGTTCGCGGTTTGGGCGGAATGTGCGCCATGGAATTGGTACGCAACGCAGCGACTCGCGAGCCCGCGGATACGGAAACAAAAGAAATCGCCAAACATTGCTACGAGCACGGTCTCATCCTGATCACCGCCGGCACGTTCAACAATGTCATTCGCATCCTCGTGCCGCTCGTCGTTACCGACGAGCAGCTCAAAGAAGGACTGGATGTGCTCGAAGCTGCCCTGGCGGGCGTCGCGGATCGCAAGCAAGCTGCGCTTTCCCACGCGTAACTGTGCCCCAGATTTTTCTCAAGAGTTTGCTAAGTAGTCTCGCTA
>Ga0070693_100000314_pt1 | contig 22333 bp, 28 predicted proteins | sample KBSK1103metaG_FD_65472 | JGI IMG/M metagenome (GOLD analysis project Ga0070693, IMG submission 65472) | Corn, switchgrass and miscanthus rhizosphere microbial communities from Kellogg Biological Station, Michigan, USA - KBS K1-10-3 metaG | ecosystem: Host-associated > Plants > Roots >...
GTCGCCGTCGACAACGGCGCGCTCAGCCCCAACAAGGGCACCGTCTACCTCGCCTACGACGACCCGGTGGGCGCCTATGACCTGTGGGCGTTCGGAGGGTTGGAATATCCGCAGTCGCCAGAACGCAAACTGACGGTCAAAAAGACCGGAGACGGGACCGGCACGGTGATCGGCTCGCCGGCCGGGATCGAATGCGGCGCGACCTGCTCGGCCAAATACCCGGAAGGCACCGGCGTCGTGCTCAGCGCGGCAGCCGACCTCGGCTCCGAATTCGACGGTTGGGCTGGCTGTGACGCCGAATTTGCCGGCGAAGCCGGCAAAACTCTCTGCGAAGTGACGATGCAGGGGGACGTCGAAGTCACGGCTGAATTCAGCGAGGAAGCGCCCCCGCCGACCCAGACCCTCACCGTGCACGTCCATGGTCAGGGGAAAGTCAGCGACGGAGCGGGCCTCGACTGCACCGAGGCGGGCGAGGGCACGAGCGCCTGCGAAGCCCAGTACCCGGCGGGCGCCAACGTCGCTCTGGCCGCTACCGCCGGCGCGGGCTACCAGTTCGGCGGGTGGAGCGAAGATTGCACCGGGACCGGCGCCTGTGAAGTGACGATGGAAGGCGCCAGGTCGGTCACCGCGACCTTCGAGGAAATCGAAGAACCAGGGGTCCCGCTCACCGTCGCCCTCGAAGGCACCGGCTCCGGCACGGTGACCAGCTCCCCGGGGCTGATCTCCTGCACCCCCTTCTGTGAAGACGAATTCGAAGAAGGCGCCAAAGTGACGCTGACCGCCTCTCCCAGCCCGGGCTCGTTGTTCACGGCGTGGAAACATTGCGATACCGGTGGCGTCAACGGCCGCGGTTGCACCGTCACGATGGACAAAGCCAAGGAAGTGAGCGCCGTCTTCATCACCGCCCACACCCTGACGGTGGCCAAGGCCGAAGGGTCCGGCCCGGGCAAGATCCAGTCCTACGGCGGCGTCACATGTCTCTATGGCTGCACCCAGACCAGCTCGCTGATCAAGGAGGGGACCGCCGTCACGGTCAAAGAGGCCCCCGCCAAGCACTTCCATTTCACCGGTTGGGGAGGGGATTGCTCAGGGACCGGGGCCTGCGAATTGACGATGGGCGAAGACCACGAAGTCATCGCCGACTTCCAGGAAGACGCCAAGTTTGCCCTCGACCTGAGCAAGGCCGGTGGCGGTCAGGCCCTGATCAAGACCAAACCGGCCGGGATCGTCTGCGGGTTCACCTGCACCGAGGCGACCGCCACCTTCTACGAAGGGGAATCGATCGTGGTCAGCTTCAAACTCAACAAGGGCACGACGAAGTTGACCTGGTCCGCCGGCGCCGGAACCTGTACCGGTAGCACGGAAGCGCTCGAAGGCAGCTGCACGGTGTCGATGGACGCCGCGAAGCAGCTCACGGCTACGCTGCAATAGGTATCGCCCACAAATAGAGCGTAAATGACGCGTGCGCGCATCGACGCGCTCGCGAATCCGGTTTTCCTCGTCCAGCAGGGAAATCGCATTGATCAAAGGCCGACTTCGACAGCCATGTCGGCTCGAGCTGGACAGGCGTGAGCGGCTCCTGTATTCGAAAGCCATCGACAACCGGGGGTAATCGAAAAGGAGAGGCACAAATGAGACTCATCAAGATCCTCGGCCTCACCGCGGTCGCGGCGATGGCGGCAATGGCGTTCATGACTTCGGCGGCCTCGGCTGACCCGAACACGTTCGTCCTCTGCGAAATCGCGGAATTAGAATGCACGGAAGACGCCTACCCCAATCCAACGACGATCGTCGGCCACGCCGAAGATCCAGAACTGCACACCAGCATCGGCACAGCCGTCTGCGACGAATCGTTAGCTGAATTAACGCTGTTAAACGAATTAAGACAATTAATCCTGAGTCACATTTTAAGCCTAACTTTCATCGGCTGTAAATTGGGGAGCACCACTTGCACGGTCACCGCCACCAAACTCGGCGACAATTCGATCACCCACAAGGCAGAACCCTTAGAAGGGTTAGTGACTTCGACCGGCGGCACCGAAGCAAACGTCAAATGCGGTTCGCTGATCAACTGCACCTACGGGGGTACCCCGTCGCTCACGCTGCACTCCTTAAACGACGGGATGACGCACCTCTTAACCAACGAAACCGAACTGACGGTCAAAAAAGGTTTCTTCTGCCCGAAAACCTCGAAATGGGATGCTAGCTACTTAGCATTAGGCGAGTACTACGTCGAGTCCTAGCTCCATCCACGTCGATTGCATCGCCACGCGTGGTCGTCAAAGGAGGATCGCCGCCAGCCGGCGGTCCTCCTTTTTTTGGCCGCGCGATGCCACCGCGTAAATGACGCACGCGCGCATCGACGCGCTCGCGCATCTGGTTTTCCGCGTCCAGCAGGGGAATCGCGTTGACTGAGGACCGGCCTCGATAGTCATACCGGCTCAAGCTGGACAGGCGTGAGCGGCTCCTGTATTCGAAGCACTCGACCAAACCGGGATCCGCTCCCCAAAGGAGAGAGACAATGAGACCCATCAAGATGCTCGGCCTCGCCGTAGTTATGGCAATGGCGGTAATGGCGTTCATCGGGGCTTCGGCCGCGTCGGCCCACCCTGACACGATCGTTCTCTGCGAAGAACCGGAATTATTATGCGACAATCCTTACCCCGATCCAACCACGACTGTCTGGCATGCGGAAGATCCAGAATTCCACACGAGCGTGGGTACAATTATATGCGATGAATCGTTAATGGAATTAACGTGGTTAAACGAATTAGATGATGTGATTCTAACTCACGTCTTAGCTTTAACCTTCACAGGTAACTGCAAACTGGGTGGCACGGCCTGCACTGTTAGTACCATTAAACTCGGTGACACCGAACTCAATCACATGGAATCGTTAGAAGCGTTAGAGTTCTCCCTCGGCGGTACGGAAGTCAACCTCAAATGCGGCTCGCTGATTAACTGCACGCTGGGTGGTACGTATTCGGAGAGGCTCCACTCGTTAAACGATGGGATGACTCATCTCTTAACCGAAGAAGCACAAATCACGTCGATAAAAGGGTTCCTGTGCCCGAAAGTAATTAAATTAGACGCTAATTACTTAGCGTTAGGCGAGTACTACATCGAGTCCTAGTCGTCAGACTCAAGCAGTTCCGTTGGCCGGCGGTCGCCCGACCCTTCGGGCGACCGCCGGAACTCGCGTATCGCGCCAAGCCCCCAGTACGATGACCCGATCGACGATCCCGCCCTCTACTTCAACCGCGAGCTCTCTTGGCTCGACTTCAACCAGCGCGTCCTCGAGCTGGCCGAGGACCCGGCGGTGCCGCTGCTCGAGCAGATCCGCTTCTGCGCCATCTACGCGTCCAACCTCGACGAGTTCTACATGGTCCGGGTGGCGGGGCTCTTCGACCAGCTCGACGCCGGCATCGACGCGCGGGGCCCAGATGGGCTCGGGCCGGGCGAGCAGATCGACGCGATCCAGGCTCGGGTGCTGGAGCTCGACGGGCGGCTGCACCGCTGCTTCGACGGCCGCCTGCGGCCGGAGATGGAGCGGCAGGGCATACGCGTCGTCGCCCTCGACTCGGCTACCCCCGAGGAGCGGCGCGAGATCGACGAACGCTTCCACGAGCAGGTCTTCCCGGCGCTGACGCCGCTGGTGATCGGCCTCGGCCGCCCCTTCCCCTACATCTCGAACCTCTCGCTCAGCCTCGGGGTGCTGCTGCGCGACCCCGAGAGCGGCACCGAGATCATCGCCCGCGTCAAGGTGCCGAAGGAGCTGCTCGGCCGCTTCCTGCCGGTCGGCGGGGGCGGCAGGTCCTTCGTCCCGCTCGAGGAGGCGATCGCCGCCAACCTCGACGCTCTCTTCCCCGGCACCGAGGTCGTCGACCACGGTTACTTCCGCGTCACCCGCGACGCCGACTTCACCGTCTCCGACGAGGCCGACGATCTGCTGCAGGCGGTCCAGGACGAGATCCGCCGCCGCCGTTTCGGCGAGGTCGTGCGGCTCGAGATCGCGGCCGGGATGAACCCGAAGCTGCGCCAGCAGCTGATCGACGCGCTGCGGATCGAGGACCGCCAGGTCTATGACGTCAACGGCCTGATCGACCTCGCCGACCTGAACGCGATCGCCGACCTGCCCGGCCACGCCGATCTGCGCTTCGCGCCCTGGACGCCGATCACGCAGCCGCGCCTGCAGGGCGAGGACGACGAGCCGGTCGACATGTTCGCCGCGATCCGCGCCGAAGACATCCTCGTCCACCACCCCTACGAATCGTTCGCCACCTCGGTCGAGCGCTTCGTCGAGCAGGCGGTCGCCGACCCCGACGTGCTCGCGATCAAGCAGACCGTGTACCGCACGAGCGACGACTCGCCGCTCGTCCCGGCCCTGATCCGCGCCTCCGAACGCGGCAAGCAGGCGGTCTGCATGGTGGAGCTGAAGGCCCGCTTCGACGAGGAGGCCAACATCCACTGGGCCAAGTCGCTGGAGGAGTCGGGCGTCCACGTGGTCTACGGCATCCCCGGCCTCAAGACCCACGTCAAGGCGATCCTCGTCGCCCGCCGCGAGGGCGACCGGGTGCGCGAGTACGTCCATATCGGCACCGGCAACTACCATCCGAAGACCGCCCGCCTCTACACCGACTTCGGCCTCTTCACCGCCGACGAGGGCGTCGGCGCCGACGTCGCCGAGATGTTCAACTTCCTCACCGGCTACGGCCGCCCGGCCGAGTACCGCAAGGTGCTCGTCTCGCCGACGACGATGCGCGACCGCATCCTCGAGGAGATCGCCGCCACGGTCGAGTCGCACCGCGCCGGCGAGGAGGCGTGGATCGCGCTGAAGATGAACTCGCTGGTCGACGCCGCCTGCATCCGCGCGCTGTACGAGGCTTCGCGGGCGGGGGTGCGCATCGACCTCAACGTGCGCGGCATCTGCTGCCTGCGCCCCGGCGTGCCGGGCGTCTCGGAGAACGTCCGCGTTGTCTCGATCGTCGGCCGCTTCCTCGAGCACTCTCGCGTCTACGCCTTCCGCCGCGGCGAGGAGACCCGCGTGCTGATGGGATCCGCCGACCTGATGCCGCGCAACCTCGACAGCCGGGTCGAGCTGGTCACGCCGGTCGAGGACCCGGCGCTGAAGGCGGAGCTGCTCGACGTGGTCGAGCGCTGCCTGGCGGACAACTCCAACGCCTGGGAGCTCGACGCCGACGGCGCCTGGACCAGGTTGGCACCAGCCAACGGTCAGCGGCGCGGGGTGCAGGAGGAGCTGCGCGAGCGCCACGCCGCGCGCGCCGCCGAGCAGCTCGCGACCGGCGCCGGGTCGGCCTGAGGCGCGCCGCTCCTGCCAATAGGATGGCGAGGCCGTGCGCCTCTCCCTCCTGCCACGCGACCGCACCTTCTTCGACCTCTTCGTCGAAGCGGGCCAGAACACGCTCGAGGCCTCGCGCCTGCTCGATCGGATGATGGGATCGTGGCCCGACGAGAGCGGCATCTCGAAGGAAATCGTCGAGGCCGAGCACGAGGGCGACAGGATCACCCACGAGATCGTCAGCCGGCTCAACGCGACCTTCGTCACGCCGATCGACCGCGAGGACATCTACGCCCTCGCCACTCGGATGGACGACATAGTCGATTTCACGGAGGAGGCGGCGGACCTGCTCGGCCTCTACAAGATCGAGGCGCCGATGTCGCAGGCGCAGGCACTGACCAAGGTCCTCGTCGCCGCCTGCGAGCAGCTTGCCGGGGGGCTCGAGCATTTGCGCGAGTTCAAGGATCTCGACAGGTACTGGATCGAGATCCATCGCCTGGAGAACGAGGGCGACCGGATCTCCCGCGACGCCGTCGCCTCGCTCTTCTCCAACGGGATCGACCCGATGGTCGTGATCCGCTGGAAGGACATGTTCGCCGTCCTCGAGGAGGCGATCGACGCGACCGAGACGGCTGCCCAGATCATCGAGGGCATCGTTATTAAGAATTCGTGATCAGGTCCTGTCCGAAAACCCCCGCGCACGCCTGGCGGCGGCGGACGCTGCGCGGTGCGGCGTCCTCGGTCGCCCGCATAGCGCTGCTATTCGGGCTCCCTGCGTCCTTGCCCCGCTTGGTCCGGCGCTCGCCAGTCGCGCACGGGTGTGTCCGGACAGGGCCTGCTCACTCGTGAATTCAGATTTGATCTTGGTGATTGTGGTGGCGACCGCTCTCGCCTTCGACTTCACCAACGGCTTTCACGACACCGCCAACGTCGTCGCGACCTCGATCTCGACGGGGGCGGCGCGGCCGCAGGTCGCGATCGGCATGGCCTCGCTGCTCAACTTCGTCGGCGCCTTCATCTCGATATCGGTCGCGGCCACCGTCGCCAACGACGTCGTCGACGCGGCGGTGATCACCCCGACGGTCGTCTTCGCCGGTCTGATCGGGGCGATCGCCTGGAACCTGATCACCTGGTCCTTCGGGCTGCCGTCGTCCTCCTCGCACGCGCTGATCGGGGGCGTGGTCGGCTCGGCCGTCGCCGCCGCCGGCTTCGACGCCGTGATCGGCGAAGGCCTGGTCGGCAAGGTCCTGATCCCGGCCGTGATCGCGCCGATCCTCGCCCTCACGGTCGCCGCCGTCGCGATCGGCCTCGTCTACCGGATCGTCGGCCGGCAGCGCCCCGGGATGGTGACCCGTGGGTTCCGCTACGGCCAGCTCGTCTCGGGCGGGATGCTGGCGCTGGCCCACGGCACCAACGACGCCCAGAAGACGATGGGCGTGATCACCCTCGCCCTGATCGCCAACGGCTCGCTCGGGCCCTCGGCCGACCCGCCGCTCTGGGTGATCGTCTCCTCCGCCGCCGCGATCGCGCTCGGCACCTACAGCGGCGGCTGGCGGATCATCCGCACCACCGGGACGCGGATCATCAAGATGGACGCGGCCCAGGGCTTCTCCGCCCAGGGCGCGGGCGCCGCGGTGATCCTCGCCTCGACCCACTTCGGCTTTCCGCTCTCGACCACCCACGTGATCAACGGCGGCGTGATGGGGGCGGGGGCGGGCAAGAGGGTCTCGGCGGTGCGCTGGGGCGTCGCCGGCAACATCGTCACGGCCTGGCTGCTGACGCTGCCGGCGGCGGCGGCGATCGGCGCTCTCGCCTACGGCGCCACCGCGATCTTCGGCAGCGGCGCCCTCGGGCCGGTGCTGGTCAGCCTCGCCTCGCTCTCGCTGATCGTCGTCGTTTTCGCCAGGCGCTCGCGCCGCGGCGCTCCGGTGCCGGCGGCATGACGGCCGTCGTCGTCGAGACCAAGGAGCTGGCGCAGACGATCGTCGCCTCCGTGGTCGCCGGCGTCGGCATCACCGTGGTCTTCTCGATCGCGATCTGGGGCGTCGCTCGCTTTGCCGACTTCAGCCGCGCCGACCGGCCGCTGGCCGCTGGCGCGGCGGCGGCCCTGGTCGGCCTCGCGCTGGCCGCGACCCTGGGCGCCGTCGTCTTCGGCGTCGTCGTGATGACGCGCAAGTAGGCGACGCCAAGCGGGCGTACACTGGCTTCATGCGGCAAGCTCGCAACGTCGCGATCGTCATGCTGCTCGCCTTGGCGGTCGCTTTCGTGCCGGCCGGCGGCAATTTCGCGGAAGCGCTCCTCGCGGCGATCGCGATGGGGTTCCTGGCCGGCATCGCCTGGTTCCTCTTCGTCTTCAGCCGCCAGAATCAGCTGACCCTGACGGCGCTCAGCGACGGGCGGAGAGCTTTGCTCTACGGCGCCCTTGGGACGATCGCCCTGCTGATCGCCGGTCAGGACGAGCTGCTCGCCAGCGGCGGCGGCACGCTTCTCTGGATCGTGCTCCTCAGTGCTTCTGTCGCGGCGATCTGGCGCGTCTGGATCGACGCGCATTCGTGGCGCTGATTTGTTCGATTTGACGCGCCACGCGTGAGGCGCGCCCTGGCAGCGTCCGGCGTGTGTCGTCACGGATCGCGGGCAGCGATGGCAACAGAGAGGAGGGGACCGCCTCGGTCGAGCTGATCGCCGCCGTCCCGCTCCTGCTCTTGGCGATCGCGGTGGCGGCGCAGCTGGCGCTCGCCGGCGGCACGCTCTGGGCGGCGGAGATCGCGGCTCGAGCGGGGGCGCGGGCGGCGCTGGTCGGGGGCGACGCTCGCGCTGCGGCGCGCGGCGCGCTGCCCTCTGCGCTGCGCGCCGGGGCGGAGGTGGAGGAGTCGGACCCGGTCGCCGTCCGGGTGCGCGTCCCGCTCCTGGTCCCCGGCCTGCCCGAGCTGGCCCTAACCGCGAAGAGCGGTCTCGGTGATGAGTAGACCGGCCGGTCAGCAGGGGCAGGCCACGGTCGAAACGATCGCGGCGATTCCGCTCCTGCTGCTGGCGGGGGCCATGGCCCTGCAGCTCCTGGTTGCCGGATATGTCGTCACCCTCGCGGACGGCGCGGCCGAGGCGGGGGCCCTGGCGCTCGCCTCGGGTCGTCCGGCGCGGGAAGCGGCCACCGCGGCCCTCCCCGCTTGGGCCGAGGCGGGAGCCGCGGTCTCGGTGCGCGGGGGAGAGGTGAGCGTGCGGCTGCGACCGCCCTCGCCGGTGCCGGGGCTGGCCGACGCCCTGACCGTCACCAGCATGGCCTTCGCGAGGCCCCCGCGATGAGCGCGGTGGTCCTCGTCACCCGGGTCGGTGCGGCGAGCGGATCGAGGGTCGCGGCCGCTGCCCTGGCCTGCGCCGGGTCCGGTCCGGACCGGGCGGGGCTTCTGATCGACGTCGGCGGCGGGCCACCGCGTCCGGCGCTGGTCGCCTCGGTCGCGGCGCGCGAGCTGGAGCAGAGGCTGGCGACGCACCTTCCCGGCCACCGGTCGGCCTCGCGGGGCCAGACCTGCCATCTCGCGGTCGGGGAGGACCCGCTCGAACTCGACGCGATCCGGGCGGCGCTTCCCTTGGCCCGGGACTCGGTCGCGGTCGTCCACCTGCCGCCGGCGCGGTTGCGGCCATTGCTCGCCGAGGCCGGCGGCGCCGTCTCCGGAGTGCTGCTGCGCGCCGACCTCGAAGCGGACCGCGCCCTCGCCGCCCTCGCCGTTCGCGACCTCGCCGCCCGGGGCATCCGAGCCCGGGTCCTCGGTTGCCCCCTGCCCTGGGTCCCAGCCCGCCGAGCGCTCTTCGGCTTGCTGCCGTCGGACGCCGCCGGCGGCCTGCCGCCGCGCTTGACAGCGGGCATTTTGGAGAGAGGCGCCTCTCTGGAGCACCGGTGCTACGATGGTTCGGATGACGCGGAGGCTGACCCAGAGGGAACTGCGCAACGACAGCGGCGAGATCATGCGCGCGCTCGACGGCGGCGAGGACTTCATCGTCACCCGCAACGGCCGGCCGGTCGGTGAGCTCCGCCCGTACAGGCGGCGCCGGTTCATATCGCGACGAGGGTTCGTCGATCTCTTCGCCGGTTCTCCGCCCATCGACTACGAGCGCTTCCGGGCTGACCTCGACCGATACGCGGATCAGGATCCTACGCCCCGTGGCTGAGCCGCCCGCCGCGCGCGGGCTGATCGACACATCGGTCGTGATCGGCTACGAGAGGGTGAACTTTCGCCGTCTGCCAGACGAGATGGCGATCTCGACCCTGACCCTGGCCGAGCTGAGCGCCGGCCCGGGGGCGACCGAAAACGATCTGGAGCGCGCCCGGCGACAGGAGCGCTTGCAGCGCCTCGAGTCCGGTATCGATGTACTCCCCTTCACCGAGGGGTGCGCACGCGCCTACGGGCACGTCTACGCGGCCGACGTGGCGAGCAGCCGCAAGCCCCGCGGCACACGCGCGGTCCACCTGATGATCGCCGCGACGGCCCTCGCGCACGAACTGCCTCTCTATACGCTCAACGCCAAGGATCTGCGCGGCCTCGAGCCACTGATCGAGATCGTCGACGTCGGTGCCTGAAATCGGCTTGGCAGCGCGAATCGCCCCGCCTGCCGGCCGCGACTTCCGCGCTAGGATCGGGTTGTGCTTGGCATGGGGGTCAGCGGAGGGAGATCGGCGGGCGTGCTTCGTCTCGGCCTGCTCGTCGCGGTCGCGGCGCTCTTCGCGCTGATCCCGGCCGGCCAGGCTTCGGCGGCCGATTTCAAGCTCAACGTCGTCTATGCCGGAACCGGAGAAGGCATCGTCGAATGCGAAGTCGAAGGCATTCTCGAAGAATGCGAAGACGAATATCCCGCGGGCACTGAAGTCTTCCTGGAGCCCTTCGAAGAAGAAGGCTCCGAATTCGTCGAATTCTCCGGTGACTGCGGTCCGCTCGCCTGCGAACTGGAAATGGACCAGGAACACACGGTCACCGTCGTCTTCGACCTCCTGCCGGTCGAAGAATTCGAACTCTCGATCCTCGAAGAAGGCACCGGCACCGGCTCGGTCCAGTGCGAACTGGAAGAAGGCCCGGTTCCCTGCGAACCCACGTACCCCGAGGGAACGGAAGTCACGATTCTGGCGACCGCTGACAAAGGCTCCGAATTCGTCGAATTCTCGGGCGACTGCGGCCCGACCGTCTGCGAGCTCGAAATGGATGAAGACAAGGAAGTCATCGTCGTCTTCGACCTCGTGGAAAGCGAAGAAGGGGAAGAAGAAGAATCTGGTGGTCCTGGTGGTGGTGGAGGCGGCGGCGCTCCTCCCGCCGCGCCCCAGGCCCCGATCTCCCTGCCCTCGCCGGTCGCGGCCGGTCAGGGCAGGGCCAAGATCAGCGGCGCCGGTCTCTACAAGGGCGGCAAGGCGACCCTGCGGATCTCCTGCAAGGGCGGAGGTCCCTGCAAGGGCACGGTCAAGCTGACCGCCAGACTCGGGGTCGGCGGCAAGACGAAGCAGGTCACGGTGGGCCGGGCCTCGTTCGACCTGAAGGCGGGCGCCTCGAAGGCGCTGACGATCAAGCTCTCCGCTCCCGCGAAGAGGCTGCTCGGCAAGGGCAGGACGCTGACCGCGAAGGCGAGCGGCAGCGGCGTCATCGCCTCGACGGTCAAGATCAAGCCCACCGAGCGTTAGAGGCCGCGTCGACCGCGGCGTTTCGCCAGAATCGCGCCATGCTGACCGTCGCGGTAACCGGCCCCACCGGTGAGATCGGCCGCCCCTTCATCTCCGCGCTGGAGCGGGCGCCGGAGGTCGAGCGGGTGATCGGGATGGCCCGGCGCCCGTTCGACATCCTCCGCCAGGGCTGGGAGAAGACCGAATACCGCCGCGGCGACATCCTCGACCGCGGCGCGGTCGAGGAGCTGGTCGCCGACGCCGACGTCGTCGTCCACCTCGCCTTCGTCATCGTCGCCGGCGGCAGCGAGAGCCGCGAGATCAACCTGACCGGCTCGCGCAACGTCTTCGAGGCGGCCGCGGCGGCCGGGGTCAAGCGGCTGGTCTACACGTCCTCGGTCGCCGCCTACGGCTTCAGCCGGGGCATGCCCGACCTGCTCAGCGAGGACGATCCGGTCAAGGGCACGTCCCGCCACCCCTACTCGGCGCACAAGGCCGAGGTCGAGGCCGTGCTGGCCGAGGCACTCGAGGCCTCCGGCACCGATGCCTACGTCTTCCGCCCCTGCATCGTCGCCGGGCCCGAGGCGACCCTCCTGCTGGACATGATCCCGATGCTGGCGCTGGGACAGCGGATCCCGGGGCCCGTGCGCTGGGCGCTGGGCAAGGTGCCCGAGCTGCGCCCCGTGCTGCCCGACCCCGGCGTCCCCTTCCAGCTCGTCCACCACGACGACGTCGCCGCCGCCCTCTGCGCGGCGGTCATCGGCCACGGCCAGCCGGGCGTCTACAACCTCGCCGGCCCGGGGGAGCTGACGATCACCGACGTCGCCCACGCGCTCGGCTGGCACGCGGTGCCGGCTCCGCACCTCGCCGTCGGCGTCGCCGCCGAGGCCGTGGGGCTGATGCCCTTCCTTCCCGACGAGGCTGCCTGGATCGAGGCCGTGCGCCGCCCGGTCCTGATGGACACCTCGCGCGCCCGCCGCCGCCTGCACTGGATGCCGCACCACGACGCCCGCGAGACGCTGCGGCAGGCCGTCGCCGCGGTCCGCGCCCGCTAGCCGGGTGCAACGCGTTTCAGTTCTATGAGAGCAATAACGCGTTGCACCTGTCCGTCAGGGCGTCGCCGCGTGCCAGGTCCCGACGTCCTTGATCCCCTCGCCCTTGGCGTCGCCCTTCCGTTCGTCTTCGTCGAAGCTGTAGAGCGGCAGGCCGTGCGCGGTCACCTGACGCCGGCCGTTGTCCGGGCGCGCGATCGTGCCGAGCTTCGTCGGCCCGGTCGGCCTCGTGCCGGCGGCGACGTAGAGGGGGTGCCAGTCGCGCAGGCAGGCGCCCTTGCAGATGAAGGCGCCGTGCGTCTCGGCGCTGAGCGAGTAGAGGGTGAGGCCGGAGAGCGTGGTGAGAACGGTCTTGCCGACGGTGGCGTTCGGGGCCGACTTGGCCACCCGCTTGGCGGTCTTGGCGCCGGCGACGCCGCCGGCGACGGCGAGCGCCGCCGCGGCGATCAGCAGCGCGGTCTTCGGGATACGGGACGAGCGGAGCTTTTCCATCGGGTCTCCTCGGTCGATTGCCTGCCCGTCCTACGGGACGGACGCGCGACGGGTTCAGTCACGCCGGTGAGTGCGATTCGTTCGATTCCGCGCGCCACGCGTGCGTCGTCGCTCGGCAGGGTCGGGGCATGGCTCGCAGGAGGCAGGAGGGGCAGGCGCTGCCGCTGGCGCTCGGCGGCTCGTTCGCGCTGTTCGCCGCCGCGCTGGCGCTGGTCGCGATCGCCGGTGCGGTGACCGGCAAGGGACGGGCGCAGCGTGCCGCCGACCTCGTCGCGATCTCGGCGGCGCGCTCGCTGCGCGACGACCTGCCGCGGCTGCTCTCGCCGCCGGTGCTGCCCGACGGCTCGCCGAACCCCGGGCACCTGACGGAGGCGGCCTACCTCGGCCGCGCCAGGGCGGCCGCGCTGGAGGCGGCGCCGGCCAACGGCGTCGACGAGGCCCGCCTGCGGCTCTCCTTCCCCGACGCCGCGTCCTTCGCCCCGGTGCGCGCGAGGGCGGCCGTGGTCGCGGAGCTCGAGGCGGGGGAGAGGGAGACGAGGGTCGTCGCCACGGCCGTCGCCGAAGCCAGCGCGCCGTCCGCGGGCGCCGGCGGGCAGCCGGCGACGGCGAGCGGCGGCGGCTACGGCGGTCCCCTCGTCTACCGGCAGGGAGAGGGCATGCGTCCAGACGTCGCCGCCGCCTTCGACCGCATGGCGGCCGCCGCGACCGGCGCCGGCGCCCACCTCGTCGTCAACTCGGGCTTTCGCTCCGACGCCGAACAGGCGGCGCTCTTCGCCGCCCATCCCGATCCCCGCTGGGTGGCGCCCCCCGGCCGCTCTCTGCACCGCTGCGCTACCGAGCTCGACCTCGGCCCGTCCTCCGCCTACGGCTGGCTCGCCGCCAATGCCCGGCGCTTCGGCTTCGTCCAGCGCTACAGCTGGGAGGACTGGCACTTCGGGTATGAGGCCGGGCCGCCACCCTGCTCGGCAGCCGCCGACGCGGTCGGGGCGGGTGTCGCGGCCGGTGACTCCGACGGCTCCCTCGCCGGCGCCGGCGGCCTGCCCGACTTCGTCCCCGACCGCTACCGAGCGCCGCTGCTGACCGCCGCGAGCCGCTGGAACGTCTCGGCCGCGCTGCTCGCCGCGCAGCTGATGGCCGAGTCGAACTTCGACCCCTTCGCCGGCTCGCCGGCGGGGGCGCGGGGCATCGCCCAGTTCATGCCCTCCACGGCAGTCGCCTACGGGCTGCGCGACCCCTTCGACCCGGTCGAATCGATCGATGCCCAGGCGCACCTGATGTCCGATCTGATTCGCCAGTTCGGCTCGCCCCAGCTGGCCCTTGCCGCCTACAACGCCGGCCCCGCTCCGGTCGAGGCCTGTCGGTGCATCCCGCCCTACCCCGAGACCAAGGCTTACGTCACCCGCATCCTCGCCCTGCTCGGCGGCGCCGGCGCCCTCGTCGCGCCCAGCTTCGAAGTGAGGCTGATCGCATGACGCCGGCAGGCCTTCAAGCCGCTCCCCGGGAGCGATGTGCATCGATACACCATGAGGTGTATATTGCGCCTATGACGCGAACGAACATCGAGATCGACGATGTCCTGATCGATCGCGCGATGCGCCTCTACCGCTTGCGCAGCAAGCGCGAGGCCGTGGACTTCGCCCTGCGCAGGCTTGTAGGAGAGGCGATGAGCCGAGATGAGATGCTGGCCGCCGAGGGGTCCGGTTGGAGGGGAGACCTCGCGGAGATCCGTTCGCCGGGAGAGATTCCCAGTCGATGATCCTGGTCGACAGCTCGGCCTGGGTCGAGTTCCTGCGCGCCACCGGAAGCCCCGTCCACCTCCGGGTTCGCGCCGAGTTGGAAGGGGGAGCTCCGCTGGCATGGACCGACCCGATCGCGATGGAGATCCTCGCCGGCGCTCACGACGACGCCGACCGCGACCGGCTGCGGCGCCTGCTCTACGGACTCGAGTTCCTCGGAGTCGAGGGCCCGGCCGACTACGAGGCGGCGGCGGATCTGTACCGCGGCTGCCGTCAAAAGGGGGAGACCCCACGCAAGCTCACCGATTGCCTGATCGCCGCCGTCGCGATCCGCAACGAAGCCTCGCTCCTCTGCGGGGACGCCGACTTCGACGTGATCGCCCGCCATGCACCGCTGCGACTGGCGGGAAGTAATGCATTCAAATGCTAATATGCAGAAACCGATGCGCACGACGGTCGAGCTCAGTGATCGCACCTACACGCGCCTCCGGGCCAGGGCCGCGGAAAGAGGTATGCGCGGTTTCTCGGCGATCGTCGAGGAAGCGCTCGATCGCCTGTTCGAGCAGAGAGGGGGAGACGATCTCCGCTCGGCGGTGATGGAGGCCGAGGGCACGTGGGGCGAGAGCGACGTCGAGGAGTGGGAGAGGGCGCGCAAAGAGGCGTGGGGCGCATGGCCGACGTCCCCGTACTAGATTCCGACGTCCTGATCGACTACCTGCGCGGAAGCGGTCCCGGCCGCGAGGCTGTCCGAGGCCTGATTCACGGCGGGGGCTATCGCGTCACCGCGGTCACCGCGTTCGAGCTCGCCCTCGGACGCTCCTATCGCGAGAAGCCGCGACCGGTGCACGCTCTCCTTGCCGCCCCTCACCTGACGCTGTCGCGAAGGGCCGCCCTGCGAGGAGGCGAGCTGCTCTCGCATCTGCGCGAAGCCGGGGCTGCGATCGACGTCCGCGACGCGATGCAGGCGGGCATTTGCCTCGAGGCCGGCGCCACCCTCGTCACCCGGAACGGCGCTCATCTCGGCCGGGTCCCGAACCTGTCGATCATGCATCCGGGTGAGCTGTAGGCTCGAAGCTCCAGGCGACAAGGAGGGAGTTTCCCGCCGAGGGCAACGGTCAGCGCGCTGTGAGCGCGCTGACCGCGCTCGCAAAGGCTCCGCGGCTCTGGAAGAGGAAGGCGTGGGCCCCGGAGAAGACGCGTAGCTCGGCGCCCGGGACGCGGGCGGCGATGCGGCGCATGTTGAGGGGCGGCGTCACCGGGTCGGCATGCCCTGCCGCGGCCAGGGTGGGCACGTCGATCCGGGCCAGCTGCCGGTAGTTGCGGTCGCTGCGCAGCCAGGGATCCTCGGCGGCGACCTGCCTGCGCGTGGTCGCCGCGGAGACGCGGAAGTCGTCGGGAATCTCGCCGCTCTGGCTGGCGCGTTCGAGCCGGCGCAGGAAGCGATGGCCCTCGGCCTGTCGGTCGGGCGGGTAGAGCTCCTGGAGGATCGCGTCGGTCGGGGGGTCGGGTGCGCTGTCGATCGCCTGCGCCTTCGGCGTGCCGAGCACCGCGCGTCCGCCGCCCGGGTTCGTCGCGGCAAGGATCAGGTGGGAGACGCGTCCCGGGTGGTCGATCGCGAGGCGCTGGGCGACGAAGCCGCCCATCGACCAGCCCAGCACGTCGGCGCTGGAGACGTCGAGTGCGCTGATCAGGCCCGCGGTCGCGTCGGCGAGCGAGTCGAAGCCGCGCCCTCGCCACGGCCCCGACCTGCCGACGCCGGGGTAGTCGAAGAGGATCAGCCGGTGGTCGCGGGCCAGCAGCCGCAGCAGCGCCGGGTCCCATTCGGCCATCGTCGAGCCGGTGCCCGCCAGCATCAGCAGGGGCGGGCCCTCTCCCCGCCCATACCAAGCGATCTTGGTGTGGCCGACTGGCGTGACGTGGACCCCGGCGGGGAACGGTCGCGCCGAGCTGCTGCCGCAGCCGACGAGCAGGACGGCGAGCGGCAGGCAGGTCCAGCGCAGCGCTCTCACGGGCCGAAGCCTACGAGCGCCGGTGGAGGCTAGACTCACGGCCGATGGCGACCGTCGAGGTCCAGGGAGTCGAGGGGATGCGGTCCCTGCTCGGGCAGGAGATCGGCCCGAGCGAGTGGCGCACCGTCACCCAAGAGGACATCGACACCTTCGCCGGCCTCTCCGGCGACGACCAGTGGATCCACGTCGACGTCGAGCGGGCCGAGAAAGAGAGCCCCTTCGGCACGACGATCGCCCACGGCAACCTGACACTCTCCCTAGTCGATGGCTTCCGCAAGGAGTTGATCTCCTCCACCGGCTTCGCCCTCGGCGTCAACTACGGCTGGAACAAGATCCGCTTTCCCGCTCCCGTCCCCGCCGGCGCCCGCGTCCGCGGCCGCGCCGAGGTCGTCTCGGTCGAGGAGCGCGGCGGCGGCTGGTTCGAGGTGATCACCCGCTTCGCCCTCGAGGTCGAGGGCAACGAGAAGCCCTGCTTCGTGGGCGACTCGGTGACGCGGGTGATGGCGCCCGCCGGCTGACAGGCGACAAGGTTCCGCGATGAATCTGCGGCTTCAGCCTCGCTTCGCGTAGTCGCCGATCTCGCCGAAGTCGACCATCACGCATGCCTCGGGGCCAGGGACTTCGGCATCGTGGCCCGGCGGAATGGCAAACACGTCGCCGGCGCGGACCTCGGCCTCCGTCCCGTCGTCCATGAAGATGCGCATGTTGCCCGACAGCACGTAGCCGAAATGGGCCACCTGGCATGAGTCGGTGCCGGCGATCGGCTTTACGTTCTCCGACCACTTCCAGCCTGGCTCAAAGGTGCCCTCGGCGACCGCATGACCGGCGAGCTGAACGACCTTTGCCTGGCCGTTGCCCTCGAACTGGCGGGTTTCGTCGGGGGCGTCGAAGTTCTTGACTTCAGTTGCCATGGGGATTTCCTCCATCCGTTGGGGGCCATCGTGACCGTACACCTGCTGCCGCGTCGAGGCAAACCCGTCTTGGCGAGCTGATGGTCAGGCCGCAGGGTCGACGAGCCGCACCTTCGCGGGACTGAAGTCACGCTGGTCGAGCGTGGCAAGCGTGAAATCGTGGGTGAGCGCGGAAGCCGCGATCAAGCTGTCCTTGACTGACATCGGAGTGCCGCTGCGGCGTAGGTCGGCGAGCAGCTGAGCCCAGCGCATTCCGACCGCCGGGTCCCAGGGAAGGCACTCGATCCGGCGGATCCCCTGCTCGAACCAGCCCTCGAGCTTTGTGCGCCGCGCGCTGGGCGAAAGGAGGAGGATGCCGAAGCGAACCTCCCCCAAGATGACCGGATCGACGACGAGCGAGCGCTCGTTTCGTCGCAGCCACTCGACGATTTGCCGATCGGGGTTGGGCTTGGTCGCCTCCGAGAGGACGTTGGCATCGACGAGGTATCTCACAGCGTGTCGGTCGACTCGGACTCGATCGCGACGAAGTAGCCCTTCGCGGGGCAGGCGAGCAGCCAATCGACCAATCCCTCATTGGGCGCGGGGGACACGCGCCGCAGTCGGTACTCGTCGGCGTCGAGGCGCTCGACCTCGAACTCCTGGCCGGGCTCGATTCCATCCCGCTGGCGCAGCTCGGCGGGTAGGACGATCTGCCCCTTGGTGGAGAGGGTCGTTCTCATCTGCGTAAGATAGCGTCTTACGCAGCCAACGACACGATTCGGCGCTGGGCGTCCGACAAGGATCTCGCGGCTGCTGGGCCGAGAACGCGGCGCCAGAATGGGGCGAGGGGGCCTTCGATGTAGATCGTGTTGACGAGCCGGCTGCCACGGTCGGTCGGCTCGATCAGGTGACGGTGACCCATGCGGGCGCCGGGGAGGCGCGACTCGTCGGTGAAGAGACGGCCGTCCTCGAGCTCGACGACTTCGAAGCGGAGGCGGAGGCCAGTGCCGAAGACGATCTTCGCCCGGGCGCCGAGGATCAGGGGGCCGTCGAGGGCTGGCGCGCTCGATCTCGGCGTTCCACTCGGGCCAGGCCTCCGCGTTCGCGTAGGCCTTCGTCCAGACCGCCGCCGGCGGTACGTCGGCCTCCAGCGTGCTCGTCGTCTCCCATCGGCTCATCGGTAGAGCCCCTTCTCGAACAGGTCGACGTTGGCGCTGACCCAGCGATCGAGGATCGCCTCGTCCAGCAGCGGGCCGCCCAGCTCCTCCTCCAGCAGGGGCATGAAGCTGAGCGGAGCCCAGATCAGGAAGAAGTGCTGAAGCGTCGCCCAGAGCCGGTCGGCGTCCTCGCGCAACGCGCCCTTCTCGGCGAGCGCGTCAATCTCAGCGCGACCGCCATCGATCATCAGCCGGAAAAGGTGGGTGCCGCCGGGTGTCCGCTCAACGAGCGCTCGGCCAAGGTAGGCGCAGACGTCCGGGCGGGCGCGCATCACCGCCGCGGTCTGCGCGGCGCGCTGGCGCAGCAGGTCGCTGCCGCCTTCAGCCGGCTCGGTCGAGCCGTAGGCGGCCCCGAACTCGCGCACCGCGGCCTCGTCGACGGCCACGACCAGGCCCTGCTTGCCGCCGAAGTGATGGACGACCAGGGCCGGGGATACACCCGCCTCTCTGGCGACTTCTCGCAGCGAGGTCGCCTCGATCCCGCGCTTGCCGAAGAGGCGAAGAGCGGCCTGGATGATCGCGTCGCCGGCATTCTTTGAACGCATGTTCAGTGACCACTGTACAGATGTTCAACGATTGACGACGACGGGAGCGGGGCGGGACGCCGGGGTCGGGCGCCGCTCACGACGCAGCAACGAGACCATCGCCGCGCAGGCGTCGACGGTCGCGGCCAGGAGGATCAGGTTGCGAGCCAGGCTGGTTGCGGCCACGCCGAAGACGCTGGGGGTGAGGATCGTCGCCCCGACCACGAGCCAGGCGGGCCGGGCGAGGCGACGGCTGCCGGCGGTGAGGACGACGGCCGCCAGGGCGAGGAGCCAGATCATGTACTGGGTGCTGAGCACGCGGCTGGTGACGACGAGCAGCAGGACCACGGTGAGGACAAAGTCGAGGCTGACGGCGGCGCTGGCAAGGGCCTCGCGGCCGCCGCGGATAGCACGGGCGCGGTAGGACCACCATGCGGCCGCGGCCGCGAGCGCCGCCAGCGTCGCCCATTGGAGCAGGCCGGCGACGGTGTCCGCGGTCGAGCCGGTTATCTCCCAGGCCCCGAAACGGATCGCCCGCGCCGGGCCCTCGCCGGTGACCAGCTCACGCAACTGCCAGGGGATCGTCGCCACCGCTTCCTCCTGCAGCCCCCTGCTGCCCTGCCCGCCGAGGAACCCCAATGGGTCGCCGAAGAAGATCGCCCCGGCGAGGAAGGCGAGTGCGATCGCGGCCAGGGCCGCCAGCGCGGCGCGCAGGAGCCGTCTCCGCTCCCACTCGCCGAAGAGCAGGACGATCGGCCATGCCTTGATCGCGGCTCCGAGTCCGACCAGGGCGCCGAACAGAGAAGGTCGGCGATGGATCGCGACGAGCGCGCCGATCGCGATCACGGCGGGGACCAGGTCGAAGCGCAGCAGCGGCAGGGCGCCGAGCAGGGGCAGGCCGACCAGCCAGACCCAGGCGCCGGTGAAGTTGCCGCCCGAACGCCTTCCGAGCAGTGCCAGCAGCCCGAGGCCGACGAGGTCGGCGAACAGCATCAGGGCGACGAAGGACTCGCCGTAGGTCCCGAGGCCGAGCCGGGGGACGAGCATCAGGAAGGCCGCCCCGGGCGGGTATTGCCACGCTTCGCCGCCGGGGAACGCGTGCGCCGTCGCCAGGTGGCTGGCCCAGGCCGCGTAGTTGTCGACGTCCTGGAGCCGCGGCCCGCCGACGTCGTCCCAGAAGCCGACGTCGGCGACCATCAGCGCCCGGGTGGCGACCCAGATCGCCACCCAGGCCCACACCACGCGCCTATTTGACAGTCAGCGTGCCTTCCATGCCCGCTTCGCGGTGACCGGGAACGGTGCAGAAGAAGGTGTAGGCGCCGGGCTGCAGGTCGACCGTGGTCGAGTCCGAGCCGCTGTCGATCAGTTCGGTCTTGCCGACGACTTCGCCGTTCGAGTCTTCGATCGCGACGTCGTGGGTGAGCCCCTGGGGATTGTCGAACTCGACTTCGACCTTGCCGGCTTTCGCCGTCGCTTCGGTGGTCGTGTAGGCGAGCGAGCCTTCCGGGTCGGCTTCGAATTCGAGCGTCTCCGCCGCGCCGCCGGCCTTCTTCCCGCTTTCAGCGCCGCCGCCGGAGCCGGATTCCTTCGATTCCTTCGACGATTCGGTGCTGGCGGTGGAGGTGCTTTCGTCGTCGCCACCGCCGCCGCAGGCGACCAGGGCGAGCGAGGCGAGGGCGAGTACCAGCAGGGCTGCGACCTTCTTCATGACCGGGTTCCTTTCGTCGGAAAGAGCGCTCGGGATGACTGTAGCTCGATACGGGCGCGGCGGGTGGCCGGTTCAGCGGCCCTTGAACTCGGCCGTGCCGCCGCCGAAGAAGGCCGTGACGCCCTCGCGCAGGTCCTCGGTCGCCATGCTGTCGGCGATCCCGTGGCGCTCGAGCTGCAGGTGCTCGGTGATGTTGTTCTCGATGCTCTGGCCGATGAGGATCTTTGCCATGCGCACGTAGTGCGGTGCCTTCGCCGCCAGCTTCTCCGCCTTGGCGCGAGCGCGCTCCATCAGGTCGTCCGGCGCGACGACCTCGGAGACGATCTTCTCCGCCAGGGCGTCCGCCGGCGTCATGTTGGGGTCGTTGAGGAGGATTTCCAGCGCCCGGCCCGGCCCGACGACGCGAGGCAGGAAGTAGGTCATGCCGCCGTCGGGCGAGGCGCCGATGCGGCCGTAGGCGCAGGCGAAGAAGGCCGACTCGGAGGCGATCCGGATGTCGCAGGCAAGCGCCAGCGAGAAGCCCGCCCCGGCGGCGGGGCCGTTGACCGCGCAGATCACCGGATAGGGGATCCGCCGCAGGTCGACGATCGCCGTGTGCAGGGCGTCGGCGCCGCGCCGCACCTGGGCCGGCAGGTCGATCTCCTCGGAGGAGACCCCCTCTTTGAACCAGTTGACGTCGCCGCCCGAGCAGAAGGCCTTGCCGGCGCCGGTCACGATCAGCGCCCGCAGCGGCGCCTGGTCGGCGAGCCAGGAGAAGGCGACCGTCATCTCGCCGATCATCTCGGGGCTCATCGCGTTGAAGGCGTCGGGCCGGTCGAGCGTCAGCGTTCCGATCTCTCCGTCGATCTCGATCCTCATCGTGTTCAGGTTCGGTATGTCCATGGGGGCGGCAGCCTACCCTTTGTCGCATGACGGAGTTGAGCCGCGACCTGCCCGACGCGCCCGGCGTCTACCTCTTCCACGCCGCCGACGACGAGGTCATCTACGTCGGCAAGGCGCGCTCGATCCGCAAGCGGGTCGCCTCGCACTTCTCCGGCGGCGAGCCGCGGCTGACCTCGCGGGTCGAGCGGATCGAGTGCATGGTCACCTCGACCGAGGCCGAGGCCCTGCTAGCCGAGCAGAGCTTCATCAAGCGCCACCGGCCGCGCTTCAACATCCGCCTGCGCGACGACAAGTCCTACCCCTACGTCTGCGTCAGCCTCGACGAGGACTACCCGCGCGTCTACTTCACGCGTGAGAAGCACCGGCCGGGGCGCGCCTACTTCGGGCCGTTCTCCAGCGCCAAGCGGGTGCGCGAGACGCTCGACCTGCTCGGCAAGCTCTTCCAGTTCCGCACCTGCGAGGGAGCCGAGCCGGGGCGGCGCTCCGGCAGCCCCTGCCTCGACTACTACATCAAGCGCTGCGGGGCGCCCTGCGTCGGGTACGTCAGCAAGGAGGAGTACCGGCGCAACGTCGAGGCGATCGTCGACTTCCTCTCCGGTCGCTACCGCCAGATCGAGGCCACGGAGCAGGGGAAGATGGAGGCGGCGGCGGCGGCGCGCGAGTTCGAGCGGGCGGCGCTGCACCGCGACCGCCTGCAGGCGATCCAGTCGCTATTCGAGCGCCAGCGGGTCGCCGGCGGCACGGTCGGCACCGCCGACCTGATCGGGGTTGCCGCCGCGGGACAGGACGCCAACGCCCAGGTCTTCCAGGTCCGCGACGGCATCCTCGCTGAGCGCCAGAGCTTCTACCTCGACAACCAGGCCGAACGCGACCTCGCCGAGGTCGC
>Ga0070693_100000316_pt1 | contig 22319 bp, 17 predicted proteins | sample KBSK1103metaG_FD_65472 | JGI IMG/M metagenome (GOLD analysis project Ga0070693, IMG submission 65472) | Corn, switchgrass and miscanthus rhizosphere microbial communities from Kellogg Biological Station, Michigan, USA - KBS K1-10-3 metaG | ecosystem: Host-associated > Plants > Roots >...
TTCGGCCACCGCCTCGGAGGGCCTGCGCTCGACGGCTCACTCGACGACCAGGTTTTCAGCGTATTGGCTTTGCTGGACGCTTACGAGGTGACGCTCGAGCCGCGCTATTTTGCCGCCGCGCAAAAAACGATGGACCTTGCTATCACTCGTTACGGCGACGCAGAAGGCGGGGGGTTTTTCGATCGACCGTCCGATGCCGCCCCCATGGGCGGTCTCGACGTTCGCCGCAAGCCGTTCCAGGATGCACCCACGCCGGGGGCAAATTCCGTCGCGGCGATTGCCCTGATTCGCATGCACGCCTTCACAGGCGACGAACGGTATTACAACTTTGCTAAGAAAACTCTTGAAGCGTTCGCTGGAATCGCGCCGCAATACGGGATGTTTGCCGCGACCTATGGACTTGCCGCAACGCTTTTCGCTCGCCATCCCCTGCAAGTCGTCATCACCGGCTGCGCGGATGATCCCGCCGCGCTAGCTCTCGAAGAAGCAGCCCACCGCGTCCACCGTTTCGGCAAATCTGTTCTCCGGGTAACGCCCGAAACGCAGAAGCTCCATCTTGCTGGCGCTCTCAAGGAAACTTTGCCGCATCTCCCCGCTGACAAAGCTTTGGCAGTGGTTTGCGCCGGACAAACCTGCCTGCCGCCGACAAGCGACTCCAACCAACTAGTCGCTATGCTGGAGAATGGCGCGGCCGGTGCCGCAACCTCGTAGGACACTTAAGCGCAAATAAGAAAATGGGCACAAGGAGGTACCCTCGTGCCCAGTCCAATAGAGTGCGATCCAGCTTCGACGCGAGACGTGCTACTTCTTGGGCCGCGATTCGGGCGGCACCAGGCTATTCGCGCGGTAATAGACGACGAGTTGGCCATAGTGTTCGCCAGAGTGCTCCATCAGTCCGTAGGCGAGATCCGAGATACGAGTCAAGCGCGGCCCCCCAGCGGCAACGCTTTCGTTCATACCCTTGTCGCCCTTCGCTTTGATCACGTCCGCGCCGTCTTGGACACATTTTTTTACGAAAGCCACAATCTGGGCTTTGGTTTGAAGTTCGTCGCGCTTCGGATCATCAGATAGGTGCGGCTTCTTCCCCTGCGCGGGGTCCGTGAAGTAGTACATCGAAGCGGAAGCGTGGATCAACTGCGCAACAAACGTCCGCGAGTCCGGATTCGGCTTGTAATCGTATTTGTCTTCGGGCAAATCCTCGGCAATGGCAATCAACTTTCTTCCAATGTCATTCCAAGACTCCAGGATCGCTTCTGACGGGCTCGGTGCGGGCTTTGGCGGTGCAGCCTGCTTGGCTTCCTGCGCCAATGCAGGCATTGCTGCGAGCACTGCTGCAACCAGCAGGCTCCCCCATCTGCTAAGACTCTTCATCGTTTCTCTCCTCATCTTTTCGTGCGTTTGAACCTGTTTTTGGCCTGCTTTGGGCTGGCCCGGGCAGGCACACTTTCTCTGACGCACCGCGCGCACAAGTGTTTCCCGCCTCGACAGGCAACACCTGTCCGTTTGGCCGGGTTATCTTATGCAGTTCGTTTGCCGGCGTCATGGAAAATCCTGCGGGGCAGGCGTGCTAAGCTTATATTTTACCTTTTGGGGGGATACTCCACTTGAATTGGACTTGGCTCTTAGTGCGTAGCGCGATTGGCCTCGGCGTCCTCGGACTGCTATTTTTCTCCCAGCGCTTCTGGTATCGCGCCATTTGGCGGGTTACGTCAAACTGGGGTAGCCAGAGCCTTCGCGTAGCGGCGCGTTTGATTTACGTTACGGTGCTCCTGCTGATTATCGCTGCGACGGCGGACAGCTTCCGCGTGGGCCGGCACGGCTACCTAGTTCCGACCGGCAACATGGTCGCGGTTTTCGCCGGCTTATGGTTTTTCAGTGCCCTCTTCGCATACTTGGCGGTAAAGAGTGTGCGCGGAATCGACCGCATCTGGGCCTGGCTGCGCGCCGCCTTCTTGCTTAAGGCCAGTCTGAAGCCGTCAACAGCCACGGCTCTTCCTGCGGCTGCGGCTCCGCACGATGAAACGCCAGCCGCCGCGGAGCTTCTTCCCAACCCGTCGCGCCGCTACTTTTTCAAGACGGCCACCGCGCTCGCCGGAGCCGGGCCGTTTCTAACCGCGGTGTACGGTTTTGCCGCCGAGCGGCTGGACTATCAAGTGAAGCGCGTCGAAATCCCCGTGCCCAACCTGCCCGCCGGGCTCGAGGGCATGAAGATCGTGCAGATCAGCGACATTCATCTGAGCAGCTACATGCCGCGCCTGCAAGTTCGCCGCGCCGTCAGCATGGCCAACGATCTCGGCGCCGACCTCGCTCTGGTGACGGGCGACTTCATTACCGGCGCAAGCGACCCAATCGCCGATTGCATCGACGAAGTGAAAGGGTTGCGCGCCCCGCTGGGCGTTTGGGGCTGCAACGGCAATCACGAAATTTATGCTCGTGCGGAAGACAAGGCCCAGTTCCTCTTCGCGCAGGCCGGAATGCGGCTGCTGCGGCACCAAAATGCACAAATCGATTTTAAGGGGGCGTCGTTCAATCTCATCGGCGTCGATTATCAGCGCGAACGCACGTCAGGCGGCCGCCGAGTGCAGATCCTCCAGCATGTGGAACCGCTAGTGCGCCGCGATATGCCCAACATTCTCCTTTCGCACAATCCCAACGCGTTTAATCGTGCCGCGGAGCTGGGCATCGAATTAACTCTCGCCGGCCACACTCATGGCGGACAGATTCAGGTAGAAATTCTTGACCACAGGCTTAGTCCCGCGCGGTTCATCACGGACTATGTGGCGGGGCTCTATCAGCGTCCGATGTTCGCTCCCGCGCCGAATGACCGCGCCGCCTCGAACGCCTCCGTATTTGAAGAGAAGCACGGGTCGTTGTTCCCGAACCGCTCATCGGCCGTGGCATCGATCTACGTGAATCGCGGCCTTGGCACCGTCGGCGCTCCTGTGCGCCTCGGGGTGCCCCCAGAAATTACACTCCTCACTCTCCGCAGAGCCTAGCCAATCGAGTCCAGCGGCGTTCCACCAGTCTAGGTTCTGCACAGTTACTGGGAATAAATACCTTCCAACTTCGGTATCCGCTGTGGAGTTTGTCTACGGGAAATAGGAGTGCTGTAGTTCGTCTCCCCGGCTCGACACTACTAAGTTCCTTGTTCTCAATTGATGTTTCATCTCGAGAGCAGTCGTTCGTGCTGGAACTCAAGTTGCTCCCCATGAACTTTTACCCACCCAACCCTCAGTTTGTGGCGATCACATAGGATGTGTTTCACATCCGAAAATTTGAATTGGAGGAAAAGGATAATTATGAGATTTGCAATCAATTGTCGGAAGCTCCTCGCGGCTTCCGCGCTTTCGATATTTGTTCTTCCCGCTGTAACTTTCGCGCAATATACCCGGACCGACCTGGTCACTGACGCTACCGACCCGGACTTGGTGAACGGCTGGGGCCTGACTCGCTCCGGAGGCAGTCCTTTCTGGGTCAGCGACAACGGTACCGGCAAGTCCACCCTGTACAACGGAGCTGGCCAGAAACAAGGGCTAGTGGTTACGATTCCGCCTGCGCCGGGAACTACCGTCCCGGGTTCGCCAACTGGTGATGTTTTTAACATCACGGTCGGAAACGCTACGCCCTCGTTTTCCGTTTCGAACGATGCCACACCCCCCAAAACCGGCACCGCTCTTTTCCTGTTCGCTACCTTGGATGGCACCATCAGCGGTTGGAGTCCTGCGGTCGACGGCACGCACGCGCTGATCGCCGCGGACAAGTCGAAAGCTGGTGCCGTCTACACCGGCTTGGCGATCACCAGCGATGCCTCGGGTGATTTCCTTTACGCCGCGGACAACGGCCCCAACAACCGCATCGACGTTTTCGACAAAAACTTCACCTTGGTGCGTTCCTTTACTGATCCGGCGATCCATGGTGGCTTTGCCCCTTACGGCATTCAGAACATCGGTGGCAAACTCTGGGTGACCTTCGGTGGCAACAAATCGGCTGCCGGTTTCGTAGACGAATTTGACACCGCCGGGAATGTTCTTTTGCGAATCACCGGTCCTCTTCATTCGCCATGGGGTCTCGCGATGGCGCCTGGGGATTTCGGCCCCTTCAGCAACACCTTGCTGGTCGCTAACAATGTTCCCGACGGGCGGATCAACGCGTTCGATCCCACGTCAGGAGCTTTCCTCGGCACGCTGCGAGATGCCAAAGGCCAGGCCATTGTCATCAACCAGCTTTGGGCCATACAATTCGGCAACGGCGGAAATGGTGGCCAACTTAATCAGCTATTCTTCACCGCCGGTCCCAATAACTACGCCAACGGATTGTTTGGCATGATCACGGTTGCGCCTTAAACCGACTCTAACAGTATCCTTCTCGGCCCCCGCGGAGGACGCGGCCAGCAGGGTGGCAAGATCGTCTTCCAGGCATGTTGAATGACGTAGGCGGCAGAGACTCCTCGTCTCTGCCGTCATCGAACTGGCGCACTGCTTGGCGTGCGTTTTGGACGGGTGTCCCTGCGTTTCGTGCTGGACGAAAAACTCCGGCTGCGTCAATATTTCCCGGCAACGCTCCGTTTGGACAATTGAGGGTCCGCATGGATGAAGCCCCGGAAATCGACCGCATCGTGAACGAATTGAACGAGCTTCGCGAGCGCGAAGGTTCCGAACCCGCCAGCACACTTCAACTCGATGCATGGCTCAAGACGCTGATCGCCCGTGGCGGAAGCGATTTGCTGCTTGTAGCCGGCGCGCCCGCCTGCATTCGCACAAAGGGCGCCGTGCAAAAAATCGATGCAGCTCCTCTTGAGGGTTCTGAAATCGAAGCCGCTGTGCTCCCGGCACTCTCGTCACATGCGCTTGCGCGCTACCGCCAAATGCAGATTGCAGATTCTTCGTATCGTGTTGCCGGGCTGGGCCGTTTCCGCATTAACCTGCATCGCGAACGCGGACGCGCGGCCGCTGCGATTCGCGCGTTGCCCCAGAAAGTCCCTACGCTGCGTGAGCTAAACCTTCCCCCTTCGGTGGAAGCCCTCGCGCATCTCCCGCGCGGCCTGGTCTTGATCGGGGGCCCAGCGGGTTCGGGGAAATCGACCACACTCGCGGCCTTAATCGACGACATCAACCGCCGCGAGGCCCGCCACATCGTCACCATCGAAGACCCCATCGAGTACGAACACACCCACATTCGAAGCGTCATCGAGCAGGTCGAAATCGGCTCGGATGCACCGGATTTTCCGACCGCCCTCCGCGCCGCTCTGCGGCAGGCCCCGGATGTGCTTGTGGTCGGCGAAATGCGCGATCCGGAAACGATGCGCATCGCCGTCTCTGCCGCGGAAACCGGCCATCTCGTTCTTTCCACGCTGCACACGATTGACGTCGCCACGACCATCTCGCGCATTTCCGATTCCTTTTCCGATGAGCGCCAAAACACCATCCGGCAGGAATTGGCCATGGCCATCGCCGCCGTGATGACGCAAATCCTTCTTCCCAGCAAGAGCGGAGAGCGTTTTCCGGCGGCTGAACTTTTGATGATCGGCTACGGCGCGCGGCAGCACATTCGCCGCAACGCTTTGCAGCACTTGCATCAGGAAATCACCATGACAAAAAAAAAGGGCTCCTTCGCGCTGGAGGAATCACTGGTGCAGTTGATCAGCAAAGGGCACATTGACCGCGAAGACGCGCTTCTCTGTGCCATCCATCCCGATGACCTGGACATCCTCTTGAAAACCGGAAGCCGCGGATAAATTCTGTAACAAACGTTTCCAATCGCCGTGCAGTTCAGGCAAAATACCTGCGCAAAACTGAGGGGGACTAATGAACCGCAAAGGTTTAGTGGCATCAATTGTCTTCGCAACTATTTCTTTGGCGCCGGTTGGCACGCATCTCGTTGCGGATGAGCAGCCGCTCGCCGGCTATTCCGTGGAATCCTCACGCGCCGAACGGCAATGGGAAGAGAAGATGCGCGCGATTCCCGATCCCGATAAGGTCCGGGAGTACGTGAAGAGGCTTTCCGCGCGGCCGCACCACGTCGGTTCGCCATACGACAAAGACAACGCCGAATGGCTGCTCGCGAAATTCAAGGAGTTCGGCCTCGACGCGCACATCGAGGCATTTGACGTTCTGTTTCCCACGCCCAAGGAGCGCGTCGTCGAGCTCGTTGCTGGCGGGCCGAAGTTCACAGCAAGACTGCAAGAGCCTACTGTGCCCGAGGACCCTGCCACTGGGAACCAGCAGTCCGAACAGCTTCCCACGTACAACGCCTACTCGATTGATGGCGACGTGACGGCTCCGCTGGTTTACGTCAATTTCGGCGTTCCCGCTGACTACGAGCAGCTCGAGCGCATGGGCGTGTCCGTCGAGGGCGCGATCGTTATTGCGCGTTACTACGGCTCCTGGCGCGGCATTAAACCAAAAGTCGCCGGCGAACACGGCGCCATCGGCTGCATCATTTTTTCTGATCCCCACGAGGACGGTTTCTACCAGGGCGACGTTTTTCCTGAAGGGCCTTATCGACCGAAAGACGGTGTGCAGCGTGGCAGCGTTGCGGACATGCCTCTCTATTCCGGCGACCCATTGACTCCGGGCATGGGTGCGACCAAGGACGCGAAGCGTCTCGATCTCAAAGACGCCGAAACCATTACCAAAATTCCCGTCCTGCCGATCTCGTATGCCGATGCGCAGCCGCTTCTCGCTGCTCTGAAAGGCCCCATGGCGCCCGCTGCGTGGCGCGGCGCCCTTGGCATCAGCTACCACATTGGTCCTGGCCCCGGGAAAGTGCACCTGAAGGTGAAATCGAACTGGACTCCTCTTCAGCCCCTCTACGATGTCATCGCGAAGATTCCCGGTTCGGCGTATCCCGACGAATGGATCATTCGTGGAAACCACCACGACGGCTGGGTGAACGGCGCCGAAGATCCACTCTCTGGCCAGTCCGCCATGCTCGAAGAAGCCCGCGCTCTGGGCGAACTCGTGAAGGCCGGCTGGAAGCCCAAGCGCACTCTGATTTATTGTGCATGGGATGGCGAAGAGCCCGGCTTGCTCGGCTCGACGGAGTGGGTCGAGACGCATGCCGAGGAGTTGGACAAGCACGCCGTCGCGTACATTAATTCCGACGGCAACGGGCGCGGCTATCTCGGCCTCGCCGGCTCGCACACCCTTGAAAAATTCATGAATGATATCGCGCGGGACATTCAGGATCCCGAAACAAAACTCTCCGCCTGGAAACGCGAGCAACTGCGCGCCATTGAGGAGGCTCCTGGCGACAAGAAACAGGACATTCGGCACCGCGCCGACCTGCACCTGGGCGCGCTTGGCTCTGGTTCGGACTTCACACCGTTCCTCCAGCACGTCGGTATCGCCTCGCTCAACATCGGTTTTGGCGGCGAGGATGGCGGGGGCATCTATCACTCGATTTACGATGACTTCTACTGGTACACGCACTTCGGCGACACCACATTCGTCTATGGACGCGCGCTCGCACAAACGGGTGGCACTGCCATGATGCGCCTTGGGGATGCCGATCTCCTGCCGTTTGAGTTCGGCGATTTTGCCGAAACCTTGCAGACTTACGTCCGTGAACTGAAGGACTTGTCGAAGAAAATGCAAGATGAAATTCGCGAGCGCAACCGCGAAATCGATGAGGGCGTTTTCACCGCGATGGCTGATCCGAAGAAGCCGTACATCGTTCCGCCGAAAAAGGAAGAAATTCCGCCGTACCAGAACTTTGCTCCGCTCGAAAACGCTGCGGATGCAGTGACGCGCAGCGCCGAGCAGTACCACAAGGCTCTAGAACACGCCAACGCCAACGGCGGCGCGGCGCTGGCTGCGGCTTCACTCAACGAGGTGAACCGGCTGCTTGTGGAAAGCGAACGCAAGTTGATCACCCAGGACGGCTTGCCGAACCGGAAATGGTACCGGCACCAACTCTACGCGCCCGGCTTTTATACCGGATATGCTGCCAAGACGATGCCTTATGTGCGGGAAGCGATCGAGCAGAAGGAATGGAAGCAGGCCGACCAAGGAGTCGAGGTCGTGGCGCATTGCCTGCAGGATGAAGCCAAGCTAATCGCCGACGCCGCTGCAAAACTTGCCGCGGCGCATTAATTCGATTCATCACAAGGTGGGACAGACATTCCTGTCTGTCTCGCCTGCTTCCTCCCGGAGAAACGGCCAATGCCGTCCTACAATCTCGCCATCGTCGGCATGGGCAACGTCGCCCGCGCGCTTCTGCGGTTGCTCATTTCCAAAGAGACCGATTTGCGCCGGCGTTACGACATACGCTGGCGGCTCACGGGAGTCGCGACGCGCCGGACCGGGTGGATCGCTGATCCCGACGGCCTCAACCCGCTTGCAGTTCTTCATGGTCACTCTCTGATTCAGCATGGAAACACGGGGCAGCCGCGTAACCTCCGAGAGTGGCTGGAAAAAACGCGCGCCGATGTTTTTTTTGAAGCGACCTCACTCAACGTGAAAACCGGCCAGCCGGCCACGGAACACCTGAGGATGGCACTCGAATTGGGCATGCACGCCATCACCGCAAACAAGGGCCCAATCGTTCACGCTTACCACGAGCTCACCGCCCTAGCGAGAGAAAAGAACAGGCAATTTCTTTACGAGTCCACGGTCATGGATGGCGTTCCGGTGTTCTCGATGTTTCCGAATGGCTTGCCCGCCACGGACATTCGCGGCTTTTCCGGAGTGTTGAATTCGACGACGAACGTCGTACTTACCGAGATCGAAAAAGGCCGTTCGGTGGACGAAGCCGTGAAGCGCGCGCAAGCCATGGGCATCGCGGAGACGGATCCAACGGCTGACTTGGACGGCTGGGACGCAGCCGTGAAAGTCGTCGCGCTCGCGGTAGTTTTAATGGGTGCGAACGTGCGGCTCGAGCACGTGCAGCGCACCGGCATTCGCGAGCTTAGCGAAGAAAAAATCCGTTCCGTCCGCGCCGCGGGGATGCGCTACAAGCTGGTTTGCCGCGCGGATCGCCGCGGCGACGGCGTGGATTGCAGCGTGCAACCGGAGATTCTGCTGGCTTCGGATCCCCTCGCCAATCTCGAGGGCAGCAGCTCGGCGATCCGTTTTGACCTGGACGTTTTCGGGTTATCGTTCGTCGAGCACAATCCCGGCATCGAAGCCACGGGCTACGGCCTGCTTGCCGATTTCCTGCGGGCCGTGCGCCAGTGAGACGCTAGCCGGCGCGCGTTCCGTTGGGAACCGGCCGCTCCGGGACCGCCAGCGCCGGAGTCACCCCGTCGGCGTAGCCGATATCGAACAGCATTCCTTCCGAAATTTCGCCGGCCATTTTCCGCGGTTCCAGGTTGAGAACGAACAAGGCCTGGCGGCCCTCCACTTCACGCGGATTGGCGCGCTCTTTCCTGATTCCAGCCAGAATGGTGCGCGTGTGATCTCCGAAATTCACGGTCAGCCTCATTAATTTTTCGGAGCGGGGTAATTCTTCCACGCGTTCAATGGTGCCCACGCGAATGTCAAGCGCTTCCAGGGCTGCGATGGTCACAAGCGGCTTCACGGATGCGGGAGTAAATTCATTCAAGGCTCACCGCCTGTAGTCCGCTGCATAAGCCGGTAGAGGAATTCCCAGATCGCATTTTTCATCGCGAACTGGCGTCCCGGCAGCGACGTGCAGGGGAATAACGCCTGCCCAAACGGAAAGAGCGTAATCGGCGGCATCGTCCTCAGGCGGGCCCACGCGCACTTTCGCGGAAGCTTCCGTCAGCGGCAGTCGCAAAATGCTCGTGGACTTCAGCTCTTTCTCATTCGGCTGCCGCGCATCCGTCCAGCGGCCGGGCAAAATCTTTTCCGTGAACCCGCGCAGGGCTTCAAGTTTTTCTTGCGGCGCGTCAACGAGTGTCGCTTTGCCCAGAGCTACGACCGAGCGGTAATTCATCGAGTGATTGAAGACCGACCGCGCGAGCACGATCCCGTCCGTGAGCGTGACCGTCAAACAAACGTTCGCGCCCTCACCGACGCCGCGCAGCATCCTGCTAGCGGCAGAGCCGTGAAAATAAACTGCATCGCCGATGCGTGCATAGAGCGTGGGAATTACAAACGGCTGGCCGTCCGCGCAAAAACCGACGTGGCATACCAGCCCTTCATCGAGAATCTTGTAAATCGTTTCGCGGTCGTAGACTCCGCGCTGCGGCTCGCGCAAAACCCGCGTTCGCTCGGTCGGCGTGAAAGATTCGGACACTGTGCACCTCATGGAGAAACGTGGCGCGGAGCGGCCGGTTCGTGGCCGCTCATTTGATTTCTAGCCGGCGCCAAAGCGGCATGAGTGAGGAACAACCGCTTAAATGCTAACACGGCTGCGCGCGGCTTCATCCTCGGCCCGGCCTGTGAGAAACTAGCGGGCGGAGAAAACGATGAGCACACCCGTGATGCATGGAACAGAAAGCAAGCCGCTGGATGTCGCCTGGGTACGGGCGCAGTTCCCCTCGCTGCAATTGCAGGTGAACGGCTACCCCGCGGCGTTTCTGGATGGACCCGCGGGCACGCAAGTGCCCAAGCAGGTGATGGACGCGGTTCAAAGCTATTTTCTAAACTCCAATGCCAACACCTGCGGCGCGTTTGCCACCAGCCGCAGCAACGATGCCATCATCGCCTCCGCGCGCGCGGCCATGGCCGATTTTTTCAATTGCGACAAGGATGAAATCGTTTTCGGGCAGAACATGACGACGATCACGTTCGCGCTCTCGCGAGCGATTGGCCGTGAACTCAATTCTGGCGATGAAATCGTCGTGACCACGCTGGACCACGACGCAAACGTCGCGCCGTGGCGCGCCTTGGCAGAGCGGGGCGTAGTTATTCGCCAAGTCGGCATTCGCGAATCGGATTGCACCCTGGACCTCGAGGACTTGAAGAAAAAAATAACCGCGAAAACAAAGCTGGTAGCCGTGGGCTATGCTTCGAACGCCGTGGGCACGATCAACCCCGTCGCCGAGATCACAAAACTAGCCCACGCTGCCGGCGCTCTGATGTTCATCGACGCGGTCCATTACGCGCCTCACGGCCCAATTGACGTGCGCGCCCTCGATTGCGATTTTCTGGTGTGCTCGCCCTACAAATTTTTTGGCCCGCACATGGGCACGCTTTACGGCAAGCGCGAACATCTGCTGCGCTTCCGTCCTTACAAAGTGCGCCCCGCGCCGGATTCGCTCCCTGACCGCTGGGAAACCGGCACGCAAGTGCAAGAACTAATCGCGGGCATCGGCGCGGCAGTCGATTACCTCGCGGAGCTGGGCAGGAGATGCGATCCCACAGCAAAGGACCGCCGCAGCGCATTGCTTGCGGCCTACTGCGCGACGCGCCAACACGAGATGGCGTTGCTCTCGCGTCTGGTCCAAGGGCTGCTCGCAATTCCAGGCTTGCGATTTTTCGGCATCAGCGATCCGAAACAGTTTCACCAACGCTGCTCGACGGTTTCCCTGCGTCTCACCAATTACACTCCTACGGAAATAGCGACATTCCTGGGTGAGCGCGGCATCTTCACCTGGGACGGCAACTATTACGCATTGAACTTGACGGAACGCCTCGGCGTCGAAGCCATCGGCGGCCTCCTGCGAATCGGACTCGTTCATTACAACACTTTGGAAGAAGTGGATCGTCTCCTCGCCGCACTACAGGACATTGCAGCGCGATAGTCCTCACGCAATCACAATGACCAAACGACCAAAACCAATTGTGCTGACCGTGCTCGACGGCTGGGGCTATCGCGCGGACACAAAAGGCAACGCCATCGCGCTGGCGCGCAAGCCTGCCTATGACGACCTGCTCAAGAAATTTCCCAACACGCTGATTCACACGGCGGGTCCTTACGTCGGATTGCCCGAAGGCCAAATGGGCAACAGCGAAGTCGGCCACATGAACATGGGCGCAGGCCGAATCGTGCACATGGACATTACGCGCATTGACCTTCTGATCGCCAACAAACAATTGCAGAGCGTGCCGCTCTTTCAACAAGCGATGGAGCGCGGGCGGCAGCGCCAGCTGCACTTGCTCGGTTTGCTGAGCGACGGCGGCGTGCACTCCCATATCCAGCACCTCTTCGCGCTGCTCGAAATGACCAAGCAACAAAAGGTCGAGCGCGTCTTCGTACATTGCTTCATGGACGGGCGCGACACGCCGCCTAACAGCGGCCGCGACTATGTCCGCCAATTGCAGCAAAAAATGCGCGAACTCGGCGTCGGCGAAATAGCAACGCTCACGGGCCGCTATTATGCGATGGACCGCGACAACCGTTGGGAACGCGTGGAGTTGGCTTACCGCGCGGTGGTTCACGGCGAGGCGGAAACGCATTCAGACGACCCCATCGCGGCACTCCAAAAAAGCTACGAACAAGGCGTCACCGACGAGTTCGTGAAGCCCATCGTCATCACCAAAGGAAACGGAGCGGCAGCTGCACCGATCGCCACGATTCGCGATGACGACGCCGTGATCTTCTACAACTTCCGCGCCGACCGCGCCCGTCAAATGACCCGCGCTCTGATCGAACCGGGCTTCGACAAAATCGCCGACGCGAAACGTCCCAAGAATCTCTTCTACGTGGCCATGACCCAGTACGATAAAAATTGGCCCTGGCTGAACTACGTCATTGCTCCGGAAAAACTCGAGCACATCCTCGCCCAAGTCTTTGAAGAGCTTCAGTACAAAAACTTGCGCTGCGCCGAAACCGAAAAGTACGCCCACGTCACCTATTTTTTCAACGGTGGCGTCGAAAAACCCTTTGGCGGCGAAGAGCGCATTTTGGTGCCCTCGCCCAAAGTCGCCACCTACGACCTCAAGCCGGAAATGTCCGCCCAGGGAATCACGGACACGGTAGTCAAAGCCATCGAGAAGGGCGACTTCGACGCCATCATCATGAATTACGCGAACGCGGACATGGTCGGCCATTCCGGCAACCTTGAAGCCACCGTCAAGGCCGTCGAAGCCGTCGACGCGGGTCTCGCCACAATTTATCAAACGCTCAAGCCGCGCGGCGGCGTTTGGCTGATCACCGCCGATCACGGCAACGCTGAGACCATGATCGATCCCGTCAACGGGGGCCCGCACACCTATCACACCACCAATCCCGTGCCGCTCATCCTCGTCAGCGACAACGATTCGCTGCAATTGAAACCGGGCGGCTCTCTGCGCGACCTTGCGCCGACGATGCTTGCCGCGCTGGGCCAGCCCGAACCATCGGAAATGACCGGTCACGATTTGCGCATCGCCACAGGGCGGTAACATGAGCCTCAGTTACGAACCCGCTTCGCAAAAGCCTCCGGAGCCTGGCCAAAATCGCCAGCGTTCCTTCGGCACCATCACCATCCCTGGCACGCCTGTCGGTGCTATCGTTTCCGTCGGCCTCGTCGTGATTTGTTGGTTCGCTCTACCCCTCTCACGCCCATTCATCCTCGGCACCGGCGGGCTGGGCCTCATCCTCGGTTTGCTCTTATATTGGAAACACCGCGACCCCCACGAATGAACCGCACCAAACCATCTGAAACAAAGCTGCTCATCTGTGTCTGGCATCCGTTCACATTTTGGCGCCCGCAGCCGGTGATGCCGCAAACCATCCGTGCGCGATGGCCGGAGATGCGCGTCGTCCATTTGCCTGATTACGATGAACTCCCCGCCGAGTTGCCGGACACGGATATTTTCGTCGGCTACTCCCTCCGCGCCGAACAGCTTACACACGCCAAGAAACTGAAGTGGATTCACTCCACCGCCGCTGGCGTGGCGCAATTGATGTATCCCGAGCTGCGCGATTCCGGAATCGTGGTCACAAATCCCAGCGGAGTCTTCTCTCCGCCGATGGCTGAGCACACCATGGGGCTTCTCTTGGCGCTCGCGCGTAATTTTCCGGATTCCACGCGCCATCAAGACCGCTCGCGCTGGGGCCAGCAGGACATCTGGGACAAGCCGCAGCGCCTCACCGAACTCAGCGGCCAAGTCCTGCTCATCGTGGGATTCGGTTCGATCGGGCGCGAACTCGCCAAGCGCGCTCGCGCTTTCGACATGCGCGTTTGGGGCGTAACCCGCTCCGGCAAAAGCGACTCCACGCACGCGGAAAAAATCGTCCCCGCCTTGCAACTTGAAGAAGCTTTGCCGCACGCGGATTATGTCGTCATCGCCGCGCCGGAGACAACCGACACACGCCGCTTGATCGGCGCCGCACAAATCGCGCGTATGAAGCCTGGCGCCCGCCTCATCAATATCGGTCGTGGCTCACTCTTGGACGAAGCCGCGCTCATCCTCGCCCTCGAGAAGGGTGCTCTCGCTGGCGCGGCGCTCGACGTCACCTCCGTCGAGCCGCTTCCTCCGGAAAGCCCCCTCTGGAAAGCGCCGAATCTCTTCATCACCCCGCACACCAGCGCCGTAAGCGACCGCCTGTGGCATCGCGAAACCGCTCTCTTGATGGATCTTTTGGAACGCTGGTTTGACGGCCGCGAAATATTCAACCAGGTTGATTTCGCGCGCGGCTACTAGCCGGCGGGCGACCGAGTGCGGCTCTTGCCGTTGGCCTCAAAGACAATCAATCGCTGGCCCCGGCCTTTTGCGGCTCGTAACCCTCGCGGGCGTAAACCACCCACTTCTCCTTTTTGCCTTTTTGATTGTGGATTTCCAGCGGGCCGCCATTGGGATCCACCAGCTCAATCTTGACCTTGTGGAACTTGCTGTCTTTTCCGCCACCCGTCGGCGTGTACGACAGGCTGTACTGGTGCCGCAGGTACGCCGCGACATCGTGGAAGATTCCGGGAAGTTCGCCGTCGAATTGCGGGAACCACGCATAGCCGCCCGTCAAATTCGCAAACGTCTTCATCTGGTTTTCACCCTGCAGGTAACTCATGTGCGGGTTTAGCGACCCGTGAGATTCGAGAAAATTAAGGTAGGGCTTGTCCAGACCGACGCAAAAGATCGTGACGTCGCTTTGCCGCAACTGCTTCATGGTTTGGTCCAGGGTGTGTTTCGAAAATGTGTCCACGCCGGTAGCCAGCAGCAAAATTGATTTCTTGCCCTTCACGTCCTTCATGTCGTCGATTGTTTTCAACACTGCGTCAAAGACGTTCGATTCGCTAAAGCCGGGGAAATAGAGATGGTACAGGGCGTTGCGAACCTCGTCTTTGTTCTGCGTAAAGTCCACTTCATCGCGGACCTGCATGTCGAACGTCCGCAGCGCGACCCAGTCTTTTTGCTGGAGATTCGGAAGAAACGCGTCCGCCCAATACTTGGCCTGGTAGGCGAACCATTCGTACAATCCGCGGCTGCTGAACTCCATCAGCATCACGATCGTAATCGGGGCTTCGGTAGGCCCAAAATTTGTGATCGTCTGCGTCACGCCGTCATCGGTGACCCGGAAATTCTCTTTCTTCAGGCCCGTCAGGATGTCGCCGTGCTGCGTGGTGGCAATTACGTCGAGCGTCACCACAGGCACCTCGACCGCGATGCTCACTCCGCCCTGAGGTGCCTGTTGTTGGGGCGTCGCGGGAGTCTGCGGCGCCTTCACAGTCGGTGGTGGCGCGCCCCCTTGCGGACCCGTGGGTGCCTGGGCGGCCACATGCTCCTCTCCCAGCGGCAAAAGGATCACAACTGCAAGAAATGTCAGTAAAACCACGCAAACAATCGTCTTCATGGAATCCCTCGATTCGCCTTAGAACTCTTCGCCAACCGCCAAACCAACGCTCCATCCCACAGGGGGAATGATTGGCGGCGTTTGAGCTTACGCAACGCTCTGCCAAGCCCGCGGCCAGGCCCCCACACCTGCATGTTAGTATGAAGCGCGTTATCTGCAAAACGTTTGCTCGGCTGGACGCCTTTGGCCGCATCTAACACGCATGACGGAGGATGTTTTCGTGAATTGGAACCGCAGAATGCTTATTCTCATGCCCGCCGTGGCATTGTCGCTGTTGTCCCTGGCTGCCGCTTCGCGCCTCGCTGCGCAAGCGCCATCCACTGCCATGCCGGCTGTCCAGTCGACGCAATCTCCCGTTGGGGATACCACCGCGCTCGCAAAAGAGGCGGAAGGCTGGCTTGCCGGTCTCATCCGCATTGATACCACGAATCCTCCCGGCAACGAGCAAGCCGCCGCCAAATACATCGCTGGGATTTTGACCAAGGAGGGTTTCACACCGGAATTATTGGATTTGGCGCCGGGCCGCAGTGCGCTGGTGACGCGGCTGCGCAGCGCCGCCATGCCGGATCCGTCTCGCGCCCTGCTCCTGGTCGCGCACATGGATGTCGTGGGAGTTGACAAGTCCAAATGGACCGTCGATCCCTTCGGAGCGGTTATCAAAGACGGCTACATGTATGGCCGCGGCTCTGTCGACGACAAAGGGATGTTGACAGCTAATCTCGCGGCGTTCATTGCCTTGAAGCGTTCGAACGCCCGGGTGAATCGCGACGTGATTTTTCTCGCCACCGCCGATGAAGAACAGGGTGGCGACGCCAGCATCAAGATGCTCATCGCCAAATACTGGGACAAATTTGCCGCAGGTTTTGCCATCAACGAGGGCGGCAGGGTGGTCCTGAACAACGGCAAAGTGCAGTATGTCGCCGTGCAAGCCAGTGAAAAAGTTCCTGTAAATGTTGCGGTGATCGCAAGCGGTCCCTCGGGGCATGGTTCGGTTCCAACTAAGGACAACGCCGTCCTCCATCTCGCCGCGGCGGTCGCCAAAATCGGTGCATATACCGCGCCGCTGCACTACACGGCAATCGTCCGCCGCTATTTCGAACAACTCGCCCCGCTTGAAGACGACGAACTCGCCAAGTGGATTCGCTCTCTCGATACTCCGGACCGCGGCGAGCACGCCCAGCGTGTCATCTCCGAAACCAACCCGCTGTGGAACTCCATGTTGCGCGATACCATCGCGCCCACCATGCTTACCGCCGGTGTGCGCGCCAACGTGATCCCTTCCGAAGCCCGCGCCATGCTCAACGTCCGCCTTTTGCCAGGCGACACAATTGACGTGCTGGTGGGAGAGCTGACGAAATTGGTGAACGACCCGCAAATCCGATTCGAAGTGCAGCCCGACGCCGGACTCGCCGCTCCGCCCTCTTCGCTGGAGTCCGATTTCTATGCCACAATTACGAAGGCCGCCACTCAGGAGTTTTCCGGAGCCCCCGTGCTTCCGTTCATGTCCGCCGGGGCGACGGATTCGGCTCAGTTGCGGCTGCACAACGTGCAAGCCTACGGTGTCTCGCCGTTCCCCATGACCGACGCAGACTCCCGCCGTATGCACGCCGATGACGAGCGCATTCCGCTCGCGTCTTTCGATAAAGGCGTCGCTTTCCTCGCGCGCATCGTTGCGGAATTCGCCGCCACAAGGTAACAAATACGGAGGCCTGCCTTCCTTCTCCCGCGTTTGGCAGAGAAGGTTACCGCTCCCCTCCCACCGGACTCTATGACTTTTCGTCATTCAAAAATCGTTTGCACCATCGGACCGGCCAGTTGCTCTCCACGCATGATCAGGCGTCTGCTGCAAGCGGGCATGGATGTGGCGCGGCTTAATTTTTCGCATGGCACTCACGCAGAGCACGCGCAGAATATAGTCACGTTGCGCGCCGCGTCCGCGGAACACGAAAAGCCGATCGCCATCCTCGCCGACTTGCAAGGCCCAAAGATTCGCACCGGACCGCTCGCAGGAAGCAGGCCTATACAGTTGCGCGCCGGACAGCGCTTTATCATTACAACTTCAAAAGTCTTGGGCGATACCACGCGCGTCAGCACCACCTTTCGGCCGCTGCCGCGGGAAGTCCATCGCGGAGACCGCATCCTGCTCTCGGATGGCCTGATCGAATTGCGCGTCCTGCAAGTGCGAACTCCTGAAGTCATTTGCGAAATCGTGAATGGCGGCGCTCTTGGGGAGCACAAAGGCATCAATTTGCCTGGAATCAAGCTTCGCGTTCCCGCTCTCACGCCGAAAGACCGTGAAGATCTTGCATTCGCTTTGAAGCACGGGGCGAACTACATCGCCGTGAGTTTTGTGAGGCGGCCCGAGGATGTGCTGCTTGCCAAGGCTCTGGTGCGGCGCGCGGGCAAGACCACTCCGGTCATCGCCAAGCTGGAAAAACCGGAAGCCATCGAAAATCTGGATGACATCCTCCGCGCCGCCGACGGCGTGATGGTCGCGCGCGGCGATCTCGGCGTCGAGATGAGCCCGGAGCGCGTTCCTGTCGTGCAAAAAACAATTATCGCCCGCGCGCGCCACTTCCGCCGCCCCGTGATCACCGCTACACAGATGCTGGAATCCATGACCGAAAATCCGCGGCCCACGCGCGCGGAAGCCTCAGACGTGGCCAATGCAATTTTTGATGGTTCGGATGCCGTCATGCTTTCCGCGGAAACCGCTACGGGAAAATATCCCGTCGAAGCCGTCGGCATGATGGCGAGAATTATCGAAGAGGCGGAAGCCAGCGATTGGCAATCGCCACGGCGCGTGCCCATGGAGAAATTGAAGGTGCCGGAGACCGTGGCGGAACTCGTGTGCCACGCTTCGCGCGAGCTGCACATGAAGCTGATTGCCGTGTTCACGCACAGCGGCTTCACCGCGCGTCTGGTTTCCTGCTACCGCCCCGCCGTGCCGATCATCGCCTTCTCGCCGGAAGCGGACACCCGCCGCCGCATGGCGCTGATCTGGGGCGTCATGCCGCGGCACATTCCCGATGTGCGCAAAATTGATGGGCTTGCAGCTATCTCGGAAAAGCGTTTGCTCGATGAGCGCCTTGTTCGTAAAGGAGATGTCATCGGCATCGTGGCAGGCACGCCTATGGGCATTCGCGGCACAACCAACTTCATGAAGTTTCACGTTATCGGTGGCCCGGCTTAACTCACTCGGCATGCTTTGCGCGAGCCACCAGTCACCAGTCACGAGTCACTTTGCCACTTCGTTCGCTCAACTTCGGAATTGAGGTTAATTGACCCAGCGATCCGGGCGCGAGGGCGGCTCGTTTTTGTGCTTGTTGATGTAAACGTCAAATCGTTTGCGATTGCGCTTCTGCTGCCAATCCGAAACAGTGTTTCGAACGCTGTAGAGGAACGATCCCCGCCGCAAATAAATGTACCCCACCAGCATGCCGCCAAGATGGCAGATGTGGCTCACCTTGTCGTCTCCCAGTCCGAATGTGCCGAGGAATGTTATCGCAGTCATAATCGCCACGACCGTGCGCATGCTCATCGCCACTGGAATCGGGAAAAGATAAACACGCCGGTCCGGAAACAGAATCGCGCAGGCAATCAGGATCCCAAAAATTGCGCCGGAAGCGCCAATCGTCGGCACATACGAAAATCCGTGGCCAAAAAGAGCAGGCACGGTTTTCACGGCTACGTTGATTAGTCCCGCCCCGACGCCGGTGAGAAAGTAATATCGCAAGAAGCGATTTCTTCCCCACACCATTTCCAGTTCGCGGCCGAACATCCAGAGCATCAACATATTCATGATGATGTGGAGAAAATAGTTGACGTCGTGGAGGAAGAGATAAGTGAAAGGCTGCCAGATTCGCAAGCCGGGCAACACGCCAGCGGGGACGAGGCCAAAGCGTTTGAGGAGCTGATTGTAGCCGGCCACGCCGGAAAAGTGATAGATGAACGCTTCGAGGACGAATATCCCGAAGTTTGCGAGAAGCAGTATCTTCACGCCAGGCGTGATGTAAAAATCGAAACTGACGCGATAGCTCTTGACGCCCGACCGGGATGCCATACTTCCCAAGTTTACGGTGTCGGAACGCGCTCGTCAAAGCGGCGTTCGGGGCGATATTGCTGAGTTCGCGCTGGATTTTTTCTTAGAGATGTTCTCCTTAATTCAATTTCTTTCTGGCGAAATGGAAGAGCGAGGCGGCCAGGAGGAGGAACATGAACATGCCGAAGAGCGATTGAACATGGGTCGGCACTGGCAATTTGTCATTTGGGGCGAGCGCGGCCCAGAACCTGGGGCCGAGGGCAAAGAGATCGGGGCGCCAGGGCAAATTTAGCAGGCGGCCGAACCAGCCGGGAACGTGCGTGGCGATTTCGGGATCCTGGAAAAGATTAATGACAATTCCCAGCAAGCCGAAGACGCCGCCTGCGGCAATCAGTCCGCTGGAAAAGAGGGCGCCGGGGCTGGCTTCTCCTTCGTCTTTTTTCTCCTTCGCGGTGGCTTCGACGAGCGAGCGTACCAGGCCGCCTGCAAACATCGTCGCCGTTGTAGCGATAGAAAGATACGAACCGACGGCAAAGGCGAGCGAACGCACGCCGAGGACTTCAACGGCGATGACCAGAGCGACGCCCATCAGAACCAGGCGCCAGGGAAGTTTCTGATTCAAGATGCCGTTGATGACCGTGGCCATGAGGCGGGCCTGCGGAGCGGGAGCTTTGTCGCTGCCGATGCCTGGCGCCCACTGGATTTCGATCTGTTTTGAGTTGCTGTCGTAGAGATATTCGCCGTCGGGGATGACACCAGAGCCGAGAGAGTTGATCAGAGTGTAGGTTTTGCCGCGATACTCGAAGCCGTCGCGTTCAATTTTCACGCCGGAAGGAAGCGCGGCGATATTCACGGGGATTTGCGTGGGAACGTATTTCTCGAGGCCGACGTTCATCAAGTTGAGCGTTGCGCCGATTGCGACGGTAGAAACGGTGACGCCGATGAGCAGTCCGAGCTGCTGGCGATACGGAGTAGCGCCGACGAGATAACCGGTTTTGAGATCTTGCGAAGTGGCGCCGGCGATGGCCGCGGCGATGCAGACCACGCCGCCGATCATGAGCGCGAGGGCAGCGTAATTTGGAGCGGTCCAACCGGCAAGAAAGAAGATAGCGCAAGTGGCCATCAGTGTGGCGATGCTCATTCCGCTGACGGGATTGGAGGAATTGCCGAGGAGGCCGCTGATGCGAGAAGCCACGGTGACAAACAGGAATCCGAAAACGACAACAAAGATTGCGGCGAAAAGATTCTGATACCAGAAGGTGCTTGCGCCCTTCATAGGATGGAAGGTCAATAAAACCCAGAGCATCACGATGACGACGATCGAGCCCACGATCACGGTGCGCATGGGTATGTCCTGATCGATGCGGCTGGAGGCTGAGGATTGGCCGCCGCCCTGAACGCGTACATCCTTGAGTCCGGAGCGGAGGGCAGCAAGGATCGTGGGCATCGTGCGAATCAGAGTGATGACGCCCGCGGCAGCGACGGCGCCTGCGCCCATTGGGCGAATGTAAGTGCGCCAGAGTTGATCTGGCGACATCTCTGGAATAGGAATCGTGCCGGGATAGATGGCCACATTACCGGCGAGCTGGCCGAAAAACCGGATCGCGGGCATCACCACAAGCCAGGAGACGATGCCTCCGGCGAAGAGAATTCCGGCAACGCGCGGACCGATGATGTAGCCGACGCCGAGATATTCGGAAGTGACGTTGGCGCGAAAGGATGCGCCGGGAAACCATTTGGGCTGGCTTTCGGGCTGCGGGGTCCAAGCCTGGAAAATGTTCATGAAGACGGTGTAAACGCCGCCGAGTCCGAGGCCCCAAAAGACGCGCCCGGCAAACGAACCGCCGCGCTCGCCTGCCACAAGGACGTCGGCGCAAGCGGTGCCCTCGGGGAATGAGAGGTTGCCGTGTTCCTTGACGATGAGCTGGCGGCGCAGCGGTACCATGAGAAGCACGCCAAGCCATCCGCCGAGGAGCGCGAGCGGGAAAATCCGCCAGAAAGTAAATTCGGAGCCGAAGCCGAGAAAGATGAGCGCGGGAATCGTGAACATGACGCCTGCGGCGAGCGATTCGCCGGCGGAGCCGGTGGTCTGGACGATGTTGTTCTCGAGGATGGTGGAGCGGCCAAAGGCGCGCAAGATGCTGATGGAGAGAACGGCTATGGGAATGGATGCGGAGACCGTCAAGCCTGCGCGCAGGCCGACGTAGACACTGACCGCGCCGAAGAGCAATCCAAACAGCGAGCCAAGGATGACGGCGCGGATCGTAAATTCCTTTACGGTTTCCTCCGTGGAGATGTAGGTGCGGAACTCTCCTGGAGGGGCCGTGGAACTCCATGGGCGATCAGTCACTGAATCCTCCCCGATTGCGGAACGTGCGGGGGGATTATGCCGTAAGTCGGAGGTTGGGAGATAGCAGTTCTCAGGGACACGGTGGTTAGTGGGTAGTGAGCATTGAGTAGCCGAAAAGCAGCGTTGAAATGTTTGATCGTCTGAAGGTTTGTAAATTGAGCGGAACAGTGGCCCGTGATCCGCACGGCGGAGAGATCCCTCGTCGCGCTGCTCCTACGCACAGCTATCCTCATCAGATAGGCAGAGAGGTCCCTCGCTCCCGATGGTCGCTCGGGACAGACACCCTTCGTCGGGTGTCTGGTTAAC
>Ga0070693_100000319_pt1 | contig 22093 bp, 21 predicted proteins | sample KBSK1103metaG_FD_65472 | JGI IMG/M metagenome (GOLD analysis project Ga0070693, IMG submission 65472) | Corn, switchgrass and miscanthus rhizosphere microbial communities from Kellogg Biological Station, Michigan, USA - KBS K1-10-3 metaG | ecosystem: Host-associated > Plants > Roots >...
CCTACGTCGGCGGCCAGACCGCCGGCTACATCGACCTCGCCACGCAGATCTCCGACAAGCTGCCGCTGATGATCGCGATCGTCGTCGCGCTCAGCTTCATCGTCCTCCTCCTTGCCTTCCGCTCGCTGCTGGTGCCGCTCAAGGCGGCGCTCATGAACCTGCTCTCGGTCGCCGCGGCCTATGGCGTCGTCACCGCCGTCTTCCAGCTCGGTTGGGGGTCCTCGCTGATCGGGCTCGACCACGCGATCCCGATCGTCAGCTTCGTGCCGCTGCTGATGTTCGCGATCCTCTTCGGCCTCTCGATGGACTACGAGGTCTTCCTCCTCACCCAGATGCGCGAGCACTACGAGGAGAGCGGCGACGAGAAGGAGGCCGTGATCGAAGGCCTCGCCAACACCGGCCGCGTGATCACCTCGGCCGCCGCGATCATGGTCTGCGTCTTCACCAGCTTCGTCCTCAACGGCAACCCGGTGGTGAAGGAGTTCGGGGTCGGCCTCGCGGTCGCGATCGCGATCGACTCGACCCTGGTCCGCTGCCTCCTCGTCCCGGCGATCATGGTCCTGCTCGGCAGCCGCGCCTGGTGGCTGCCGCGCTGGATGGAGCGTCTCGTCCCCCGCATCAGCATCGAGGGCGAGGGCTTCTTCGCCGAACGCGACGCCCAACTGGTCCTGGCGGCCGACGGGACGAAATCAGAAGCTGAGTCGCCGATTTCGGCCCGTCAGCCCGTCGAAGAGTCGGACTGAGCCGTGTTTCCGCTCAACCTGCCCAACGCGCTGACGCTGCTGCGCATCCTCGCCGTGCCGGTTGTGGTGGTTGCGCTGCTGGGGGAGACGCCGAACGGCGACGCGCTCGCCGCCGCGGTCTTCGCCCTGGCGGCGGCTACCGACGGCCTCGACGGCTACTTCGCCCGCTCGCGCGGGTCGATCACGACCTTCGGCAAGCTGATGGACCCGATCGCCGACAAGCTGCTGATCGCCGCGGCGCTCGTCTCGCTCGTCTCGCTCGACCGGCTCGCCGCCTGGGTCGCGATGGTGATCATCGCCCGCGAGTTCGCGGTCACCGTGATGCGCGTCTTCGCCGCCGAGCGCGGCGTCGTGATCGCAGCCAGCTGGCTGGGGAAGGCGAAGACGGTGCTTCAGATCGCCGCCGTCTTCGCCCTGATCGCCGCCAACCCGGCGCCGGCCTGGGTCGACGCCCTCGTCTACCTCGCCGTCGCCGTCACCCTGATCTCCGGCGCCGACTACTTCTTCGGGCTCCGTCGCCGGATCGAGGAGGAGCGCCGCTCCCGCGCCACCTCCGCCAGCGCCAGCCACGGCTGACGCACGCTCCCCGGCCCACCTCCGCGCGTGATCCGTCATGTCTTGCGCGCCACACGTCGTTCCACCCCTGGGAGGGTCCGGGCCATGTCATCAAACCCCCAGCCCCCCACCGGCCGAGTGCAACGCTTTTTCGTTCCATCGCAACGAGAAAACGTTGCACCATCCGACTCAGCGACCGTTGCAATACGGGAGCTTGCGGAACGCCAACACGGAGTAGTTGCTCGCCGTCAACTGCTCGCTATCGACATTGGCAGCGAGTTGATCCGAGACCGAATCGAAAGCGGGAGATTGCTACGCCTGTATCAAGGAGTCTTTGCGGTGGGGCATCGCAGGATCAGCCTGCATGGGGAGTGGATGGCGGCGACGCTTGCCTGCGGTTCCGGTGCGTATCTCTCCCACGGCAGCGCGGCTCAGCTTTGGGGCATCCGGCGATCGAGGCGGCCGCACGAGGTGCTCCGCGTCTCAGGGCATCGACGGCCGCACGGGATCTGGCTTCACCAGACCCGTTCGCTGCCGGACGAGGACGTGACCGTCGAGGCGGGCATTCCGGTCACCTCAGTCGAGCGAACGATCATGGACAACGCGGGGCGGTTGGACGAACGGCAGCTCGAGCACATGATCGTCGACGCTGACCGCGGCGGGCATCTCGTCTGGAGAGATCTCCACCGGGTCATCGAACAAGGCAATGGGCGCAGAGGCCTTCGCCGTCTACGGCGGGTGGCCGCTCGTATCGACCCCCGCGCGGCGGACACCGTCTCTCCGCTGGAGATCGACTTCTTCTCCCTCTGCCAGAGGGAGGGCCTGCCTCTTCCTCAGGTAAACGTCCTAGTCGAGGGGCGCCTCGTCGACTTCTATTGGCCGCAGGCGAAAGTGATAGTCGAGACCGACGGCTTCGCTTTCCACAACGATCGGGCGGCCTTCGAGCGCGACCACGAGAACACGGTCGCTCTCACAGCCGCCGGCTACACGGTGCACCGCGCCACCTATCGCATGCTTAAACGTGATCCCGACCCATTCCTGTCGCTAGTCGCCGATTCGCTCCGCTGACTCCCATCACCTCGGGGGCGCAAGTGCAACGCCTTTTCGTTCCATAGCAACGAAAAGGCGTTGCACCCGGCGTGGGGCGTATCGGATTGGCTCAGGCGCCCGGGGACTCCAGCCACTCGCGCATCGTCGTGTGGCGGTGCTGGTGGTCGCCGGAGGCCAGCTCGCGGCGCAGGTCGCCCAGCGTGCCGTAGCGCTCGGCGACGACGTTGTGGCGGTGGATCGTCTCCAGGTTCTCCTGGCGGGCCATGACGAAGACCTCCTCGGGAAGGTCGGGGTAGCCCTCGACGACCTGGCGGACCATCTCGCGCACGCAGTCCTCGACGAAGCGCGGCTGTTCGTGCGCTTTGGCGACCACGGCCAGCTCGTCGGGGCGCTTCATCAGCTCGTAGATCTCCGAGCTCATCGAGCCCTCGACGATGCGCAGCAGCTCCGGCGCGTCGATCCAGGCGTCGCCGCCCTCCGGGCATCCCACGTACAGCGTGCCGACGCCGCGCTGGTTGTGCGTCGCCACCGGCACCGCCTCGATCGCCCGCTCGACCTGCTTGGCGTCGAAGCCGGCCTCGACCAGTCGTTCGCGGCCGAGCTCGGCGACCATCTCCTGCGCGCACGGGCAGGCCGTCATGCCCTGCGCCTGCACGCCCGTCAGCGTCCGCGTCCCACGCCCCGAGGCGACGGCGGTTCCGAACAGCACGTAGATCTCCTGAGTCGAGTGGCCGCTGGCCGGCGTCTTCACGGTCTGGGGGTAGCGCGCCTCGACGGACACCTCCGCGCGCCGGCCCCGCTGGCGCTCGCGCACCCGCTCGGCGATGTGCGCGGCGAGCACCTCGGCCCGGAAGGCCTCACCGAGAACGACCTCGTCGATCGCTTCGCCGACGATCTCCTCGAAGCGCGACATGTGCACGCCCGCCTGGCGCGGCTCGAGGTCGACGAAGCACTCGAAGCCGGCGTGGTAGAGGTTCTCCGTGCCGTCGGCCTTGACCCGGATCACCTTCTCGACGCCGGTCACCCCGACCCGCGAGAGGCTCACCTGGGTCGCCGGCACGGACGCCTGGACGTCCGGCGCCGAAAGCGAGGGAGTCAGTGTCGTCCGCGCTGCCACCGCTTATGAAGACTAGGCGACCGGCGCTCCCGAGTGGATATCGCCACGGCGAACGAACGACGATATCTGCCTATACTTGGCAGCGGCCGAAGCGTTGGGGTCGGCCCCCCGCCAGGGGGAGAGGGTTGGCAGCGGAGGCAGTGAGATCGAACCGTTGGAGACGGTCCCCAAGGGACTGGATCAGGATTCGGATAGGCAGCCGCTTGCGGAGCCGGAGGAGCTGCGCGGGCTGATCGCGCTGGGCCGCGAGCGCGGCTACCTCACCTTCGAGCAGATCGCCACGACCCTCGAGGAGGTCGAGGTCAACAAGGACCAGATCGCCGGCCTGCACTCCCGCCTGCTCGAGATCGGCGTCGAAGTGGTGTCCGCCGAGGTCGAGACTGAGGCGGACGGCGGGGCGACCGGGGCGCCGAAGCCGCGGGGGACCGAGTCGTCCAACGGGGCCTCGCCGAAAGGCGATCTCGACCTGACGGTCGAGCCGAGCCTCGACTCGCTGCGCCTCTACCTGCGTTCGATCGGCCAAGTCGAGCTGCTCACGGCCACCGAAGAGGTCGAGCTGGCGAAGAGGATCGAGCGTGGCGACATGATCGCCAAGCGGCAGATGGTCGAGGCCAACCTGCGGCTCGTCGTCTCGATCTCGAAAGGCTACCTCGGCCGCGGGCTCAGCTTCCTCGACCTGATCCAGGAGGGCTCGCTCGGCCTGATCCGCGCCGTGGAGAAGTTCGACTACCGCCGCGGCTACAAGTTCTCCACCTACGCGACCTGGTGGATCCGCCAGGCCGTGACGCGGGCGATCGCCGACAAGGCGCGGACGATCCGCATCCCCGTGCACATGGTCGAGAAGCTCAACCGGGTCGCCCACGTCGAGCGTCAGCTCGTGCAGTCTCTCGGCCGCGAGCCCGACCCGATCGAGATCGCCGAAGAGCTGCGCTGGCCGCTGGAGGAAGTGCGCGACATCCTGCGCGTCTCTCAGGTCCCGGTCTCGCTGGAGAAGCCGGTCGGCGACGAAGACGAATCGGAGCTGGGCGACTTCGTCGCCGACGAAGAAGTCGCCGAGCCCTTCGAGGAAGCGAGCGAGCAGCTGCAGCGCGAAGGCGTGCGCAGGGCCCTCGACGCGCTGCCCGAGCGCGAGCGTCAGGTGATCGAGCTGCGCTACGGCCTCTCGGGCCTGGAACCGCTGACCCTGGAGGAGGTCGGCCGCACCTTCGGCGTCACCCGCGAGCGCATTCGCCAGATCGAGACCAACACGCTGAAGAAACTGCGCTCGCTGCCTGAGGCGCAGGTTCTGCGCGACGCCAGCTAGCGCGGCTCGAGAACGATCACCGACGCCTCGCGGTCGAGCTTGCGCTGGTAGTCGTCGAAGCCCGCGTACTGCTCGTTGTGGCGGCGCCAGAGCTCGGTCCGCTCCTCGCCCTCGGCGATCCGCGCGCGGACCGGGTAGCGGCACCGGCCGCGCTCCACTTCCCCCTCCGGGTTCGCCCTCAGGTTGAGGGACCAGGCCGGGACCTTGGCGTTGCCGGCGTTGGTGTTGATCACGACCACGTTCTCGCCGTCGGCGAGGTAGACGACCGGCGCCGTGCGCTTCTGGCCCGACTTGCGCCCCGTCGTGGTCAGCAGCAGGACCGGCGCCCGGCCGATCCTGCCGCCGATCCGCCCGCCGCTCAGCCTGTAGAGCGGCACGTTGAGCTTGCCCGTCAAGCGCAGCCCCCGTGCCCCCAGCGAATTCGAGATCCGCGCGATCGTGTGGTCGTTCGGCACGGGGGTAAGGTACACGCCAATGCCCGAGCCGCACCCGTTCCGCCGCGCCGCCGAAGCCAAGGACCTGGAGCTGCTGGGCGAGACGCTGCGCGACGACGTCGAGCTGCACAGCCCGATCCTCTTCCGCGGCTTCGAGGGCCGTGACGTCGTCACCCAGGTCCTCACCCACGTCGCCGCAACGCTGCAGGACCTCACCTACGTCGACGAGCTGCGCGAGGACGACACCGTCGCGCTGCGCTTCAAGGCCCGCGTCGGCGACCGCGAGCTGGAGGGGATCGACTTCCTCGAGCTCGATGCCGAGGACCGCGTCGCCGTGCTCACCGTCTTCATGCGCCCGATGTCGGCCCTCACCGCCTTCAACGAGCGGATGGCCGAGCGACTCGGCGTTACCCCGCAGTAGACTGGCCGGGCCCAGCCGGGGGAGTGCCCGAGTGGTTAAAGGGGACTGGCTGTAAACCAGTTGGCTCTGCCTACGCAGGTTCGAATCCTGCCTCCCCCATATGACCGACCTCAGCGGCCGAGTCGTCGCGATAGCCGGCGTCGCCGGCGGGTTGGGGCCGAGCGTCGCCGAGCGGCTCGCCGCCGCCGGGGCGACGATCGCGGCGACCGACGTGCGCCAGGAGGCGATCGACGAGGTCGCCGAGCGCCTCGGGATCCCAGCCGAGCGCTGGGACGGACGCGCGGTCGACCTGCTCGACGAGGAGGCGACGCGCGCCTGGTGCGCGACGCTCGTCGAGCGCTTCGGCCGCGTCGACGGGCTCGCCCACCTGGTCGGCGGCTGGCGCGGCGGGCAGCCCCTGCAGGAGGCGCCGCTGTCCGACTGGGCCCTGCTGCACGACCTCCTCGTCCGCACCGTGCAGCACACGACCCGCGCCTTCCACGACGCGCTCCTCGCCGGCGAGCACGGCAGCTTCGTCCTCGTCTCCTCCAAGCAGGCGCAGGCGCCGACCAGTCCCAACGCCGCCTACGCCGCCGCCAAGGCCGCCGCTGAGGCCTGGACGCTGGCCCTCGCCGACGGCTTCGAAGGCACTGACGCCACCGCCAACGTCGTCGTCGTCGACGCGATCCTCACCCCGGCGATGCGCGAGCAGAGCCCGGACGAGGAATTCCCCACCTTCACGCCCGCGGAGCACATCGCCGCCGCGATCGAGTTCCTCCTCTCGGACGCGGCGCGGAAGATGAACGGTCAGCGGCTGCCGCTTACGATGAGAGGGTGAGCCGGCCCGCCAAGGACGAGATGACGATCCGCGAGCTGGCGGAGCGCACCGGGATGACCGTGCGCAACATCCGCGCCCACCAGACCCGCGGCCTGCTGCCGCCGCCCGTCGTTCGCGGCCGCACCGGCTACTACAACGAGGAGCACGCGGCGCGGATCGCGCTGACGCGCGAGATGCAGGCCGACGGCCTCAACCTCGAGGCGATCCGCCGCGTGATCGACGCCGGCGACGGCGCCGCTACCGAGATCGTCGACTTCACCCGGGCGCTGCGCATCCCCTTCGAGGACGAGACGCCGGAAATCGTCAGCGTCGAAGAGCTCGCCGGCCCCTGGGGTGACGCCGCCGCGCCCGGCTCGAGACTGCTGGCGCGCGCCGAAAAGCTCGGCATCCTGCGCGCCCTCCCCGACGAGCGGATCGAGGTGATCAGCCCCCGCCTCTACCGCGCCGCCGTCGCCCTCGCCGAGCTCGGCGTCGGCCCGGAGGGGGCGCTGGCCACGGCGGAGAAGCTCCGCCGCCACGCCGACGGCGTCGCCCGCACCTTCGTCGACCTCTTCGTCAAGGAGGTCTGGGAGCCGTTCGACCGCGCCGGTCGACCCGAGAGCGACTGGCCCAAGGTGCGCGAGGCGCTGGACCGCATGCGCCCGCTCGCATCCGACGCCCTGCTCTCCGTCTTTCAGATCGCGATGGGGGAGGCGGTCGAGCGGGCCAGCGAGCGCACGCTGCACATGGCCGCGGCCCGCAAGCGCCCCACTCGGAAAACGAAGCGTTCCCGCGGGTAGCCCGTGCCCGCAAGCTTGCCTGGAGGCGCGGGTATATAGATCTTTCGTAATAATGTACGTTCTCGTTTATGGCAGCGGACGACTTCCCGGCGGAGTTCTCGGGGGCGGTGGGGAGGCTCCAGGTCGCCGTCCTCGAGGCCTGCCGGCGGCAGCGGGAGTGGCCGGCCAAGGTCGCGGTCGGGATTCGCGCCGCCGTGGACTTCGCGATCGCCGAGCCGGCCGAGGTGCGCCTGCTGACGATCGAAGCGCTGATCCAGCGCCCTGACGGCGGTCGTCGCTACGTGCGCACGATCGAGCACTTCGCCGACCTGCTGCGCGGCGTCACGCCCGAGGACCGCCGTCGCCCGGCGAGCACCGAGCTGGCCCTGATCGGCGGCCTGGCGACGACGATCTCCCACCACCTTCGCGCCGACGTCGTCGGCGAGCTCGCCGAGAGCGTGCCCGAGCTGGTCGAGTTCACGCTGCTGCCCTACCTGGGGCACGAGGACGCGCAGCGCTGGGCCAGATGGACGTCGGCCCAGACGGCTTGAGCCGGAGCTCGGCGGGCGCCCGCCGCCCGACGGGTCAGGCGACCGGTACGGCCAGCTCCTCGGCGGCCGCCTCGTGCCCTTCGTAGGGAAGCACCGCGAAGTACATCAGCGAGGGCATCAGCGAGTCGAGGTCCTCCGTCTCTTCCCGGTTCAGCCTCGAGTAGAGCAGCGCCTCGACTCCGCCGACGACGCCGGCCGCCGAGATCGCGGAGGGAGAGACGCCTGCCGGCAGCTCGCCGCGCACGTTGCGGTCGAGGCAGGCGGCGAAGTGGTCGAGCAGATCGTCGCGGCGCACGAGCGCCTCCGGGCAGGCCGCCCGCGCCTCGACCACGAGCGTCGCCGCCGCGTCGGGCTCCTCGGCGACGAAGCGAAGCAGCTCTTCCAGCCCGCACCGCAGACGCTCGCGCCAGCTCCCCTCGGCCGTCGAGACGGCGCCGTCGACCCGCCCGCGCAGCTTCGCGGCCGCCGAGTCGAACGCGGTCAGGAAACAGTGTTCCTTGTTCTTGAACTGTTCGTAGAAGGTCGGCCGCGAGACCCCGGCCCGGACGAGCACGTCCTGGACGTTCATCTCCCGGTAGCCGAGCTCCGCGGTCGCCCGCAGGATCGCGGCGAGGATGCGCTCACGCTGGATCGCGCTGACCAGGTCGGTGGGCAGCGAGCGGATCCCGGAGGGGAACTTGCCGTCGCCGCCGGCCAGGAGTTCGGCGGCGGCGCTGACCTCCGCCGGGCTCCAGCGGTCTCCGATCGCGTCGAAGAGCTTCTCGTGGCTGAGCTGCACGCGGTTCGCGGACATCGAGGAACCTATTCGTTTCTTTTAGGAACACAGATAGTGCGCGCAAAGTACCACAGGTGCAAACGGCACGCAAGGTCGTGTGGGCGGCGAGGGTATCCTTGGACTCATGCGGTCGCGAGTCCAGGGGGCCCAGGCGGGGTCAGCCCGCCCCGAGATCTCCCGCGAGTTCATCGCCGTCCACAAGCGGCGCCGGATCATGGATGCGATCGCCGAGCTGAGCGCCGAGCAGGGCTACGACGCGACCAAGATCGGGGACGTCGTCCAACGCGCCGGGGTCGCGCGCAAGACGCTCTACGACAACTTCGACGGCAAGGAGGAGGTTTTCCTCAGCGCCTTCGACAGCGCCTTCGACGAAGCGACCCGGCGCGTGGAAGAGGCCTGCGCCGCCGCCGAGGGCGACTGGGACGAGCGTCTCGCCGCCGGCCTCGGCGCCTTCCTCGGCTATCTCGCCGAACGGCCGGCGCTGGCCCGCATGTGCCTGGTCGAGGCGCTCTCGGCGACTCCCGCCGCCAAAGAGCGCTACGAGGACGCGCTGGGAGCGTTCGTCGAGCTGACGAGCCGGATCGTTCCTCGCGACGATCGCCTGCCCGAGACGATCGACGAGACGGTCGTCGGCGGCGTCGCCTGGATCGTCTACCAGAAGGTCCGTCGAGGGGAGGTCGCGCGGGTCGGAGAGCTGCTGCCCGAGCTGACCGAATTCATGACCGGCCCCTACCTCGGCGCGGCGGCGGCGGAGCGAACCCGCATCTAGAGCCAGACGCTGCCAGACTGCATGCCGCAGTGGAGGTCGAACGACTCCCCCGGGGGCGGCACGGGCTGTCGCGCGAGTACGTCGCGCGCAACCAGCGCGAGCGAGTGCTCGCGGCGCTCGCCGAGTGCCTCTACGAGCGCGGCTTCGCGGCCACGACGATCTCGATGATCAGCCGGCGGGCCGGCGTCTCCAAGGGCGACTTCTACAAGCAGTTCGAGAGCAAGGACGTCTGTTTCGTCGAAGCCTACGACGACGCGGTCGCCCAGTTCTACGAGGGCACGGTCACCGCCTGCGAGAGTGAGGGGGAGTGGGCGGCCGGTGTCCTCGCCGCCCTCGCCGCCCTCCTCGACCTGCTGGCCAGCCGGCCGGCGCAGGCGCGGCTCGTCCTGGTCGAGGGCCTGCGCGTCGGCAAGGGTGTCTACGACCGCTACCAGGAGGCGCTGGTCGCCTTCGTCCCCCACCTGCGAGCCGGCGCCCCGGCGCCGCCCGGCGCGGTCAGCCCCCCGGCGGCCACCGAGGAGGCCGTCATCGGCGGCATCGCGTCGCTGCTCTCGCGGCGCGTCGCGGCCGGCGAGGTCGAGCAGCTGCCCGACTTCCTGCCGCAGGTTGCGGAGTTTGCCCTCGCTCCGTACCTCGGCGCGGCCGCGGCCCGGCGCATAATCTCCGGCGATGATTGAGGGCGACGGGGCGGGAGCGACGAGCGAAGCGGCCACGGGCACGACGCCCGGCGTCTTCCCCTCGCAGGCCCTGGAGGAGGCGATCGCCGCCGAGTGGATCGGCTCCGGCGACTACCGCATCCGCTCCGAGGCGATCCAGCCGGCGAGCATCGACCTGCGCCTCGGCGACTTCGCCTGGGCCCTGCGCTGCTCCTTCCTGCCCGACGTCGACTCGACCGTCGAGGAGAAGATCGAGGGGCTGGCCTTCCAGCGGGTCGACCTGCGCGACGGCGCCGTGCTCGAGCGCGACCGCCCCTACCTGGTGCCGCTGATCGAGGAGCTGGCGCTGCCCGAGGACGTGCGCGCCAAGGCAAACCCGAAGAGCTCGACCGGGCGGCTCGACGTCTTCACCCGCGTGCTGACCGACCGCCACCACCGCTTCGACGAGATCCGCCCCGGCTACCGCGGCAGGCTCTACCTCGAGGTCGTTCCGCGCTCCTTCGCGATCCAGGTGAGGACCGGGCTCTCGCTCAACCAGCTGCGCCTGGCGCGCGGCGACGTGCGCCTCGGCGACGAGCAGATCCGCTCGCTGCAGGACGAGTTCCCGCTGCTCTACCTCGACTCGCACGCCCTGCGCGAGTCCGAGCTGGCGCTCGCCGACGGCCTCTTCCTCAGCGTCGACCTCTCCGGCCCGGCCGATCGCATCGTCGGCTACCGCGCCAAGAAGAACAGCCTGCCGATCGACCTCTCGCGGATCCGCGCCTACCGCTGGACCGACTACTGGGATCCGGTCTACCCCGAGGCCGGCTCGAAGATCGTGCTCGAGCCCGAGATCTTCTACCTGCTGCTCTCCGCCGAGGGGGTCTGCATCCCACCCCAGATCGCCGCCGAGATGATGGCCTACGACCCGACCGCCGGCGAGCTGCGCACCCACTACGCCGGCTTCTTCGACCCCGGCTTCGGCTACGACCCGGCCGGCGACCGCCACGGCAGCCGCGCCGCGCTCGAGGTGCGCGCCCGCGACGTTTCCTTCATGGTCGAGCACCGCCAGCCGGTCTGCAAGCTGGCGCTGGAGCGGACCAGCGCGCCGGCCGAGCGCTTGTACGGGCAGCAGCTAGGGTCCAACTACCAGGGCCAGGTGACGATGCTCTCCAAGCACTTCGAGGAGCAGGTGGTGGGGGGAGGCGCGTAACCACCTTCCCTCCGCGGATATGGTGCGCCTTATCGTTCAAGAAGTCGTGTTGCATATCTTCCGATGAGGAAGCTGGTTGCCTGGATCGGCGCGGCTCTGCTGGCCCCGCTGGCCCTGATAGCGATGGACGTCCTCGCCAACTGGGCCTGGGGAGGGCCGTCGCTTGCGCTCGCCCGCCTCGGGCCCGTGCTGCCCTCCGCGGCGGGGCTGGTCGCGATCGGCGCGCTCCTGCACCTGCTCGAGGGCGGCGCCCGGATCGAGCTGTGGATCGCGCTGTTCGTCGCCCTCGCCAGCTTCGCCGCGCTGTATCGCGTCTGCTCGATGTCGGTCGGCCACCCGGCTCCGTGGCCCGCGATCACCTTCACGGCCTCCGCCTTCGTCGTCGTCATGCCTTTCGCGATCGCCCAGCAGGGCCACTCGGACGGTCCGAAGATCCGCGACCAGGCGCCGATCCCCGGACGGATCGACCTCGTCCTCGTCGAGCCGCATCCGCTGCGGGGCGTCGGCTCGCGCCCCGGAGTGCCCCCCGGCGACCTCGCCCAGTGGGACATCCGCTACACGGTGGCGAGGCCGTCGCCATCGGGACGCGGGCTCGTGGTTCTCCTTGCCGGAACCGCAAGCCGCGGCGAAGCTCTGCGCGCCCTGCGGACCGGGCGTTCGCCCGCGGCCGGCGCGGCGCAAGTCGGCTGGCGCCCGGGGGCGCAGCGCGCCGTGGTCGTCCTTCCGGGCTCGCCGCCGTCGGTCGGGTCGCTGGCGGCGGCCGCCGAGAGCCTGGGCGCGCCCGCCTTCGCGTTGCTCACCGGCGCCACCGGCTCGCTCCCCGACTGGATTGCCTGGGCGGGGGATCGCGGCGGCGATGCCGCGACCTCCGGCGAGATGGAAGGCCCCACCCCGGTCGACTCGGCGCTGCGGCTGGTGGCGACGAGCCGCGCGGCCCTGTCCGATCGCCAGCTCGCCTACGCTTACCGGCCCCTGCTGCTCTTCGACGCGGACGAGCTCTACGACTGGCCGGTGGACGTCGACGCCGCCTTCGAAAAGGGCAAGGTCAGGATGTGCAGGCTCGCCGCCGTCGCCGGCGAGACGAATTGCCCCGTCGTCGAGCGGGCCGCCGACCTCGATCAGTCCTTCGACTACCTGCGGGTCGACCCGCGCGGCTTCAGCGCCGCCGACCGCGACCGCGAACGGCACGTGCCCGGGACCGCGTACTACTACCGCGCGGTCGACGGCGAACATGGCCATACGTACCTCGACTACTGGTGGTACCTGCCGTACAACCCCTCGCTGTCGGGCTGGATGTGCTCGCTGGGGTTCAACCTGCCGGAGTTCGACTGCTTCGACCACGAATCCGACTGGGAGGGGGTGACCGTCGAGGTCGGATCTGAGCTGGGACGACCGCTCGCCGTCTACTACGCGCAGCACGCCGAAGTGATCAAACGCCGCTGGCTGGACCTGCTCGCCGCCTGGCGCCGTGTGCCCCAGCGGTCGATGGTGGAAGGCCCGGGCGCGTTCCACCCGCTGGTCTTCGTCGCCGGGAAGAGCCACGCCTCCTATGGCAAGCCCTGCGTACAGCTCTGCGTCGAGGACGGGCCCCCGCTCCCGGAGGGCAGTCACAACGGCGGGCGCCCGTGGCCCGACGACGACGACGAGATATGCGCCGGCCTCTGCCTGAAGCCGCTGCCCGTCACCCGCGACGGCGCGCCCGCCACCTGGAACGCCTTCAGCGGCACCTGGGGCACGCGGGACTGCATCCTCGGCGGCGCGGTCTGCAATCGCGGCGAAGCCCCCGAATCGCCGGCGTTCCAGTGGCGCTACAGGAACCCGGGCAAGACCCGCTGAGGGGCGCGGCGCGTAGCATTGCACGGGTGAGCGAGCGCACTTGGAACGTCTACCTCTCGGGTGAGATCCACTCGGACTGGCGCGAGCGAATCGAAGCTGGGGTGCGCGAAGCTGGGCTGCCGGTCGAGCTCTCGGCGCCGGTGACCGACCACGCCGCCTCCGACGACGCGGGGACGGGGACGCTCGGCGAGGAGCCGACCCCGTTCTGGCGCGACCACATGGGCGCCGGCGTCAACGCGATCCGCACGCAGACGCTGATCCGCGCCGCCGACGTGGTCGTCGTCCGCTTCGGCGACAGGTACCGCCAGTGGAACGCGGCCTTCGACGCGGGCTACGCGGCGGCCCTCGGCAAGCCGATCGTCACCCTCCACGACGGTGAGCTCGACCACGCCCTCAAGGAGGTCGACCGGGCGGCGCAAGCGACGACTCGCACCGCCGAGCGGGTAGTCGATGTTCTGCGCTACGTGATCCGGGGCGAGTTGGCTTAGGAACGCGGTTCGCGGCTATACTTCGTCGCGATCAATGCGAGTTCTGCCGTATCTGCCGTAGAGGGGCCCGGGAGACCGGGCCTCTTTGTTTCCGCAGTCGGCGATGCATTGCCGGGCGGGGACCAGCCCCGCCCGGCCCTCCCGCCTACGTCACCCGAAGGATCAGCAAGAGCAGGAGCATGATCAATGCGGCCTCTGTCATATCCACCTCCTTTCTCCAGGCCGCTGCTAGGCGCTGGGCCTGAAGGAGGGGGTTTGGCAGCCATTGATCACGCAGGCATTCTATGCGAACATATGTTCGCATGCGTTGGAACGATCAGCGAGTCGAGAACGATCTGCGTTTGCCTGGGGTTGGCGACGGGACGGTGGTGCGAACCTTCGACGCGCCGGAGGCGATGGGAGTCAACTTCCACGAGGTGCGGGCGCGTTCGGCGCTGAACCGGGTGCCGGGCGGGCGCTACGGCTTCGGCTGGACGATCAACCCGTACAGAGGCTGCACGCACGCATGCGTCTTTTGCTTCGCTCGCCGTACCCACACCTACCTCGACCTGAATGCCGGCCGCGACTTCGAGCGCGAGATCGTGGTCAAGGTCAACGTGCCCGAGCTGCTGCGGGCCGAGCTGGCGCGACCGTCGTGGAAGCGGGAGCTGGTCGCCCTCGGGACCAACACCGACCCCTACCAGTGGGTCGAGGGCCGCTACCGGATGATGCCGGAGATCCTCGCCGCGCTCGAGGCCGCCGACACGCCCGTCTCGGTCCTCACCAAGTCGCCGCTGGTGATGCGCGACGTCGAGATCTTCGAGCGGATGGCGGAGCGCCTGCCGGTCTCGGTCAACCTCTCGGTCCCGACCCTCGACGAGGCGGCCTGGCGGGCGACCGAGCCCCACACCCCCAGCCCCGCCGCCCGCCTCAACGCGGTCGCCGAGCTGCGCGCCCGCGGCATCGAGTCCGGTGTCCTGATCGCGCCGCTGATGCCCGGCGTCAACGACGACCCCGCCCAGGTCCAGCCGATCGTCGACCGCGCCCGCGAGGCCGGCGCCACCTTCCTCGGCGGCGTCGCCCTCCACCTCCGCGACGAGGTCCGCGACGTCTTCTTCGCCTGGCTCGAGGCCAAACGCCCCGACCTGCTCCCGAGATACGAACAGCTCTACATGGGCCGACGTGCCTACCTGCCCGCGCCGGAGCGTCAGAAGCTGACGAGCAAGGTTCGGGGGTGGGGGAGGTCGAGGGGACGGAAGCCTCCTCCCCTGACAAGTCGCGGCCAGAGTGGCCGCGACTTTGAGTATCCGTCAGTTGAGGAGGCTTCCGTCCCCTCGACCAACGCCAAGCCCGCCCAGGACGCCCTCTTCTGAGCCCCCGTCTGAGTTTCGGCGCATTCAACGCGCCACGCGTGCGTCCCCGAAGGGCAAAGTTGCGGGAATGCTGGTCGTCATCGCAAGCGTCGGTTCGGCAACGGCCGTTATGGAAGCGGTTGCTTCGTCAATTTGGAGCGGGTGCGGTGGTTGGCGGTTTTCTCGGTGGGCTGGCCAGCTTCCGGTCGGATCCATCGACATCCGATTCAGAGAGGCAGGCCGTGAGGGGCGGCTATATCGGTGGATCGGCGGGGTTGCTGCTGCTGACGATTGATATCGTTAGGAAAGCTTTTTGTCTGAGAAAGTTAAAAGAGAGTTCAGGAAGGCAAATATTGGGATTGCCTGTGCCGCGCTCGTCCTGTTGGCTGGATTCCCCTTCCTTTACAGAAGCGAGAGCGCGATGCGAGCCCTGGGCCTAGGCGCCTTCGCCGTTGCCATGGCGGTGCCCTTCTTTCTCGACTGGCGGGAAGGGCGGGTGCATGGAAAACGCACTCGCCATCGGCCCTAACCCTGATCGAGCAGCTCGAACGCGCACTCCCTCGGCTCCTTGTCGTCCCGGAACCGCCGGAACCGCGCCCCGTGGCGGATCCGCCCGGCGGCGGCGTGGTCGTAGCCGACTTCGATCACCAGCTCGGGCCTCAACGCGACCCACTCGAGGTCCCGCCCGCCGCTCCAGCGGCTTGGCTCGGCGGTGCCGGCCTCGCCGGTCCGCAGTGGCTCGAGCAGCGCCCGCATGCTGCGTTTGGCGGCGGCGCTGAAGCCGGAGATGTGGCCGACCGGGCGCAGGTCGTCGCCGTCGTAGAGGCCGAGGATCAGCGAGCCGACCGTGCCCTCCTCCTTGCCCGGGCGCCAGCCCATCACCACGCAGTCGATCTCGCGCTCGCGCTTCACCTTCGCCATGCCCCTGCGCTTGCCGGGCAGGTAGGCCGCGTCGAGCTGCTTGGCCATCGTCCCCTCGGTGTGCGCGAGCCACTGCTCGGCCCGCGCTGGGTCGGGGCTGAGCTCGCTCGTCTCGATCGCCGATCCCCGCGCCAGCGCGTCGAGCCGCGCCCGCCGCTCGCCGAACGGGATCTCCAGCAGCGACTCGTCGCCCTCGGCTAGCAGGTCGAAGGCGACGTAGCCGGCCGGGACCTCCCGTGCCAGCAGCGCGATCCGCGACTCGGCGGGGTGGATGCGGCTCTGCAGCGCGTCGAACGCAAGGTTGCCGTCGGCGTCGCGGATCACCAGCTCGCCGTCGAGCACGTAACGGCCGGGCGGAAAGCTCAGCTCGGGGAAGTAGCGCGCCAGCGCTTTGCCGCCGCGCGACTGGATGTAGGCGTCGGCGCCGTCGACGAAGACGATCGCGCGGAAACCGTCGAGCTTCTGCTCGTAGGCCCACTCCTCGCCGAGCGGCAGCTCCTTGCGGGTCAGCGCGAGCTGCGGCTTGAGCGGTGGTTCGAGCGGAAGGTTCACTCCAAGCCGACATTCTGCCGCCGCTCGCGCGCCAGGCGCGGGTCGGGCACCGGCACGGCCGCGAGCAGCTCCTCGGTGTAGGCGTCGCGCGGGCGCTCGCAGACCTCGTCCGCCGGCCCGATCTCGACGATCCGCCCCTTGTGCATGACGGCGATCCGGTCGGAGACGTGGCGGACGACGCCGATGTCGTGGGCGACGAAGAGGTAGGTGAGGCCGAAGTCCTCCTGCAGCTCGGCGAGCAGGTCGAGGATCTGGGCGCGGATCGAGACGTCGAGGGCGGAGACCGGCTCGTCGGCGACGATCAGCTTCGGCCGCGGGGCCAGCGCCCGCGCGATACCGACCCGCTGCCGCTGCCCGCCGGAGAGCTCGTGCGGGTAGCGGTCGTAGTGCGCGTCGTCGAGGCCGACCCGGCCGAGCAGCTCCAGCGCCTGCCCGCGCAGCTCTCCGCCCGTCGCCTCGCCCTGCAGGCGCAGCGGCTCGGCGACGATCTGGCCGGCGCGCCGGCGCGGGTTGAGCGAGGCGTAGGGGTCCTGGAAGACCATCTGCATCTCGCGTCGCAGCGGCCGCATCCGCCGGCGTGAGAGACCGGCGATCTCGCGCCCCGCGAAGCGCACCGAGCCCGAGGTCGGCTCGATCAGCCCCAGCAGCGCCCGGCAGAGGGTCGACTTGCCCGACCCCGACTCGCCGACCAGGCCGAGCGTCTCGCCCCGCCGCAACTCGAAGCCGACCCCGTCGACGGCGCGCACCGGGCTGGCGCCGCGGCGGAGCATGCCGCCCCGCTCCGGGTAGTGCTTGACCAGGTCGCGGACCTCGAGCAGTGCCTGGCCCTCGCGCGCCGCGCGCGGCGGCGGCGCCTGGTCGACCCGCAGGACGGCGTTGAGGAGCCCGCGCGTGTAGGGGTCGGTGGGCGAGTAGAAGACGTCGTCGAGCGAGCCGCGCTCGACGATCCTGCCCTCGCACATGACGAGGATCCGGTCGGCGACCTCGGCGACGACGCCGAAGTCGTGGGTGATCAGGATCGTCGCCAGCCCCCGCTCGCGGTTGAGCCGCCCGAGCAGGCGCAGGATCTGGGCCTGGACGGTGACGTCGAGCGCCGTGGTCGGCTCGTCGGCGATCAGCACCTCCGGCTCGAGCGCCAGCGCCATCGCGATCATCCCCCGCTGCCGCATCCCTCCGGAGAGCTCGTGCGGGTAGGAATCGACGCGCCGCGCGGGGTCGGGGATCCCGACCGAGTCGAGCAGCTCGATCGCCCGCCGCCGCGCCTCCTGCTTCGACACCTCGCCCCGGTGGGCGCGGATCGCCTCGACGATCTGGGCGCCGACCCGGTGTACCGGGTTGAACGAGGTCATCGGGTCCTGGAAGATCATCGCCACGCGGTCGCCGCGCACGCCGCGCATCGTCGCCTCGTCGGCCCCGAGAAGCTCGGTCTCACCGAGCCGCGCCGAGCCCTCGATACGCGCGTTCGGCGAGTTGGTGAGGCCGATGATCGTCTGCGCCGTGACGCTCTTCCCCGACCCCGACTCGCCGACGATCGCCAGCACCTCGCCCGGAGCGAGGTCGAAGGAGACGCCGTTCACGGCTTGCACCGTCCCGCCCTCGGTTGCGAAGGCGACCCGCAGGTCGCGCACCGAGAGCAGCGCCTCGCTCATCGCGCCGACTCCCCGAGCTTCACGCGCGGGTCGAGGTAGGCGTAGGCGATGTCGACAAGCGCGTTGAAGAGGACGACGAAGAAGGCGCCGAAGAGCGTGATCGCCATGATCGGCGGCAGGTCGGCGTTGATCAGCGAGATGTAGGCGTATTCGCCGATCCCGTTGAGGCTGAAGATCGCTTCGACGACGATCGCGCCGCCTAGCAGGGCGCCGAAGTCGAGCCCGAAGAGGGTGACGATCGGGACCAGCGAGTTGCGCATCACGTGGCGGCTCATCACCCGCCGCTCGCTCAGCCCCTTGGCCCGCGCCGTGCGCACGTAGTCCTCGTTCATCGCGTCGAGCATGTTCGAGCGCAGCACGCGGCTGTAGATGCCGACGTAGACGACCGCCAGCGTCACCCAGGGAAGCATCAGGTGTTCGGCCCATTCGAGCGGGCTTTCGGCGAGCTCGACGTAGCCACCCGAGGGCAGGATCCCGGCCTTGTAGGTGAGGTAGACGAGGAGCACCTCGCCGATCAGGAAGACCGGCATCGAGATGCCCGCCACCGCGACGATTGTCAGCACCCGGTCGAGCAGGCCCCCGGCCCTGGTCGCCGATAGGTAGCCGAAGAGGACGCCGAAGAACATCCAGAGCACGGCGGCGCCGATGCAGAGCGAGAAGGTCGGACCGACGCCTTCGAGGATCCGTTCGTCGACGTCTTCGCGCCCTTCGTAGGAGATCACCTCGCCGCTGAAGATCTTTCCCATCATCGTCAGGTACTGCTGGGGCAGCGGCTCGTCGAAGCCCCATTCCTCGGTGATGTTGGCGACGAGCCGCGGCGTCGCGTTCTTGCCGGCCATCCGCTGCGCCGGGTCGGAGCTGGGGATCACGTTGAAGATCAGGAAGGTGAGGACTGAGACGGCGAAGAGCACCGCCGCCATGCCACCCAGCCGCCGGACGACGAAGCGGCCCATCAGACGGCCGTCCCCTCGGGCTCCGGCGTCCCCGCGTGCACCTCGAGGCGCAGCTTCGAGCGCGGGTCGAGCGCGTCGCGCAGGCCGTCGCCGAGGACGTTCACCGAGAGCACGGTGAGCAGGATCATCGCGCCGGGGATCAGACTCAGCTGCGGAGCGCTGGTGATCAGCTGGAAGCCGCTGCCGACCATCGTCCCCCACGAGGTTTCCGGCTGCTGCACGCCGACCCCGAGGAAGGAGAGCATCGCCTCGAGCAGCATGCTGTTGGCGACGCCGAGGGTGAAGAAGACGATGATCGTCGACCAGAGATTGGGCAGCAGCTCACCGAACATCACCCGCAGGGGGCCGGCCCCCTGCGCCTCGGCCGCCTCGACGAACTCCTTCTCGCGCAGCGAGAGGACCTCGCCGCGGATCGGCCGCGCCATGTAGGGGACGTAGACGGCGCCGATGATCAGGATCGGGATCCAGAGCGAGCTGCCCGAGAGGTGCAGGGGCCCGACCCGCAGGCCGCCGACGGCGAGCGCGAGGCCGAGGGCGATCGCCAGCAGGGTGACCGGGAAGGCCCAGACCACGTCCAGGGCGCGGGAGATCACGGCGTCGGTCCAGCCCCGGTAGTAGCCGGCGACCAGGCCGAGCACCGTCGCCAGCAGGGTCGTGAGCAGGGCCGCCGCGAAGCCGATCAGCAGCGAGGTGCGCCCGCCGTACATCAGCCGCACCATCTCGTCGCGGCCGAGCCGGCCGTCGGCGCCGAGGAAGAACCTGCCGCCGGCGTCGAGCCACTGCGGGCCGAGCGGCTTGCCTTCGGGGCTGACGACTTCGCGGCTTTCGCCGTCGACCTCGACCGTGCCCAGGGTGTGCGTGTCGTTGGGCCCGGTGTGGGCGACCTCGTCGGCCCAGAGCGGCGCCGCCAGGCAGAAGAGGACGATCGCGACGAAGAGGCCGCCGCAGGCGAGCGCCGTGCGGTTGCGGCGCAGGCGCCGCCAGGCGAGGCGCCAGGGGCCGCCGCTACTTGAGCTGGAAGCTGGCGAGGCTCTGCCCGAGGGTCGGGTTGAAGACGACCTTATCGAGGTCGATTTCGTCGTTGACGAAGGTCGTGGTCGTGCTCGTCCCGTAGGGCGCCCAGACCGCCTCTTCCATGTAGGCCTTGTCGAGTTCCGCGTATTCGGCTTCCTGCTTGGAGCCGAGCGGTTCGGTCGCGAGCCTGGCGATCTTCTTCGTCAGTGCGGGAATGTCGGCGCGGGCGAAGTTGTAGCTGTTGGTGGGTGCGATCGAATTCCCTGAGAGGGGCAGTTCGAAGAAGTCGTTCGGGTGCGGGTAGTCCTCGTACCAGTTGCCCCAACCGGCGTCCAGGTCCGGTGTCGATTCGTTGCCGATGATCCCAAAGTAGTTGTCGGCATTGATCGTCTTCAGCTTTGCGTCGAAGCCGAGTTTGCTGAGCACGTCCTGGAAGTAGGCGCCGGCTTCGTCGTTGGGGTTTTCGTTGTTGGTCCAGACCGTGATCTCGCGGTCCGAGGGGTTGGCTTCTGTGAACAGCTGTTTGGCCTTGGCCATGCTGTGCGGATAGAGGTCGAACGCCTTGTGCCCCGGCATCCCCTCGGGGAGGATCTGGTGCGTCGCCGCCAGCGAGCCGGCGTAGATCCGTTCCAGCGCCGCCGGGTCGACCGCGTAGTTGACCGCCTGGCGCACCTCGACGTCGTCGAACGGCGGCTTCCGGGTGTTCATCCAGAAGTAGTAGACGTTGATCGGGTGCTCGATCCGGAGCTGGGTCCCCTCGTAGCGGTCCTTGACTTCCGCGTAGCGGTCGGCTGGGGGCGGAGGCTGCATCCACATCGTCTTGTTCTGTTCGATTTCGTTGACCTGCGTCGAGTCGTTGCGGACGACCGAGATCTCGATCTTGTCGAAGTGCCCGTCGCCGACGGCGTCGATCCGGGGCCCGTTGTCCGTGGCCCAGTACGGATTGCGCCTGTAGGACCAGCTGCGCTTAGGCTTGACGTCGACGATCTCGTACGGGCCGGTCGCCGGCGGCGGGTCGTCGGTTAGGTTCCTGGCCGGCGTACTCGAGGGAAGCAGCGCGGAGGGAAGCAGGCCGAGCTCGTTGGTGAAGGTGCTGCGCGGAGCGGTCAGGTCGATCGTGATCCGGCCCGTCTTGTCGTCCGCTTTGATCCCGGTGATGCCGCCCTTCTTCGTTTCGGCGAATTTCTTGGCGCCGACGATGGTTTCGAAGAAAGGGGAGCCCGGCGAGTTGACGAGGAAGAGGCGTTCGATCGAGCTTTTGAAGTCGGACGCCTTGACCGGCGTCCCGTCGGAGTACTTGAGCCCCTGGCGCAGGGTCAGCTCGTAGGTTTTGCCGCCGTTGCTGAGCTTGGGCATGGTCTCGGCGAGGCCCGGGACCACCTGGCTGCCTTGCTCGCCGTTGGCCCGCTTGTAGGTGAGCAGCGGCAGGTAGGTGTCGTACATCGCCGTCCAGGCTTCCTGGCTATAGGAGAGGGCGGGATCGAGAGCCTCGGGGAAGGAGGCGTAGCTGCCGGTCAGCGTCCCGCCTTCCTTACCGGAGCCGCCGCAGGCGCTGAGCCCCAAGGCGATTGCCGCGACAAGCACGAGCGAGAACACAGCCAGAACGGGCTTTCTCAAGGCCTTACCTCCGAGTTGGGCCGCGTGGGCGGACGGCCTCCCACTGGAATCAGCTCCACCATAACCTCCGCCCCGGCGTCTCCTTCGTCCGGTTTGGAATTTTCCCTTCCCGAGGGCCAGCTGGCGCCGAGGACGGGAGTGGCGAGGGCGATGATGAGGAGCACGCCGAGGCCGGCGACGAGGAAGGTGACGCGCGGGTCGAAGGCGCTCGTCGTCAGCCCGCCGAGCAGGAAGCCGAGGCCCGGCATCGCCGCGTTGGAGGATTCGAGGATGCTCATCACCCGCGTCTGCATCGAGGACGCTGTCAGCTCCTGCACAGCGCTGATCGCGGTGACCCACTGGACGCCGTTGCCGGCGCCGCCGATGACCGAGGCGGCGCAGGCGAGGGCGAGGGTGGGGGCGGCGGCGAGCAGCAGGTAGCCGAGAGCGATCGCGAAGGTGCTCCAGAAGAGCAGGCGGGGGATCGAGCCGCTGTTAAGCCTCGCGAAGAGGAGGCCGCCGAGGACCATGCCGAGGCCCCAGCAGCCCAGCATGAGCCCGTAGCCCGCGTCGCCGGCGCCGAGGGTCTCCTTCACGTAGATGACCTCGATC
>Ga0070693_100000324_pt1 | contig 21918 bp, 25 predicted proteins | sample KBSK1103metaG_FD_65472 | JGI IMG/M metagenome (GOLD analysis project Ga0070693, IMG submission 65472) | Corn, switchgrass and miscanthus rhizosphere microbial communities from Kellogg Biological Station, Michigan, USA - KBS K1-10-3 metaG | ecosystem: Host-associated > Plants > Roots >...
CGCCAGGGGAGCCTCGTGGTGATCGGCCTGAAAGGCCTCGACCGTGTCGCGGTGGTGAAATCTCTCGCAGCCTAGGCCATGCATCTCCTCCAAACCACGTCAGCAACCCTCGACGACATCGTCGAACCGCGCGACCTCGGTCAGACGCCGGGCGACATCGTCGTTCTGTCCTTCGCCGACAGCGATCTTTCCGGGCTTGCCTCTGCGTATGCGGCCGAGAAGGAGAACCTCCCGAGCCTGAGGCTCGCGCATCTGCGCGACCTGCGCCATCCGATGTCGATCGATCTCTGGATCGACAAATGCGCGCGGCACGCCAAGGTGATCGTGGTGCGGCTGCTCGGCGGACTCGACTGGTGGCGCTACGGAGTCGATGCGCTCTCTGCCATGGCGCGCGAACGCGACATCACGCTTGCTGTCCTTCCCGGCGAGGATCGCGACGACAAGCGCCTCGATGAGGCCTCGACGTTGGCGCCTGGCGAACTTGCGGCGCTTCTCGCTTATTTCCGCGAAGCCGGGCGGGAGAATTTGCGGGCTTTGCTTCGCCGCCTCGCTACCTATGCAGGCTATTCATTCCCGGCTCAAGTGCCGCGAGCCCTCCCACGCATGGGTGGTTATCTGCCGGGCACCGGCGCGGTCTCTCTCGATCAACTTTGCGCGGCGTCTGGGCGAGCCGTCGTTCCGATCCTGTTCTACCGCGCGCTGCTCGCCGCCGACACTGCGCCAATCGATTCACTTTGCGGCGCGCTCGCCGCGCGCGGACTCGCTCCGGCGCCACTCTTCGTTCCCAGCCTAAAGGATTCTGAAGCCAGCGCATTCGTGCGGGACGCGTTGCAACGTCTCGCCCCCGCGGTGGTGGTCACCACCACAGCCTTTGCTGCCGGCGGCGACGGCGAGGCTTCCGCGCTGGACGCGACGGATGCGCCGATCCTGCAAGGGGTGATCGCCACGACACGGCGCGCGGCATGGCAGGAGAGCCCGCGCGGGCTTGGGCCAGCCGATCTCGCCATGCATGTGGTGCTGCCAGAGCTTGACGGACGCGTGCTCTTGGGCGCCATCGCCTTCAAGGATCCGCTGCCAGCCGACGACGCGCTCGGCTTCACCGCGTTTGCCAGCCGACCCGAACCTGACCGCATTGCTATCGTGGCTGACCGCGTTGCAGCCCTCGTTCGCCTGAGGAGGCTGCCGCGCGGCGAACGCCGCGTCGCCATTCTGATGCCTGACTATCCTGCCGCTGGCGGGCGTACAGGCTACGCGGTCGGTCTCGATGTGCCGCAGAGCATCGTCGCGCTGCTCTCCGACCTTGCTGCCGCGGGCTATGACGTACGCGATAGGACAGAGAATTCCCGAGCGCTGCTCAAGCAATTGGAACTCGGTGCGCGGGAGCCCGCCCTTTCACTCGCCGGCTACTCCCGGCTCCTCGCCGAATTGCCCGCCGAGATCGGCCGCCGCATCACTGCAGCGTGGGGCGATCGGGAAAACGATCCCGATTTCCGCGACGGCGCCTTCCGTTTCCGCGCCGGGCGCTTCGGCAACATCCTGGTCGCCTTGCCGCCTGAGCGCGGCAATGTGCATGAACGGCGCGCCAGCTATCACGATCCGGCGCTTCCCCCGCGCCATGCGCTTATCGCCTTCGGCCTTTGGCTCAGGCACAGCTTCAAGGCTGATCTGCTCCTACATATGGGCGCGCACGGCACGCTCGAATGGCTACCAGGAAAGGCCGTGGCGCTCACAGGCGCCTGCTTCCCCGAGGCGGTGGTCGGGCCGCTGCCTGTGATTTACCCCTTCATCGTGAGCAATCCGGGTGAGGCCGCGCAGGCCAAGCGCCGCATCGCCGCAGTGACCATTGGCCATCTGCCCCCACCTCTTACCGAGGGCAGCCTGTCAGGCGCAGCGCGCGAACTGGAACGCCTGGTCGATGAATATGCCATCGCCGACGGGCTCGACCGCAGGCGGCGCGAGCGCCTCGCCAAGCTCATTATCGACACCGCGCGAGACAGCGGCCTGGCATGCGAGGCCGGCGCCGAACGCGACCTCCATCCCGACGAAGCCCTGCGCAAGATCGATGCCTGGCTGTGCGATCTCAAGGACCTCGCCATCAAGGACGGGCTGCACGTCTATGGTCGCATCTTTGCCGAGACCACCGACCCGCAATGGCAGGCAAGCGCCGACGCCGAGCGCGAGGCTCTTATCACTGCGCTCGACGGCAAGCGCGTGGCGCCAGGCCCCGCTGGCTCGCCGCAGCGTGGCCGCCGCGACGTAGTGCCCACCGGGCGCAATCTGTTCACTGCCGACCCGCGCCTTCTGCCCACGCCGACCGCAATGGAGCTTGGCCGCCTCGCCGCAGGCGAGGTGATCCGTCTCTATCTCCAGACCCACGGCGAGATGCCGCGCGCACTCGTGATCGACCTGTGGGGGAGCGCAACGCTCAGAACCGGCGGCGAGGAGATCGCCCAAGGTCTTGCGCTCATGGGCTGCCGCCCCGTTTGGGACGGCGCCACCGGCCGCGTCACCGGTATCGAGGTTCTGCCATGCGCCGCCATGGGTCGTCCGCGGGTTGATGTCACCTGGCGCATCTCGGGGCTCTTCCGCGATCTCTTCCCGGCGCAGATCGCGCTGCTCGATGCCGCGACGCGGCTCGTTGCCGAACGCGAGGAGGACGGCGACGAGAATCCTCTCGCTGCTGCAGCCCGCGTCGCTCGCGGCGGCAGGCTCGACCGCATCTTCGGCAACGCTCCAGGCGCCTACGGCGCGGGCGCCGAAGACCTGCTGGGCTGCGACACAGATGAGGCCGATATCGGTGCAGCCTATCTCGCCGCTACCTCCCACGCCTATGGCGGCGCCGAAGGCGAGGGTAGGCCCGATGTCGGCTTTGCTAAGCAAGTGGCGAGCGCCGACTTGCTCTTGCACCCAAGCAACGATCCGACCCGCGACCTGCTCGAAGGCGCAGAGGACGTGGCGCATATCGGCGGTTTTGCCGCTGCCGCTTCTTTGCTCGGTCGCGCGCCGGATTTCGTCGTGCTCGATACAACCAACCCTGGACAGCCCCGAGCGCGCACGCTGCCTCAGGCGCTCGCCCGCATCGTGCGCGGCCGCGCTACCAATCCGCTCTTCATCGAAGGCATGATGCGCCACGGCGCGCGCGGCGCGGCCGAGCTCGCCGAGACCGTGGACCGGCTGGTCGATTTCGCCGAGACCACCGGCGCAGTCTCGAGCGCCCTGTTCGATCTCGTGCACGAGACCTATCTCGCCGACCCCGAAATTCGCGAGTTCCTGTTGCGCGAAAACCCCGATGCCGCGCAGGCGATCGCGGAACGGCTCGAGGGCGCGCGGCGGAAAGGGCTGTGGCACCCGCGCCGAAACGACATCGCTTTGACAAAGATGCACGCGGAAGCCTCGGCATGACCGCGCTTCACATCCGCGGCGACTGCCCGCGTCTGGCAGAGCCCATGCAGACCGGTGACGGCCTTCTCGCGCGCCTCGTGACTGCGGGGCCAATCCCCATCGATGCCTTTGCTGCATTCCGCGCCGCCGCGCAGAAGCACGGCAACGGCATCTTGGAGATCAGCGCACGGGGCAACCTGCAAGTGCGCGGACTCACGCCGGATTCCGCGCCGTTGTTTGCCTCCGCCGTCGCAGAACTCGACATCGAGCTTTGCGATAGCGTGCCGGTGATCTCAAGCCCGCTTCCCAACGATCCGACGGCACTGATCGATGGTGATGCGCTCGCCTCGGCGCTTCGCCGCGCTATCGCCGCGCGTGGGCTTGTGCTCGCGCCGAAAGTGTCTGTGATTGTCGACGGAGGCGGGCGGCTTCATCTCGATGCGCTCACCGCCGATCTGCGCTTGCGCGCAATTGAGACGGAGGAAGGCATCAAGCTTCATGTTGCACTCGCGGGTGATGCAGCATCTGCGACGCCGCTCCGCTTTGTTGCGCCCCAAGAGGCGATTAACGCCGCCATCAGCGTCCTCGCGCTGATCGCATCGCGCGGCGCCGCGGCGCGGGCTGCCGATCTGCTGCAAAGCGAGGGCATCGGCATCTTCCGTGCGGCGGCTCGATCTAGACTGGAGGCCGTCCCTCTGCCAAAACGGCCACGCGCGGAGCCCATCGGGCTGCACAGGCTAAGGGGCGGGCAATGCGCCATCGGTGTGGCGCTTGCTTTCGGTCATGCCTCGGCCGGCGACTTGATGGCATTTGCCCGTGTAGCTCGTATAAACGGTGCGACCTGGGTGAGACCTGCTCCGGGTCGCGCTCTTCTTCTTGGGCCTATCGATGAGATGGCCGGCTTCGTGCTTGCAACGGCGGCGGACGATCTCGGCTTCGTGGTGGATGCGCGCGATCAGCGCCGCCGCATCGTCGCATGTCCCGGCGCGCCATCCTGCGCCTCAGGCTTGATGGAGGCGCGACGGCTTGCAGCGCGGCTCGCCGAGCATTTGCCGCCTTCCCGCGACGGCATTGCCGTCCACGTCTCTGGCTGCGCCAAGGCTTGCGCCCATCCCGGTGCCGCTCCTCTCACCATCGTCGGCACGGGCCAAGGCTGCGGCATCGTCCGTAACGGCTCAGCCCGCGCCACGCCGCAACGCTACGTCGATCCGGCTGATCTCATCGCCCAAGTTCGGTACGCGCAACAGCCGAGGGAAACCGTCGATGCTTAAGCAGGACTATCTCCGGAACGGCGCCGCCATCTATGAGCGCTCCTTCGCAATCATCCGCGCAGAGGCCGACCTCTCGCGCTTCACGCCGGAAGAAGCCGAGGTCGCAGTGCGCATGATCCACGCCGCAGGTCAGGTCGAAGTCGCCGGCTTGATCGAATTTGCGCCCGAGTTCGTGTCAGCAGCCCGCAAGGCGTTGCGCGGCGGCGCACCGATCCTGTGCGACTCCGAGATGGTTGCGCACGGCGTCACTCGCGCGCGGCTCCCTGCCAAGAGCGAAGTCATCTGCACGTTGCGCGACCCACGCGTCCCGGATCTTGCAGCGAAACTCGGCACTACGCGCTCTGCCGCCGCGCTCGAACTGTGGCGCGATAAGCTTGCGCGCGCTGTGATCGCCATCGGCAATTCGCCGACCGCGCTATTTCGCCTGCTCGAAGTGTTGGAGGCGGGTGCCGCCAAGCCGGCTGCGATCATCGGCATTCCCGTAGGCTTCGTCGGCGCAGCCGAATCGAAAGAGGCGCTCGCGGCGAACGTGTCAGGCGTGCCTTACCTCATCGTGCGTGGCCGCATCGGCGGCAGCCCTATGACGGCGGCCGCAGTCAATGCACTCGCCAAGGAGGGAATATGACCACGGGGCGCCTCATCGGCGTGGGCGTAGGGCCCGGCGATCCAGGGCTGCTCACGCTGAACGCTATCGCTGCGCTCAATGCAGCCGACGTGATCGCGCATTTCACCAAGGCAGGAAACGCGAGCAACGCGCGAACCATCGCGGCAAAGCACCTCAAACCTGGCGTCGAGGAACTGTCGTTGCTCTATCCGCTGACGACCGAGATCCCCAAGGAGGATGCAGCCTATCGCGAAACGCTGCGCGAGTTCTACGATAGTGCGGCTGCACAAATCGCCGGGCATCTCGACCAAGACCGCACAGTCGCCGTGATCGCCGAGGGCGATCCCCTGTTCTACGGCTCCTACATGCATCTCCATGTGCGGCTCGCCCCGCGCTATCCGACCGAGGTGGTCGCCGGGGTGACCGGCATGTCCGGCTGCTGGTCGGCCATCGGCGAGCCAATTGCGCAAGGCGACGACGTGTTCACCGTGCTGCCCGGTACGCTGCCCGAGTACGAGCTCGAGCGCCGCCTCGCCGATGCCGACGCCGCGGTGGTGATGAAGATCGGCCGCCATCTCGCCAAGGTGCGACGCGCGCTCGATCGCGCCGGCCGGCTCGAACGCGCGATCTACGTCGAACGCGGCACCATGACCAACGCCGCTGTCATGCCTCTCGTCGACAAGCTCGATACCTATGCGCCCTACTTCGCCATCGTGCTGGTGCCGGGCTGGGAGGCGCGGCCATGAGCCGCAAGCTCTCAATCGTCGGGCTCGGGCCCGGCGATGACCGCTACCTCACGCGCGAGGCGCTCGATGCGCTCGCTAAAGCTGAAGCGTTCTACGGCTACGGGCCTTATCTCGACCGCGTTCCGTTGCGGAAAGGCCAATCGCGGCATGCTTCCGACAATCGCGAGGAAGCGGCACGCGCCCGCGCCGCGCTAAGCCGCGCGGCGTCAGGCACCAATGTAGCCATCGTATCAGGCGGAGACCCTGGCGTATTCGCCATGGCGGCTACGGTGTGCGAGGAGATTGCGGTCGGCCCCGACTCGTGGCGCGCGCTCGATGTCGCCATCGTTCCCGGCATTACTGCCATGCTTGCGGTCGCTGCCCGCGCAGGAGCGCCGCTCGGGCACGATTTCTGCGCGCTGTCGCTGTCGGACAATCTCAAGCCTTGGGAGCTGATCGAGCGTCGCCTCGATGCGGCCGCCGGCGCCGGCTTCGTCATCGCGCTTTACAATCCTGTCTCCCGCGCGCGACCGTTACAGCTCAGCAAGGCGCTCGCGCGGCTCGCCCGCCATCTGCCGGCTGCGACGCCCGTCATCTTCGGTCATGCGATTGGGCGCAGCGATGAAAGCCTCGCGGTAACCACGCTCGCTCACGCACGCGACACGCTTGCCGACATGGCGACGCTCATCATCGTGGGATCGCGCGAGACGCGCGTCATCGCCCGCGAGGGCCGTGCGCCGCTCGTCTACACGCCGCGTGCCGTCGAGGAGGCGATCGCATGATCGAGCCAGACGAGCGCCTCCTCTACCGTCGCGACGGAGGAAACCTCTGGCAGCGCCGGGCGCGCCAGCATGATCACCGGAAGCTGGAGCGTCCGCGCCGCGGCGATCTTGCCGTAGGTCGCGCTCCCGCCGCTGTTCTTCGCCACCACCACATCAATGCGGTGGCGCTTGAGCAGCGCGCGGTCCTCGGCCTCGCTAAACAGTCCGCGCGCGGCGATATAGATTGCGTGCGGCACGGCGAGCGGCGGGTCGACCGGATCGACGCTGCGGATGAGATAGACGTGCTGCGGCGCTGCCGTGAAAGGCTGAAGCTCCTTGCGGCCAAGCGCGAGGAACACGCGGCGCGGCGCCTGCCCGAGCGCGCGCACCGCCTCATCCATGGTCGCAACCTCGACCCAGCTATCGCCATCGACCTTGGTCCACGCCTTACGTCTAAGCGCAACGAGTGGCACGCCGGTTGCGCGCACAGCCTCGGCCGCGTTGGCCGAGATGGTCGCGGCGTAAGGGTGTGTCGCGTCGATCAGCGCGTCGATCCGCTCATCGCGAAGATAAGCGGCCAAACCGTCAGCGCCGCCGAAACCGCCGATGCGCACCGGGACAGGCTGCGGCAGGGGGTTCGCGGTGCGGCCTGCGAGCGACAGTGTCACGGTCACGCCTGGGCGCTTGGCGAGCGCGTCGGCAAGCAGTCTCGCCTCGATCGTGCCGCCAAGGATGAGGGTGCGGCTCGTGCGCGCTGAACGGACCATGCCGGACCCTGCCTCACCGAAGCGATGGCTGTCCATCGTCGGCATCGGCGAAGACGGCATCGACGGCCTGAGCCCAGTTGCCCGCGGCCTGGTCGCGGGCGCCGAAATCGTGTTCGGCGGCGAGCGTCACCTCAAGCTTGCGAACCAGCTGATCCGCGGAGAGGCAAAGCCCTGGCCTAGCCCGTTCTCGCGCGCGGTCAGTGAAGTCTTGGCCGAGCGCGGGCGCCAGGTTTGCGTGCTCGCTTCCGGCGACCCTTTCTTCTACGGCGTGGGCTCGGTGCTTGCGAACCACGTCACGCCCGAGGAGACGGTGGTGGTGCCAGCGCCATCGGCCTTCAGTCTCGCTGCCGCGCGGCTCGGCTGGGCCCTCCCCGACATTGCGCTCGTCTCGGTGCACGGGCGTGAGCTCGACCGCATCCGCCCGCATCTCCATCCCGGCGCTCGCGTGCTGGCTTTGACCTCCGACAGCGAAGGTCCTGCCGCGCTTGCGCGACTCCTGGCCGAGCTTGGCTTTGGCGCCTCGCGTCTCACGGTGCTCGAAGCACTGGGCGGCGCGAGCGGGCGCGTCCGCGCCACGACGGCAGCGAGCTTCGACCTTGCGGACATCGCCGCGCTCAATACCGTCGCCATCGAGGTGGAGGCTGCACCTGGCGCGCGGATCATCGCCTTTAGCGCAGGCCTAGACGATGCGCTGTACGAGCATGACAGCCAGATAACCAAGCGCGAGATTCGCGCCATTACCCTGTCGTCGCTCGCGCCGCTGCGCGGACAATTGTTGTGGGACATTGGTGCTGGCTCAGGCTCAATCGCCATCGAGTGGATGCTGGCTCACCCATCAATGCGGGCCATGGCAATCGAAGCGAGGGAGGATCGCGCCGCGCGCATCCGCCGCAACGCCGCGGCCTGCGGTGTGCCTGGACTAGAAGTCCTCGAAGGCCATGCGCCCGAAGTTTTGCGCGGGCTTGCTACTCCAGATGCGGTCTTCATCGGCGGAGGGGCGAGCACTCAAGGCGTGCTCGATGCGGCAATCGCAGCCCTCCGGCCTCGAGGCAGACTTGTCGTCAATGCCGTCACGCTCGAGACCGAGGCCGAACTCGCCGCGCGCCACGCGGGCCTGGGCGGCACGCTCACGCGCATCGCCATTTCACGCGCGGAAGCCGTTGGCGGCAAGACGGGATGGCGCGCCGCGATGCCCGTGACGCAATGGGTATGGGTGAAACCGTGATCGTGGCCGGCATCGGCTGCCGCAAAGGAGCTTCGCCCGCCGAGATCGAGGCCGTGATTGCAGCCGCGCTCGAACGCGCGGGCTTTGCCCAGGACAAGCTCGGTGCCATCGCCACCCCGGCAGACAAGGGCGTGGAAGCAGGCATCGCTGCCGTTGCTCTGCTCTACGGCTTGCCGCTCCTGTTCGTCCCGACGCCTGATCTCGAAGCCGCGGCTGGGCGCTGCGAGACGCACTCGCAGCGCTCCCTCGCGGTCAAGGGCGTGCCGTCAGTCGCCGAAGCCGCAGCTCTCGCCGCCGGGGGTCCTGACGCGAAGCTGCTCCTGCCGCGCATCGCGGTCGGGCCTGTAACGTGCGCGCTCGCCGAGACTGGATCCGCGCCATGACCGTTCATTTCATCGGTGCAGGACCTGGTGCTGCCGACCTCATCACCGTGCGCGGGCGCGATCTCCTCGCGCGGTGCCTTGTCTGCCTCTACGCAGGCTCCATTATTCCTCATGCGCTGTTGGCCCATTGCCCATCTGGCGCCCGCATCGTGGATACGGCGCCGATGTCGCTCGACGAGATCGAGGCGGAGTTCGTTTCCGCGCAGGAGCAAGGCCTCGACGTGGCGCGGCTGCAATCGGGTGATCTTTCGGTGTTTAGCGCATTAGCAGAGCAGCTGCGGCGGCTTGACCAGCGCGGCATTCCCTACACGCTGACCCCGGGCGTTCCGGCCTTCGCCGCGGCAGCGGCCGCGCTCGGTCGCGAGCTGACCGTGCCTGAGATTGCGCAAAGCGTGGTGCTGACCCGCATCCCAGGCCGCGCCTCGCGCATGCCGGAAGGCGAAACCCTCGCCGCTTTCGCTGCGACCGGTGCCACGCTTGCAATTCATCTTGCCATCCATGCCCTCGACAGAGTCGTCTCCGAGCTGATCCCGTTCTATGGCGCGGACTGCCCGGTGGCCGTGGTGGCCCATGCAAGCTGGCCGGAGGAAAAGATCGTACGCGGCACGCTCGGCGATATCCCGTCGAAGCTCGCGGCGGAGCCCATCGAGCGCACAGCGCTGATCGTGGTTGGCCGCGCCTTGGCAGCGGAAGACTTTCGCGACAGCGTGCTTTACGACGCCGATTATCGCCGCCGCTTCCGCGGGGGTGCCGCATGAGAAGCCGCAAACGGCGCGCGGCCCACGAGCCTGCCCTCGCGGTCGAACAAAACGACCTCGATTTCGATGTCCTTGCCCGCAACGACGGCAGTCGCGGCCTCACGTGCGGCACTCGCCACTTCGTCGCCGAGCGCAACGCCTTCGGCCTCGGCATGAACGAAGGCTTCAGCCGCTGTATTGGCAGTGAGAATGTACGCGGCAAGGTCGCGCGAGCCGCCTGTACGTTCGGCAAGCTTGGCGAGCGCCACGAGGTCGACCGAACCGCGTTTGGAGTGAAGATCGAGCAGCCCTTGGGCGAGCTTGGTCATCTTGCCGACGCCGCCGGCAATGGTCACCCGCGGCACCGGATGGCTGCGCAGATATTTCAGCATGCCGCCGACGAAGTCGCCCATGTCGATCAAGGCTATCTCGGGGAGGCCGCACATTCGTTGCACCGCCCTCTCGGACTCCGCACCCGTCGAGCCAGCGACATGCGCGAGCCCCGCCGCGCGCGCGACGTCGATTCCGCTCCTGATCGCCTGGATCCAGGACGAGCAGGAATAAGGAATGACGATTCCCGTGGTGCCGAGGATCGAGAGGCCACCAATGATACCGAGCCGGCCGTTCATCGTCTTGGCGGCCAGCGCCTCCCCGCCTGGAATGGCGATCTCGACCTCGACATCGCCTGGATCACCGTTTGCCGCGGCGATCTCGGCAATCGCCGCGCGTATCATCTGCCGCGGCACCGGGTTGATGGCGGGCTCGCCCGGCGGCACCGGGAGTCCCGCACGCGTGACTGTGCCGACGCCTTCGCCGGCGCTGAAGCTAACCCCGCTGCCTTGCGCGCCACGGCGGACGGTGGTGAGGACGAGCGCGCCGTGGGTCACGTCAGGGTCATCGCCGGCGTCCTTGACCACGCCCGCGGTTGCGGACCCCTCACCGCGAACCGTCGTGGCGAGCGCGAAGGCAGGGCGTCCGCCGCCGCGCGGCAGCGTGACCTCGACCGGATCGGGAAACTCGCCGGTGAGCAGCGCGGTATAGGCGGCCTTGGCGGCTGCCGTAGCGCAGGTTCCTGTGGTCCAGCCGCGGCGAAGCGGGGATGCCTTCGTTGCCATGGCCCCCGCTATAACGCCCCGGGACGCAGCGGTCACTTGACGTGGTGGGCCGGATGACGGCCCGTGGTCTCATCGTCGCCGCGCCGCGCTCCGGCGCAGGCAAGACCACGGTGACGCTTGGCTTGCTTGCGGCGTTGAAACGGCGCGGGCTTGCCGTGCAAGCGGCCAAGGCCGGCCCCGACTATATCGACCCGGCCTTCCACCAAGCCGCGACCGGCAGAAAGAGCGTCAATCTCGACAGTTGGGCCATGCGGCCCTCGCTGCTCGACGCGCTAGTAGTCGAGGCCGCTTCGCGCGCCGATATGCTCGTGATCGAAGGCGTCATGGGCCTGTTCGATGGGATCGATGCCGCCGCAGGCCGGACTGGCTCGACTGCCGACCTTGCCGCCCGTTTCGTCCTTCCGGTCTTGCTGGTCATCGATGTCTCGGGGCAGTCGCAATCCGCAGCGGCGCTCCTGCGCGGCTTCGTCACCCATGATCCGGAGGTGAAGATCGGCGGTGTCGTGCTCAATCGCGTCGGCAGCGAGCGGCATCGCAAATTCGTGGCCGACGCCATCGCAGCATCGGGCATCCCCGTTCTCGGCTCGGTGCCGCGTGATGAGATGATCGCTCTGCCAGAGCGGCATCTTGGCCTCGTTCAGGCCGGCGAGCATGGAGACCTTGCTGAACGGCTCGATCGCCTCGCGGCAATCGCCGAGACCCACCTCGACCTGGACCGCATCCTGAGGCTTGCCGTCCCGCCACATCTCGCTGAGGCAAAGCAGGCAACGGCCCTTCCGCCGCCCGGATCGCGCATCGCACTCGCGCAGGATGCTGCTTTCACCTTCGTCTATCCACATGTTCTCGATGGTTGGCGGCGCGCAGGTGCGGAGATCGTGGCTTTCTCTCCCCTTGCCGACGAGCCGCCGCCGAAGGATTGCGATTCCTGCTGGCTGCCTGGCGGATACCCTGAGCTGCACGCGGGCCGGCTCGCGGGCGCTCACAAATTCCGCGACGGCCTCGCCCGCTTTGCCGCGACACGGCCGGTGCACGGCGAGTGCGGAGGCTACATGGTTCTTGGCGAGGTGTTGGAAGATGCCGACGGCATCAGCCACCCCATGGCTGGCCTGCTCGGCCACGCCACGAGCTTTGCGCGGCGCAAGCTCCATCTCGGTTATCGCGAGGCAACGCTGCTCGCCGACAGTCCCATCGGACGAGCAGGCTCGCGGCTGCGCGGACACGAGTTCCACTATGCGGCGCTAGTCGCGACCTGTAACGACGAGCCTTTAGTCGAGCTTGCCGACGGACAGGGCCAGAGACTCGGAACCTCGGGGAGCTGGCGCGGGCACGTCACCGGCACCTTCTTCCACGCCATCGCCGCCGCCTAATCCTCAACTCTCTTTGTCGGACACCTTCGCCTCGGCAAAGGTTGCCATGCCGGTATGGCAGGCGAGCGCCGCGCGAAGCACAAGCACGGCGACCGCGGCGCCAGACCCTTCGCCAAGCCGCATGTCGAGATCGAGCAGAGGATGAAGCCCGAGTTCATCGAGCAGCAGGCGATGCCCGGCCTCGGCCGATCTGTGCCCGGCGCGGGCATGATCAAGCGCATCAGCGCGGAGCTTCGCAAGCGGTGCGACCGCGGCCGTCGACACGAATCCGTCGATCAGCGCCGGCACGCGCGCATGCCGCGCGGCGAGGCACGCGCCAAGGAGTGCGGCGAGCTCGCGCCCGCCGAGCGCCGCGGCGATGCGCAAAGGATCGTCGAGGATCGGTGCATGACGAGCGAGCGCGTCATCGATCACCACTTGCTTGCGCCTCAGGCCCTCTTCGTCGAGGCCGGTGCCATGACCGGCGAAGCGTGAGCCGCCGCCGCCGAATAAAGCCGCGGCAACCGCTGCAGCTGCGGTGGTATTGCCGATGCCCATCTCGCCGAGCACCACGAGATCGGCCTCTTCCGGAACCGCTTTGTAGCCCGCCACAACGGCTTCGAGGAATTTAGCCTCCGTCATGGCAGGGGCTTCGGCGAAATCAGCCGTAGGGCGCTCGAGATCGAGGGCGATCACGCGCAATTCAGCATTGGCGGCGCGCGCGAGCTGATTGATGGCGGCGCCGCCAGCGGCGAAATTCGCCACCATCTGCGCCGTGACCTCGGCGGGATAGGCCGAGACGCCGCGCGCAGTGACGCCGTGATTGCCGGCGAAGACCAGGATCTCGACTTTGTCGAGCCGCGGCGGTGCCAGGCCCTGCCAGAAGCTCAGCCACTCGACCAGTTCCTCAAGCCGGCCCAGGCTGCGCTGCGGCTTGGTCAGCCGCGCCTCTCGCGCCGCGACCTTTGCGGCAGCGCCGGGATCGCCACCGGGCAGATCGAGGCAGACCGCACGCAGTTCAGCGAATGAGGCAAAACGCGTCATTTGAGGATAGACTTATTGCAGTCGGAAATGCGTCCAGAAGACTTCGTGAGCCGCGTTCGAATGAGCGCGGTGCCGAGGGGACGAGGGAATGACAGCCGGCGCCTCGATCGAAGCCCTTAACACGGACCTCAAGGTCGGCCTAGCCTTCCTGACCCGCCTGCCCTTCGTAGGCACACCATCGGCCTCTGGCGCCAATGTGGCGCGGGCGAGTTGGAGCTTTCCCGTCATCGGCGTCGGCATCGGTCTTATCGGTGCTTTCGTTGTGTGGATCGCCGACGGGCTCGGCCTGCATCCTTTCATCTCCGGTACGCTCGCCATCGCCGCGATCGTGCTTATTACCGGCTGCCTGCACGAGGACGGGCTGGCGGACATGGTGGACGGCTTCGGCGGAGGCGGGAGCCCAATGCTCAAGCTCGAGATCATGCGCGACTCAAGAGTCGGCGTTTACGGCACCTCCGCGCTCATTCTCTCTTTCATGCTGCGTGCAGGCGCGATCGCGAGCCTCGCCGACCCGAGCTTCATAGCACCGGCGCTGATCGCCGCGGAGGCCGGCGCGCGCGCGACCATGCCATTGTTCATGCGACTTGTGCCGCCCGCGCGACAGGATGGACTGTCGGCTAAGGCAGGAAAGCCGCCGCAGCGCGCAGCGCTGATCGCGACGTTGATCGGCTTCATCGTGCTCGTGCTTTGCCTCGGCTTCGGCGGCGGACTGCTCGCTGCCATGCTCGTCGCCGTAGCGATCGTCGTTCTCGCCTGGCTCTGCATGAGCCAGATCGGCGGGCAGACTGGAGATGTGCTCGGTGCCGTCGAGCAGGTGAGCGAAGTCCTGATCCTGCTCGTCGCGGCCGCCTGGCTGTGAGGAATACTAACGCGCGGGAAACCAGACTTAGGTTACGGGGTTGCCACCGAGCCAAACTGGGTAGAAATTGACGAAGGAGCAAATTCCATGCGCATCGCTGCTGCCCTTGCCTTCATCGCCAGTGTCTTAGTCATGACGCCGGAAGCGGTTTCGGCAATGCCGCTCACCCTCGGCGATCACGCCGCCCTAAGTCGCCACATGAGCACCACCGTCATGCAGGTTGCGCATCGCCACGCTTATGCCCGCCACTACAAGCGCTACGTCTACACCGCGCCGCGCCGCTACAATTGGCAGTATTATCCCTATTGGCGGCCTTACCACTATTACTACTGGCAGCATTACTACCCGTATGGCGGTCCGCTGTTTTAAGTGCGTCGAGCGCCACTGCCGCCAAAGTGGTTCATGACAAATTCGCAAGGACTAAAGAGGCCTTCCTGCTAGTGCCCTCCTGTCACCTGCCGCCTTGCCTTTCCTCAGTTTTTTAGGGCGAACGTCGGCACTGTTCCCTGATTGTACCCCATCGTTTTATGCCGTCCGGTGCCAATTCCGGTGCCAACTTTTTGCGTCAATTGAGTTGGTGCAGGTCTCTGATGACCGGTTGAGCGGCTTCTTGGGGGGCACTGATCAGGAGTAGAATTATATGCTCATTGCTTCTTGAAGCCGTGAGTAGAACTGCAACGTGCCTTCGAGAGGAATTGAGGAAGCGGTGCATTCCTTTTTCTGTCCCCCGTAGGCGCTCCGTGACTTCCACATTGTTATCGCACCGACCTGACATCGATGCTCCCGATAAGCATGCCGGTCGCAAGGGGAGAAAAAGATTTCTCCAGCGGGCGGGGACGTCTGACCCAAAGCCCGACGATGCCTTTTTCGCTCACTCGCGCGGAAGTGTCTCGAAATAGCTCGTCACCGCTTTGATGTCTTCATCACTGAGCTTCTGCGCGATGGCCATCATCGTAGCCCCGCCGTCTGTGGAAGGGCCGATGCCTGCTTTCCAAAGCCGCAATTGCCCGGCCATATAAGCGGCATATTGACCTTCAAGGCGAGGATAGTGCCCAACATTGTTGTGACACGTTGCGCAAGGCAGAACGCCAGCGTGGGATCGACCTTCGACAGCCAATTTTCGGCCGCGCTCCACCAAAGCTGCATCTGAGTTTTTTGACTGCAACTGTGGTGGCGGCAGACCAGCATAGTAGTCTGCAAGCTCACGCATATCCTCCGGACGTAGGTCTGCGGCCAAGGGTTGCATGATTCCGCTCCGCCGCTTGCCCTCCGCATAGGCCTTGAGAGAAGCGAGCAGATAGTCCGCCGGCTGGCCATTCAACACTGGGACAAGATACTGAGAGGCAATTGAGCCTTATCCCCGTGGCAGCGCGCACAAGCACCGGAGGCCTTCGGATTTGATTCCACGGTTGCGAGTTCGGCGCCGCTCTGCTCCGGCAATTGGACGTTTCCCAGCGCTAGGTCGCGATAGGCCTCGGCATCCAGCGTTTGGATACGCGTGAGAAACGCGACGACGGCCCAAATCTCGTCCTCGCGTTCGATCGCGACCCATCCCGGCATGCCGGTATATTTGAAGCCGTTCTTGACGATCCAGAATAGGTCGTTCGGCTGCCACGGCCGCATCGTCACCGCCAATTCGGGCGGTGGCGGCAGCATGTGCTTGGCTATTGGGTTTACCGGGATCCCCGGCGCGCCGTGACAAAAGGCGCAGCCCCGGTGGAAGTGGGCCGCCCCAAGCCTGATCATGTTCGGATCGTCGAGCTTCGGCACCTCGATCCCGCTCGCGTGCCGCTTGACAGCGTGCCGCATCCCGAAATCGAGGAAGCGCTCGACGAACGGCCAATGACCTTGGCTTGCGGCGATATCACCCAAGCCCGCCAGGGCAAAGGCAAGCGCGGCTAAGAAGGTCGCAACGGCGAGGCCGAGCAAGGCCGCAAAGATTTTGATGCCGGTCTTCAGGAGGATCTTCCCTGATCACAGCCCAGAATCGCAAGCGTGGTCAAGGATAGCACGGTCGAGGACCAGCCCATCGACCGAACGACTGACTTTCAGACAGTTATGCCGGTTGATCCTCAGACCGGCACGAATGTCTCCGCCTCTTTTGTCTACACCCCTTTAAGCGTGATCCCGGCAAGGAGCACTAGATAAGCGACCAGCAGCACAAGGTACCCGCCCGTGAAATATCCGCCAGTAGGGAAAACGGTGACGCCCGTAACTGCCATGGCCTTAAGCACCACGGAGATAAGGGCCACGGATATGGAGATATAGAAAGTCACCTGTTTTGGTGGTGTGAGCCGCATGTATTGATCCCCCTGCGATAACACCCCAAGTGGGGCCGCCGCGATTTTTATCACACCTTACAGGTTGCCTAGCTCACTCTATGTCGAAATCCCGCGTGTCGTTGAACGCAACGCCACGATCTAGTCAGGGGCGTTCCATCCGAGGAAGCGTGCGTCATCGACCCCCTTCCCCCCGGCTTACCTCTCCTCACGTTTGGAGAAGTAGCCGGACTGAAGGACTCCAAGAACTCATGAGCCAAGTTTCAAGCGGCGAGTCGCTGTATCACCATCTTCACTGTCTGTGGGTGCCAATCACCACCGCGAGGCGTTTTCACCTTCCGCTTGGTCAGCTCGGTTGCCATACGCCGAATCGAATAGCCCTCGTTCTGCATCTCACGGATAATCGGCTCAAGCCGTTTCGCACGGTCCAGGGCCTCGCCGCGGTATTTTGGTGCGAGGATTTCCGCACCCGTGCGGCCAGCATTCGATGAGCCGCTGCGCGGACGTTTTGCACATTTGCGAGACATTCCATGGGCGGTCATACGCCATGGAGGACCGTCCTCCTTTACGCAATACAAATAACGGGAGGACGGCCTCCCGGGAGGATAACGTCCCGACCCCAAAGGGGGGGCTCCAAAACAATAGACTGAAATTTGGCAAGATGCTGTCACTCTCAGTGACTTTTAGCTCTTGAAGCCGGACCCGAGCTGTCACTTGGTGCCCCGGTGGCGGAATTGCCACAACTCCTGAAAATCCTTCGCTGCCATATTGCTAAATAGCGCTGCTGCCTTTTTGGTAGGGGATCATCGGGGACAGTGGGGCGTCTGGCAAAATGGGGGTGAAAGAGCCGCCGCGTGAGGAAAGTTATGTCCCACGCGATGAGGAAATCAGACCCGAGGTCTTTGAGGTGTCAGGATCGGTCAAGTGGTTCGATCCGGCGAAAGGCTATGGCTTCATTCTCCCTGATGAAGATCTGCCTGATGTTCTCCTGCATGTGAGCTGTCTGCGACGCGGCGGCTTTCAGACGGCCTATGAGGGCTCGCGCATCATCTGTGACGTAGTGAGAACTCCCAAAGGTCTACAGGCAGCACGCATCCGCGGCATGGATGATTCGACGGCAATTCGCCCGGCGCAGCTGCCACAGCGCACCCATGTCGTCGTCGTCGCAGAGAGTGACTGGGAACGAGCAGTGGTGAAGTGGTTCAATCGTTTGCGCGGGTTTGGCTTTCTCACGCGCGGACCTGAGACAGCCGACATCTTCGTGCATATGGAGACGCTCCGCCGCTGGGGCTTCGCCGAACTCCAGCCAGGCCAGACTGTCCTCGTGCGATATGGCAGAGGAGCCAATGGTCTCATGGCAGCGGAGCTTAAGCCAGCAGATGCCCCAGTCCCATCCTCTCACTAAAAGAGGTTTGCACTCCACGCCCAGTTGAAAGGCTCCCCGGTGAGGGCAAGCCACTCACCGGAAGGCCTTACGGAGCATTGGGGGTCTGCATAATCAACGTCTGCTTTGCGCTCAGAGCGCACGTTTTTCAACCCGGTTTTTATATCCGTTAAGTGCCATAAGCGCACATCGGTCTCGTTACCGTATAAAGCTCCTCCTTAAGAAGAATCTGAAATGCGAACCGTGGGCGACCATAAGAGCCATGGCTCGCTCTATGACGTTTTGCTTTGGCGGCATGCTTCGATTTGCGGGTCGAATACGCGACTGGAGTTCTGGTCCCCGCCTTGGGCTAGCTCGGATCGCACGTGGGTCGGACAGCATCGCGAAGCCGCGAGAACCATCACTGAGGGGGCCGCCGCCTCGCCACGCAGGAAGAAGCCCGCCGCGCGAGGCACGCGGCGGGGCTAGCTGATGCTGAGGCGGGGTTAGCTCGGCAACAGCACTGTGTCGATGACGTGGATCACGCCGTTAGACTGAAGCACGTTCTTGATGGTGATCTTGGCGGAGTCGCCTTTGGCGTCCCACACCCAGATGGCGCCATCCTTCATTCCGAAGCTGAGGTCTTCGCCTTCGACGGTTTTAAGCATGGCCTTGCCCCCGCCCTTATTGATCATCGCCGTGAGGTCGCTCGCGGTGATGCGGCCAGGAACAACGTGATAGGTCAGGACCTGAGTAAGCTGGGTCTTGTTCTCGGGCTTGAGCAGCGTCTCGACGGTGCCCGCCGGCAACTTGGCGAACGCGTCGTTAGTCGGCGCCGGTGAAAGGACCCTTGCCCGACAGCGTGTCGACGAGGTCAGCGGCCTTGACTGCGGCGACGAGCGTCGTGTGGTCCTTTGAGTTGACCGAATTCTGGATGATGTTCTTGGAGGGGAACATCGGGGCGCCGCCCACCATCACCGTCATTTCCTTAGCGAAGGTCGGGAGGGCGGTGAGAGCAGCAAAGGCTAGGCCGGCGGTGGCTGCACTGGCGAGAGCATATTTGGCAAACTTCATGTCATCCTCCTGTAAGTTGCGGATTGTCCCATTGAGGGGTACGGCGCAGCTACGGGGGCGCGGTCGCGTCCGGATGCGGACTCCGGCGATGACGTTTTCGTGATGTTGGCCAGCTAAAGCTGGGCGAGCTTGCCGTTGGCGATTACTGGACCAGTCGGCTGTCCAGTTGGTGAGCCGCCGGGCGGCTCTAGAGAGACCGCGAGCACCGCTTCCCTGTTGACTCGGCTGAGCAGGTCCTGCGGCACTTTGATGGTGATCGGCCTGCTGGGATCGATGAGCCCGAGCGAGTGCGGCTTATCGCCGGGCGGAATGAGCCAAAGCTCCATCGCCTTTTGCTCCTCTCCGCTGAGCAATGCGGCTGGAACGATGGCGAGCGTGCCGCCGCCCGAGTTTACCGCAGCGAGAAACCCGGTCTTTCCGCCTTCGGCGCGGAGTTGCGCGACGAGCGGTGTACGTGGCGGTATCACGGCGCCGACATAGATCAGTGCGGCAAGACACGCCGCTGCAAGTGCGCTCGTGCTCAAAGCAAGGCCTCGCCAAAAGGCGAGGCTTTGCCATATACCTGCACGCGTTGCCGCCGGCTGCTCGGCCCTGTCGAGAACTGCCGCGATGCGCGCCCAGGCGCTCGCCGGAGGCGCGACAGCAGGAGTTCCCTCGGCAAGTCCGCCGAGCCGCTCCTCCCAGAAGGCGACCTCGCGGGCGAAAATTTGATCGCCTGCGATCCGCTGCTCGACCTCGCGCCATTCGGACACGCCGAGCACCCCGAGCACATACTCGGCCGCGATGAGCTGGTTGTCCTCTCTCTTCGGCGCCCCGTTGTCGGTCATCGCTCCAGGCACTCTCTAAGCTTGGCAAGTCCGCGTCTGATCCAGCTCTTCATCGTGCCGAGCGGCACGCCGGATCGCTCGGCGAGCTCGTCATAGGTGAAGCCGCCCATGAAGGCAGCCTTGATCGCCAAGGATTGGCGTTCTTCGATCTCATCGAAACAGGACTTGAGCCGCTCCTGCTGCTGGGCCGAGGCGAGGAACTCGAACGCAGAGACTCCGGGGTCCGCCACATCGGCCGCCGCTTCGATCGGCTCGCTACGGCGTGCGAACGCACCTGATCGCGCACGGTCTATGGCGCGGTTCCGCGCGATAGCGACAAGCCAGGTGATCGGGCTTGCACGGGCCTCATCGAAGGCCGAGCCCTTGTTCCAAACGGTCAAATAAAGCGCTGAGGTCCGTCCTTCTGGCATCCCGTCTTAGGCAGCTGCTTATTATCCCCGGAAATTCAGGCTTTCAGGCTAAGGGCGCAGGAACCCTAGCGATGTTCCGGTTGCAATTCCGGTTGCAAGAAGCGGCGTGTAGCCCGCGCCGCCCTAGTGCCTACGTGCCCTGGGCGTCACGCTTACGGGGCAGGGGCTTGGCATAGCGATACTCGAGCGCGGCAAGAAAGCCTTGCGCTTCTTTGTGGCCGCGGGCGGCCAGAAACCTAAGTGCCGTCATCGTCGCCATCTGCTTGCCGGCCAAGCGACACGCCTCAGCGGTGAGCTCGTTGGCTCGATCCGCGAGCCGGGGTTCGCTGAGTAGGTCGCGCGCGATGCAAAACAGCCGCTCAGCTTCTTCAGGTGTGAGCGTCATCTGTTAGCGGCGGGGCTTCTTCTTAACCCGAATGCCGTCGGCTTCAATCTCGACGCCCGCTCTCCCCAGAGCATCGACCACGGCTTGAATGCTGCGTCCTCGGCCGCGCACTCGTGTGACCTTATAGCGCGGACTCGACAGGCGAAACGATTACGCCGCGTAACCCGCAGAAAAGCTCGTGTTCAAGATTTCCGCGGCAATCGGCGCACGCGGCAAAGTCGCACGGGAGTGCGACATCCAAACCTCACAGGGCGCAAGGCAACGGGTGTTTGCTTTACAGCAGGCGCCACATGCCGTGACCGCCGCGTTCCCTGCAAGCAAGGAGCCCCCGTATGTCCCCTAAAATCTCAATAGGCTTTGCTGCCGTCGCGCTCACGCTCGCCGCAGCGGCATTTCAGCCGGCCTCAGCCAATTACGCCCCGTGCGTCGAGAACCCTGAGGGCGCCGGTTGCCCTGGTGCGCTCACGCCAATCAAACCCGAAGGCTCGGTGAAGCCTGCTCCGTCGAAGCACGCGATGCATGCCCACAACTATCGGGCCCACCGTCCGGCCACATCTACTTATTGAAGAACCTCAGGTGAGAGTGTGTCCTGATCTGAGCTTGGTAGCCCCCGGGCTTCCTGGTCGATCATGCTCGACCGCGCGTAACGGGTATCGGTTGGTGGCATGGCGCGGCGGGCAAGCTCCCCAGGCCCCCCAGGCCGCTAGAGGGGAATACCCCTACGGAGATGCCCGGATCTTCAGGCAGTCCGGGCTTCTTCTTTTTGGGAACACCGCGGGAAGGTTAGCGGGTTAGCCAGCGTCCGACGCTGATTCCACGCATACCGACGAAAAACCCTATTAGGGGAAAGAAAGGAAGTACCTCATGAAGAATAAAGAAAGGAAGTACCCATGAAGAATATTGCACTAGCACTCGCGCTGGTCCTGGCGGGCTCTAGCCTCGCCGTCGGACTGGCCTCCACCGACGCTAATGCCGGGGCGGCTCGCAAAATCTGCAAGCAGGCGCTCATGACGCACCCGATGGCAGGCAAGCATAGTGATCTGATGAAGCAGTGCAAAGCAGAATACAAAGCTCACAAGAAGGCCGGCGGCGCGCCAGCGTAGGCTGTGCTATGGCGCTTGCGCGGTGATCGTTCCCTGCGATCACTCGTTTGGTTTGGAAGCCCCAGCCAACCACCTTACCGGGGCTTCTTTCTTTTCAGTCTTTCAAGAAAGTGCGGATGAGGTAGAGGCGATATTCCTCGGCCGTCATGCCGCCGCGGATGGCGGTCAGCTCCTCCTCAGTGAATGGCACCCCACTGCGGCGCTCGCGCGGAACCTCGATAGTCCTCTTCGTTAGAGGCAACTTACGACGGGGCTCTGG
>Ga0070693_100000328_pt1 | contig 21805 bp, 19 predicted proteins | sample KBSK1103metaG_FD_65472 | JGI IMG/M metagenome (GOLD analysis project Ga0070693, IMG submission 65472) | Corn, switchgrass and miscanthus rhizosphere microbial communities from Kellogg Biological Station, Michigan, USA - KBS K1-10-3 metaG | ecosystem: Host-associated > Plants > Roots >...
ATTCGCGTTTGTACCCCGCTCCGCTCCCACATGGGCTACGCCGAACTCGGGCGAATCCTGGTCAACCAGTTGCTGCGTACCGGGCACGACGTGTCCACCACCGAGATCGACATCCAGCGCAGCGACGCCGACTTCGGCCCGCTCGGCGCGCAGGCGCTGTCGCTGCTCGAGCGCCACGCGACGGCCGACATCAACATCATCAACATGATCCCGGCCTGGTTCGAAAAGGCCAGGCTGCCGGGTGCCGTCAACATCGGCTACACGATGTTCGAAGCCGACCGCCTGCCCGACGACTGGGTCGCCGCCTGCAACCGCATGGACGCCATCTGGGTGCCGTCGAGCTGGATGCGCGGGGTGTTCGTCGCGTCCGGCGTGACGGTGCCGGTGTCGGTGGTGGGCATCGACGCGGCGCCGGTACCGCAGGCTGCCGTGCCGGATGGCCCTTTCCGCCTGCTGTCGGTGTTCCAGTGGTCGGCGCGCAAGAACCCGGTCGGCCTGCTGCGCGCATATTGCGCGGCGTTCGATGGCGACGACTCGGTGGTGCTGACGCTGAAGACACACCGCGACGAAGACGCCGAAAAGAGCGCGCGCTTCGTCGGCAGCGTGGTCGACTTCACCATGGCGCGGATGAAGCCGCGGCGCTTCCTGCCGCGCGTCGAGATCGCCACGACCTTCTTCTCCGCTGCGCGCATGCAGGAACTGCACGCCAGTTCGCACGCCTTCGTCAGCCTGGCGCACGCCGAAGGCTGGGGCCTTCCCGCGTGGGACGCCAGCCTCGCCGGGCGTCCGGTCGTGCACACGGCGTATTCGTCGCCGACCGAATTCGTGCATCCGCAGGGGCTGGTGCGCAGCCACCTTGCGCCGGTGTATGGCATGCAGGAGTTCGCGGACTTCTACGACATCGGCATGCGCTGGGGCGAGCCCGACCTTGATCGCGCCGCGACCTTGTTGCGCGACCTCAGGGCGCGGCCGGCCTACTGGCGCGACCAGGCCGCGGCGCATCGCCTGGTGCTGGCGGAGCGCTACTCGCTGCCGCGCCGCATCGAAGCACTGGAAACAGCGCTCTCGGTGGCTCAGCGACGCGGCGGGTAGTAGACGGCATCGCCCGGCGGCGGCTCTTCGTCGAGCGAGCCCTCGTCGATCCCGTCCTCGTAGACCACGTCTTCCTGTTCCGGCGGCGGCCCGTCGTAGGGCCCGCTGGCGCGCGGATCGTCTTCCCGCCATTCGTCCACGGGAGGCGGTGCGGCCACGACGCGACGATCGCGCCAGTCGACATCGCCGTCGCGGTCGCGATCGTCGCGCGCCAATTGCCGGTCACGCCAGTCGACGTCGCCGTCGCGGTCGCGATCACGGGTGGCGAGCGCCGCCTCCTCCGCGTCGCGGTCCATCAGGTCCTGGTCGCGCCGTGCCTGCGCGGCCCGGAATTCCGCCTGTGCGTCGTCCACGTCGGCCTTGACCACGCCGCGGGCTTCGCGGTCGATGCAGCCCTCGAGCGCCGCGCCGGCCAGGCCCGCGCAGGGTCCGCTGCCGCCGGCACGGGGCGCCGGCGCGCGGCCACGTGTGATCGCTGCGGTCGGCGTCGCCGCGCCGGCGCGCCCCGGGTCCTTCTGGCCGATCGCGAGCGCAGTCGCCGACGGCGTCGGCACCGGCTTGGGCGGCGGCGTGGCGTCCACCGGTTCGGCCGCGGCGACGCTGGACGTCGGCGGGGGCGGACTGGCGGGCACGGTCAGGAGGTCGGGCGGCCCGGCACGCTCGCAGCCGGCGAGAAGCAACGGGGCGAGCAGGAACAGGGCGGGGGCGTAGCGGCGTGTCGTCATGGGGGTTTGTTTCGAACAGGACGCGAGGGTTATAGCCCGCGCCACCTGACCCGCAGGCCAGTTCGAGGCCCCTGGCGGCCCCGCGTTGCCGCAGATTGGCCTAGCTGAACAGCAACCATGACTTTCGATCTATGCCAGGGCTACGGCACGCGCCTATGCTCGACCGGTTTCCCACCGGACATCCCCCATGCATAACGCCGTGCGCAACCAGACGCCTAGCAACGCCACGTCCACGCCTTCCCGCGGCCGGGGGATCTCCGCCCGCCTCGCCCTGCCGGTGCTCGCCGCAGCACTCGCCGCCGCGCTGGTGGTGGGCTGCAAACGCACCGAGGCGCCCGCGCCCGCGGCCGCCGCGCCCGCCGCCACCGCCGCAGCGCCCGCAAAGGCGCAGCTCGGCAGCTTCGGCGTCGACGAGGCCGGCATGGACAAGACCGTCAAGCCGGGCGACGACTTCTTCTCCTACGTCAACGGCAACTGGGTCAAGAACACCGAGATCCCGGCCGACAAGTCCAACTACAGCGCGTTCAACGTGCTCAACGAGACGGCGCTGGCCAACACCCGCAAGATCATCGAGGACGGCGCGGCAGGCAAGCTCGCCGGCCCCGATGGCAAGAAGATCGGCGACTATTACTCGGCCTTCCTCGACGAGGCCGGCATCGACGCCAAGGGCATCGCGCCGTTGCAGCCCGAGCTCGACGCCTATGCCGCGATCGCCGACGCCAGCGCGCTTTCGAAGACCTTCGGCAGCCAGCTGCGCGACGACGTCGACGTGCTCAACAACACCAACTACTACACCAACCGCCTGTTCGGCGCCTGGATCACCCAACGCTACGACGACCCGAACGTGGTCGTGCCCTACCTGCTGCAGGGCGGCCTCGGCATGCCGGACCGCGACTTCTACCTGGAAGGCGGCCGGATGGCCGAAATGCGCACCGCGTACCAGGCGCACGTCGCGAAGATGCTCTCGCTCGCCGGCATCGCCGACAGCGACGCCAAGGCCGCGGCGATCCTCGCGCTCGAGACCAAGATCGCCAAGGTGCATGCCACCCAGGTCGAGACCAACGACGTCAAGACCGGCACCAACCCGTGGAAGCGCGAGGAGTTCGCGACCAAGGCGCCGGGCATGGACTGGACGGCGTTCTTCGATGCCGCGCAGCTCGGCAGCCAGCCCGACCTGGTCGTCTGGCATCCGAAGGCCGTTACCGGCATCAGCAAGCTGGTGGCGAGCGAGCCGCTCGACACCTGGAAGGCCTACCTGCAGTTCCACGCGATCGACCGCAACGCCTCGGTGCTGCCGAAGGCGTTCCGCGACGAGAGCTTCGCCTTCTACGGCACCACGATGAGCGGCACGCCCAAGCAGCAGGACCGCTGGAAGAGCGCGGTCAATGCCACCAACAACGCGCTTGGCGATGCGGTCGGCAAGGTGTATGCCGATCGCTTCTTCACCGCGCAGACCAAGGCGCGCGCCGACGAACTGGTGAAGAACGTGCTGGCCGCGTTCGACGCGCGCATCGACAAGGCCGAGTGGATGAGCGCCTCGACCAAGCAGCGCGCCAAGGCCAAGCTGTCGTCGCTGAAGGTCGACATGGGCTACCCGGCGCACTTCCAGGACTACTCGGCGCTCGATGTGCGCGCCGGTGACGCCCTGGGCAACGCCGAGCGCGCCAGCCTGTTCTCCTACCAGGCCGAGCTGGCCCGCGTGGGCAAGGCGCCGACCCGCGACCAGTTCCTGATGACGCCGCAGACGGTCAACGCACTCAACATCCCGCTCGAGAACCGGCTGGTGTTCCCGGCCGCGATCCTGGCGCCGCCGTTCTTCGACCCGAACGCCGACGATGCGGTGAACTACGGCGCGATCGGCGCGGTGATCGGCCACGAGGTCTCGCACAGCTTCGATTCGAGCGGCGCGCTGTTCGACGAGACCGGCAAGATGGCCAACTGGTGGACGCCGGAGGACTTCAAGCGCTTCGAGGCCGCCTGCAACGCGCTGGCCGCGCAGTACGACGCCTACGCACCGTTCCCGGACGCGCACCTCAACGGCAAGCTCACCCTGGCCGAGAATGTGGCCGACGTGGCGGGCCTTGCGACGGCCTACGACGCGTACAAGCGCTCGCAGGAAGGCAAGCCGGCGGTGACGCTGGACGGCTACACGCCCGACCAGCGCTTCTTCCTCGGCTTCGCGCAGGACTACCGCAGCAAGGCGCGCGAAACCGCGCTGCGCAACAGCCTGCTGACCGGCACGCATTCGCCGGGCATGTACCGCGCCGCGACCGTGCGCAACCAGGATCCCTGGTACGCCGCGTTCGACGTGAAGCCGGGCGAGGCGCTCTACCTCGCGCCCGAGCAGCGTGTGCACGTCTGGTGATGCGAGGGCCGCGTTAAGCGGCGCGAAAGCTTCGCGGATCGTTGTGAAAGAGGCGCCCCCAGGGGCGCCTCTTTCGTTCAGAAAACGTACACCGGCAGTGGCGCACATTCCATCCCGCTGATCCTGGTCATTGACGACGGCAAGCAAGAAATCGGAATTCACAACAGAGGAGAGAACGCATGAACCTTATTATCTGGTTGGTGGTGGGCGGTATCGTTGGCTGGCTGGCGAGCATCATCATGAAGCGCGATGCGCAGCAGGGCATCCTGATGAACATCGTCGTGGGCATCGTCGGCGCGCTGCTGGCCGGCTGGCTGATCTCGCCGCTCGTCGGCGTGGGCACCGTGAACAGCGGCCTGTCGGTCGGTTCGTTCCTGGTGTCGCTGCTCGGTGCGGTCGTGCTGCTCGCGATCGTCAACCTGTTCACCCGCGGCCGCGCGCGCACCTAAAGTTCGCGTCGCACACCAAGCGCACCACCCCCAAGCGGGGTGGCCGCGCTCAGGTTCCGCAACCGCAAAGAAAAAACCCCGCTTCGGCGGGGTTTTTTTGTAGGAGCGGCTTCAGCCGCGATCTCCCACCAGCCATCGCGGCTAAAGCCCCTCCTACGGGCTAGGACGTCGCCCCCAACGTCCCCAAGTAACCCTCCAGCCGCTCGAACGCCAGCGTCCAGCCCTCCACCAGCCCCATCGCCAGCATCGCGTCGCGCTGTGGGTCGGAGGCGAAGTCCATGCGCCACTGCAGCGTGGTGCGGCCGTCGTCTTCGTCAAAATCGAGCGTGAGCAACGCGGCGCGCGGCGCCGGGCCGGGGGCTTCATGCAGGCCCTCGAGCGTGTGCTGCCAGTCGTCCGGATGGCCCGACCAGTCCTGCGTCACCACGAGGCGCGCATTCGGCACCACCTCGCGGAATTCGCCACGGGTCACATAGGCCTGTCCGTCCGGCCCGCGCAGCACCAGCAACAGCGCACCGCCGGGCCGCGGATCGACGTCGCACTCCGGCGGCGCGAGCCCGGGCGGCCCCCACCAGTGCGCGAGGTGCACGCAGTCCGTCCATGCCAGGTAGACCAGGGCGCGCGGCGCCTGGAAGGCGTGGCGCATGCGCAAGGCGACGGGCAGCGTTTCGAGTTCGGTATTGCGCAACCGGGAGGACATCCGTGTCTCCTGTCGTTCGGGCGCGGCGGCGGGAGGTGCGCGTCCCGTGCATATCTTGCACCCTTGGCGCGCGCTCGCCACACTCGCAGGTGAATCCCCGACGCGACGCACGCAAGGCTCGCCCATGGCTTCCAACCGGCGCACCTGCGCCACCATGCCGCACCACTTCCACCTCGTGGCAACCGACGCGGCCTATGTGCTGCGCAGGCGGCGGATCGAGGGACTGACGCGGGTCGCGCGGACCGCGGTGCGCGAACGGCCGGTCCGGATCGCCGTCGTCGTGCACATTGTGTCCATCGACGATGCCACGGACCTGTCCGATGCCCAGGTGCACAGCCAGCTGGACGTGCTCAACGAAGACTTCGGCCTCAGCAACGCCGACCGCGGCGCGATCCCCGGTCCGTTCCAGGGCGAGGCCGGCGACGCCGGCGTCGCGTTCGAGCTGGCCCGGCGCGATCCGGCCGGGGCGCCGACCACTGGCATCACCCGCACGCGCAGCAGCGCGCGCTTCGACTGGGACGGCGCCGATCCCGCGGCGACCGCCCGGCTCGACGCGCTGCTCAAGTTCGCGCCGACCGGCGCACCCGCCTGGCCGCGCGAGGACTACCTCAACCTGTGGGTGGCGCCGCTCGCCGGCGGCCTGCTCGGTTATGCGCAGTTCCCCGGCGGCGATCCGGCGACCGATGGCGTGGTGATCCGCAGCGATGCGTTCGGCCGAACCGGCAACGTCGCCCCGCCTTTCCACCTCGGCCGCACCTGCACGCACGAGGTCGGCCACTGGCTCAACCTGCTGCACATCTGGGGCGACGACGGCGACGGCTGCGTCAACTCGGACAACGTCGGCGACACGCCGAACCAGGCCGGCGCGAACTACGGCAGCCCGACATTTCCGCACACCAGCTGCGGCAACGCGCCCGACGGCGACATGTTCATGAACTACATGGACTATGTGGACGATGCCGCGATGTTGATGTTCACGCACGGCCAGGTCGAGCGCATGGACGCCGCCCTCGCGGGACCGCGCGCCTCGCTGCTCGCCTCCGCTGGCCTCGGCCCGCCGCCGGACGCCCAGGCCGCCGCCCGCGACGCCGGCTTGCTCGCGCTGGCGCCACTGCACCGCCGCTTCGACGGCGTCTCCTGGAAATGAACAGGGTCGCACCCTGTTTTTTCCCGACACACGCCACCGCCTTTCCCCGACGCTAGAGCGCCCGCTTCTTCGCGCCGACCACCACCCCGCAAGCGCGAAGCTGCGCCAGCGCTTCCTCGACGCCCACGGCCTCGGCTTCCCGCCGCGTCGCCGCATCGAGCCAGTCGGGAAACGGTGCCACCGTGTTGCGATGTGCGCCGCTCGCGGTGTGCTCCTGGCGCACGCGATCGAGGCTGCCGGAAGGCAGCCGCTCGGCGCAGCGCACCAGCGCCGGCCACAATCTCCGATGCACCAGCGTCTGCTTGCCCGCGACCAGCTTGCACACCAGCACCTCGGGCGAGTCGCAGGCGACCTGCAGCGCGTTGAAGATCGCCTTCGCCCGCGGATGCGCCCACCAGCTGCCGCGCACCGTCTCCCTGGCCACCGCATCGCTCAGCCGCGGCAGGGGCCCGGCGCCCGACACCAGGACGATTCCATGCCCGCGCACGAACTCCAAAGCGTCGAAGGGCAGCGGCGCATCCCGAGCGGCCTCGACCCGCGGCGCAAGCGTCACCGTGACCGCATCGCCGACCACCCGCGCCGCCGCCCGCAGCACCGGCTCTGGCACGAGCAACCAGTGCCGGCGCGACCGGGCCACGACATGCGATTCAAACGACTCGGATTCGACGCTGGCCTGCACCGGAACACCCCGCCGCCCGGGCGCGATCGAAACTGCGCGCAAACCCCAGCGCTCGCCTGGATCGAACGGGCATTCAACCGCCGCGCCCTTGTGCCCGGCGAGCACCACGGAAGAAAACGTTGCCCGCCCCGCGCTCATCGCCCGGCGATTTCCACGCGCTTGGTGCGGGCGCCGGCGCCGCTGCGGATCGTCACCGCCGATTTGGCGCAACCGAAGTGCCGGGCGAGCAAACCGACCAGTTCTTCGTTCGCCTTGCCGTCGACGGGGGGCGACTTCAGCCGCGCTTCGTAAGCACCGGCCGCGTCCGCCACCAGTTCGCTGGCGCGCGCGTTCGGCTTCACCTTCACCGTGACGATCACGGGGCCGGCGCCTTGCGCGGTCGCTTCGGCCCGGGCGCATGCTGGACGCCGGTGCGCGCGTCCAGCGCGTCGATCCAGCCCGCGGCTGACTCCGGGAAGGCGTCGGCGTAAGGCACGTAGGGCTTGATGTCGAGGATCGGCGTCCCGTCGAGCAGGTCCATGCCGCGCACGCGCAGCGCGCCGGCCTCCACCGCGACCAGCTCGACCGCCGACAGGCCGATCGGATTGGGCCGGTGCGGCGAACGCGTCGCCAGCACGCCGCGCTTGCCGCCGCCGCGCGGCGGCCGGACCTGCGGCGTCCAGCCCTCGCTGCGATCGAACACGAACAACAGCCAGATCCGCGCGAACCCGTCGAGATCCTGCAGGGCCGCGGCAGGAAACCCGTCCACGAACTCGATCCGCGCCTCGGCCGCGGCGCCCGTTTCGGTCCCGGCGACGACGGTGGGCTGGTGCGGCGCGTCGATCCGCGTGCGGTAAGGCGAGCGGACGTGGGCGATCGGCGTGAACGGAATGGTGTGGGGCGGGAGGGCGTCGGGCGGCATGGCGTGCATGCTAACGCCGCTGGCGTCGCGGCCGCCGCGGCGGCGGCACCGGCGCCGCGACTTGGGCCAAGCGCGGCTCGCGGTCCGATTCCCCGGACGCGGGCCGTGCGCCGGCTCAGACCTGCGACTGCCGTGGCCGGCGACAGGCCGGCCTGAGCGGCTTCCGCCGCCCCGGAGCAACCGCCCGCAGGCGCGCCACCCGCACCCGATGCCCGTGTCGCCAACCTGCGATGCTTCGCCCGTGCCGAAGGGAGTCAACACTTTCGGCACTCCGCCGGCGGCTCCGGTTCATGGACGATGCGCGCAACACATCGGGGGATGTCATGAAGAAGCAAAACCTCATCATCATCGGCGCAGTCGTGGTGCTCGCACTCGGCGGCGCCGGTTTCGCGGCCATGAAGAGCAAGGGCGACAAGGCCACGGCCGTCGACGTCACGCCGGTCAAGCGCGCGAAGATCGTGCAGAAGGTCAACGGCACCGGCAAGATCCAGCCGAACACGGAGATCAACATCTCCGCCGACGTCAGCGCCAAGATCACCAAGCTGACCGTGAAGGAAGGCGACCACGTCGAGAAGGGCCAGCTGCTGGTCGAACTGGACCGGCAGCGCTATCTCGCCAGCGTCTCCAGCCTCGAGGCGGCGGTGCGTTCGGCGCAAGCCAATGCCCACCTCGCCCGGGACAACCGCGACCAGGCCGAGCGCGTGTACAAGCGCGCCAGGGAGCTGGTGGCGCGCAAGCTGCAGTCGCAGTCCGACCTCGATGCCGCCCAGACGACGTTCCAGACCGACAGCTCCCGCTACGCCGCGTCCATGGACCAGGTGCAGCAGGCGATCGGCCAGCTGCACCAGGCCCAGGACGACCTCGGCAAGACGACCATCTACGCGCCGATCTCCGGCACGGTCGCCGACCTGAAGAAGGAAGCCGGCGAAATCGCGATCGGCTCGCAGTTCCAGGAAGACGTGATCATGAAGATCGCGCAGCTGGGCGCGATGGAGGCGGTGGTCAACGTCGACGAGAACGACATCAACGCGATCAAGCTCGGCCAGACGGCCGAGATCACCGTGGACGCGGCGCTGGGCGAGAAGTTCGTCGGCCAGGTCAGCGAGATCGCCAGCAGCGCGAACACGCCCGCCGCCGGCTCGACCGTGCAGAAGACCGAGTTCGAGGTGAAGATCGCGATCACCAGCAACACCCAGAAGCTGCGCCCGGGCATGACCGCGAGCGCGGACATCGTCACGCAGACCCGCGACAGCGCGATCAGCGTGCCGATCCAGTCGGTGACGGTGCGCACGCCGGACCAGCTCAAGCCCAAGGACGCCAAGCCGGACGCCAAGTCGGCCTACACCGCCGGCAAGGACGGTTTCGTGGAACTGGTGTTCGTGCTCGACGACGGCAAGGCCGTCGCCAGGCAGGTCACCACCGGCATCCAGAGCGACGACGCCATCGAGATCAAGACCGGCGTGGCCGAGGGCCAGCAGGTCGTGTCCGGCAGCTATCGGGCGATCTCGCGCGACCTCAACAACGGCGACGTGGTGCGCATCAAGAAGCCCGGCGAGAAGGACGAAGGCGCGCCGGACACGGCCGCGGGCGGGAACTGACATGGCGGCGGTGCTGAAGTCGGCGGAGGACGGGCTCGCGCCGGTCATGCTGCGCCTGGACGACGTGGTCAAGACCTACACGATGGGCGACCAGGTCGTGCGCGCCCTCGCCGGCGTCTCGCTCGACATCCGCCGCGGCGAGTACGTCGCGATCATGGGACCCTCGGGCTCGGGCAAGTCCACGCTGATGAACATCATCGGCTGCCTGGACGTGCCGACCCGGGGCACCTACGCGCTCGACGGCCAGGCGGTCAACGCGATGAGCGAGGACGCGCTGGCCGAGATCCGCAACCTGAAGATCGGCTTCGTGTTCCAGACCTTCAACCTGGTTCCGCGCGTGAACGTGTTCAAGAACGTGGAGCTGCCGCTGATTTACGCCGGCAAGCCGCGCGCCGAGCGCAAGCGCATCGCCGAGGCCGCGATCGCCTCGGTCGGCCTGACCGAGCGCATGCACCACAAGCCGAACGAACTCTCCGGCGGCCAGCGCCAGCGCGTGGCGATCGCGCGCGCGCTGGTCTGCAACCCCTCGATCATCCTGGCCGACGAGCCCACCGGCAACCTGGACACGGCGACCGGCAAGGAGATCATGGGCGTGCTCGGTGACCTGCATGCGCGCGGCAACACGATCATCCTGGTGACGCACGAGGACGACATCGCGGCGCACGCGCACCGTGTCGTGCGCCTGCGCGACGGCGTGATTGAAAGCGATGTGCGGCGTGCGTAACTCAATGGGAGCGGTTTCGGCGATGACCACACTTTCGCGATCCACCCAAGCGCAGACGAGAAGATTGTGAAGCTTTCCCTCGACCTGTCGGAATCCTTCAAGATCGCCATCGGCGCGCTCGCGGCCAACAAGAGCCGCGGCGGCCTGACCGCGCTCGGCATCATCATCGGCATCGTCGCGGTGATCACCACGATGACGGCCGCCAACGGCCTGCAGAACACCTTCAAGCAGACCTTCGCCTCGGTTGGTTCGGACGTGATCTATGTGTCGCAGCGGCCCTGGGTGCAGATGGGCCCGGACTTTTCGCTCAACAACCGCCCGCAGATCACCCTGGCGGTGAGCGATGCGCTGACCGAGAAGCTGCGCGGCCGCGCCGTGGTCAACCCGAGCCTGGGCGGGCAGCAGAACGTCAAGTACGAAACCAAGCAGATCGACGACATCAACATCGTCGGCACCACCGACAAGCAGGTGCTGGTCTCGAGCCGCGTGCCCAAGACCGGCCGTTTCCTGATGCCTTTCGACGTGCAGTACAAGCGCCGCGTGGCGGTGATCGGCTACGACGTCGCCGACGGCCTGTTCGGGAAATCGGATCCGCTCGGCAAGCAGTTCAAGGTCGGGCGTTACGACTTCACCGTCATCGGCGTGATGGAGAAAGAAGGTGGCAGCTTCTTCGGCGGCCCCAACTTCGACCGCCAGGTGCACATCCCGATCTCCACTTTCGCCAAGACCTTCGGCACCTCGGGCGGCCGGGCGAGCGTCAACGTGGCGATCCGCACGCCGGCCAACGAGAAGCCCGAGGACTTCGAGTTCGAGACGATCGGCCTGATGCGCTCGATCCGCGGCCTCAAGCCGATCGAGAAGGACGATTTCTCGATCAACAAGCTCGACACCCTGCTCGCCGCGTACAACAGCACGATGGGCGTGGTGGTGCTGGTCGGCCTGGCGATCACCTCGATCTCGCTGTTCGTCGGCGGCGTCGGCGTGATGAACATCATGCTGGTGTCGGTGACCGAGCGGACCAAGGAAATCGGCATCCGCAAGGCGATCGGCGCCAAGCGCCGCAGCATCCTGCTGCAGTTCCTGTTCGAGTCCTCGCTCATCTGCCTGGCCGGCGGCATGCTCGGGTTGCTGATCTCGGCGGGCATCACCGCGGTGATCAACGCCAAGCTGATGCCAGCCTCGCTTTCGCCCTTCATCGTCGTCGTCGCGCTGGTGGTCTCGGTGCTGGTCGGCGTGGTCTCCGGAATGATCCCGGCCTGGCGCGGCGCCCGGCTGGATCCCATCGAGGCGCTGCGCTATGAGTGAGTCCCCGCGGTCCAGCGGCACGCGCGGCCCCGGCATGCGGCTGGGCGACGTGTTCGTGATGTCGCTCGGCGCCATCTCCAGCAACCGGCTGCGCAGCTTCCTGACGCTGGTCGGCATCGTGCTCGGCGTGGCCTCCATCATCGGCGTGATGACCGCGATCTCGGTCATGCAGACGACGATGGAAAAGGAGATGACGGTCCTCGGCACGCAGACCTTCCAGGTGCAGAAGTGGCCGAACGGCTTCAACGGGCCGGAGCAGTTCCGCAAGGCGCAGAAATGGCCGCCGGTGACGCTGGAGGAAGCGCAGCTGGTGCGCGACAACGTCAAGACCGTGGACCTGGTCGGCACCGAGTTCTGGGACGGCGGCAAGGTCGCCTCGTACAAGGGCACCACCACCGACCCGGTGGTGAGCATCTGCGGCGGCTCGCCGGAATACCCGGAGAACAACACGCAGTTCATCGAGTACGGGCGAAACCTGTCGCGCATGGACATGGTGGCGGCACGACGCGTGGCGGTGATCGGGCCGGCGCTGGCCGAGGAACTGTTCCCGTTCGAGGACCCGATCGGCAAGATCTTCACGCTCGACGGGCGCAAGTTCGAGGTGATCGGCGTGTTCATCAAGAAGGAGTCCGCGTTCGGCGGACCCTATGCGCAGATGGCATTGATCCCGAGCGGCGCGTACACGCAGATCTACGGCCTGGTCGACCCGCAAGGTTTCCCGCGCTCGCTCAACATGACGGTGCGGTCGAAGACGCCGGAACTGCTGCAGGACGCGATCGAGGAAGTGCGGCAGACGCTGCGAAATTCGCGCCACCTCAAGCACGACGAGGAGGACAACTTCTACTGGTTCACCTCGCTGTCGCAGATCGAGAACTTCAACAAGACCACGAAGGGCGTGAAGATCGGTGCCTTCATGATGGGCGCGGTGGCGCTGCTGGTGGCCGGCATCGGCATCATGAACATCATGCTGGTGTCGGTGACCGAGCGCACCAAGGAGATCGGCATCCGCAAGTCGCTGGGCGCCAAGCGGCGCAACATCCTGCTGCAGTTCCTGCTGGAAGCGGTGGTGCTGTGCAACGTCGGCGGGGTGATCGGGATCGCGCTGGGCTTCCTGATCGGCAACGTGTTCACCTTCTTCACCGACTTCGAGGCGAACGTGCCGATCGGCTGGGCGGTGTTCGGCGTGCTGTTCTGCTCGCTGATCGGCGTGGTGTTCGGCATGATCCCCGCGCTGAAGGCCTCGCGCCTCAACCCCATCGAAGCCCTGCATTATGAATAGGGCCCGGCCTATTTCCCTCGTGTCGCCGGGCGCCCGCGCGTTCGATCCAGGTCACTGAACCCCGGGTGGCCAGCGACGCGACGTCGGAATTCATCGCCTCCAAACGCGCCACAGCGCTCGCTTTCACGGCGCAACGCCGACCAGTCATCCTCATGGTCCGCGCATAGAGAGCGATAGGCGCGCCTGAGGCCGGCTTCGTCTTGCGCGAGCGCGACGACTAGCGAATGCGGCGAGAGAACGCGGTCCGGGAACCCGGACGCGTAGTGTCGGTAGCTGCTCCATCGGTACTCGGATGGATGCACGACCATCCGGGCGCGCACCGGATTGAGTTCGATGTAACGGTGGCACCGGAGCAGGTAGCTGTCGGTGTCCACCAAGCATGCGCGGAAGCGCCGCTCCCACAACACGCCCGTTCGCCCGTGCCGCCGGTTGAAGTACGCAACATAGCGCGTGCCCAGGGCATGCATGACCCGCGATGCGGCCGTGTCCGTCTCCGGCGTCATCAGCAGGTGGACGTGGTTGCCCATCAGGACATAGGCGTGAATGGAGCACGCGTGCAGTGCAGCAGCTTCGGCAAGCCAGTGGAGATAGCGCTCGCGGTCCCCATCGACGAGGAAACAGGCGCTGCGGTTCACCCCGCGCTGCACAACATGCAGGGGGATGCCTGGCAATCCGGGACGTCGGCGTCGGGGCATGTCGCAACCACCTGGAGGGTTGCAACAACATGGCGTCTCGGGCTCGGTTACGCCGTCGGGCCTCCGCCGACGGCGCGGTCAGGGAAAATAGGCCGGGCCCCGTTCAGGGTTTGCGGTAGAGCTGCACGAAGCGGTCGGTCTTGCCGCGGATCGCGGGATCGAACACGTTCTTGGAGTGGTCGTCGTCCGGATTGCGCAACAGGTCAAGCGTGCGCACCAACTCCAGCCCATGCGCGCGGAAGTCCGCGGCGGCGAACGATTCCTCGATGCGATGCAGCGTCTGCGTGTCCGACTTGCCCGAGCCGGCGCGCGCCTGGTGGTCGACGATCAGCAGCCTGCCGCCCGGCTTCAGCGCCGTCACGATCTGGTCGATGAACTGCCCGGCATCGATCGCCGGCCAGTCTTCCTTCGGGTCGACGACGTACAGGTCGTGGTAGGACATCACGATCAGCGCGCCATCCAGCGTGCTCGAGCCTAGTTGCATGTCCGAGGGCGGCAGCACTTCGTAGCTGACGTTCGGCAGCCGGTTGTTGGCCAGGCGCGGCTCGCGGCCCTTCTTGGAGAAGCCGTCGTAGGGCGGGTTGTTGATCAGCCGCACGCTGCCGCTGGGCCCCACCACCGAGGCGATGATCTCGCTGTAGTAGCCGCCGCCGCCAAATATGTCGGCGACGCGATCGCCCTCGTGCCAGCCGGCCAGCGTCAGCAATTCCTGCGGGTGGTCGCGCAGGTCGCGCTCGCGATCGGCATCGATGCGCGCGGGACTGGCGATCGCGGCGGCGACGCGGCCTGCGACGTCCCCTGCGGCAGCGCGCGCAGCAGGCGCGGTCGCGCTCGCTTCCGCGGCGACATCGGGCGCGGTGACCGTCGCTTCGGCCACGGCATCGGGCTCGTGCGCCGTGCTCGCGCAACCGGCAGCCAGCAAGACGGCGCAAGCCGCGACGACGAAACGATAGCCCGCGTTGCTGCCCATGTGCATTCCCCTGGTTGGCGAAGCGGCAGTCTACCAACGCCGCCACGAACGCGCGCGACCGCGCGGCGCGCGCGAGCTCTCGCCTGCCCGACGCACGATGCCGGAAAGCAGCCCCGTCCACCACGACTGGCCACCCTCCCCCGCGCGGAGTAGCCTTGGCCCGCCGTCAACCTGGGGAGGGACGCGACATGGCACACCTGCTGCAAGCCTGGCTTCCGATCCTTGCAAGCGCGATCGGCGTCTTCGTCGCGTCCAGCCTGATCCACATGGTGTTCAAGTGGCACGACAGCGACTATCGCGCGCTGGCCAACGAAGCCGACGTCGCCGCGGCGATCCGCGCCGGCTCGCCGGCACCCGGGCAATACGTCATCCCGCATTGCCCCGGCATGAAGGACGTGGCCAGCGAGGCCACGCAGGCGAAGTTCCGCGAGGGGCCGGTCGGCTTCATCACGCTGCGCCCCAACGGGCCGCCAGGCATGGGCCGCGCATTGGGCCTGTGGTTCGCCTTCACCCTGTTGGTGGCGGCGATCTCGGGCGCGATCCCGCTGCAGATCTACGGACTGGCCGGCGATCACCACAGCGTGGCGCACCTGGCCGCGCTGGTCACGCTCCTCACCTATGCGGGCGGCAGCATCCAGCAAGGCATCTGGATGGGCAAGCCGTGGCGCTCTGTGGCAAAGGACCTGCTCGACGCGTTCATCTTCGCAGTGGTGACGGCGTTCGCGTTCGCTTCCCTCTGGCCGCAGACCGTCTAAGCCGCGCCTCGCGCGCGCCCTACCAGCGCAGCGACAGGCAGCTCAGCCCGCCGTCCATCTTTTCGAACTCGCCCATCGCCAGCGCGACGGGCGACAAGCCGCACGCCACGATGCGCGCTTCCACCCGCGGGTAGCCCGCCGGAACGAGCACGCGTTCGCCGATGCACACCGCATTGGCGGCATACATGTCGGCGGCCTCGACCACGATGCATTCGAAATCGGCGAACGCAGCGTGCCCCGCCAGTGCTGGCGCGAGCAGCAGGCGCGTGCCGCCCAGCCAGCTCAGGCCGCTCTTCAGGTGCAGCAACCCGTCGATCCCGTGGATCGACACGACCCGGGGCGCGTAGCCGAGCCCCTGCAGCCATTGCGCGAGTTGCGCGGCGCCCTCGCCGTTGGTGCGCGGCGACAGGCCGATGAACACGACCTGCCCGGCATGGCAGATGTCGCCGCCATCCACGGTACCCGGTGCGGTGATGCAGGCGAGCGCCGGCCAGGCCGCGGCGAGCGGGCCGCCCACGCCGGCGACCTCGCCCTCGCGCGATGGCGCGCCAGGGCGCGTGAGGATCGCGCCCTCCGGTAACAGCACGGCGGTGTCCTCGACAAAGCAGCCGTCCGGATGCGCCGGATCCGCCGGCAGCGAGATCAGGTCAAGGCCACAGTCGCGCAGCGCATCGCAGTAAGCGGCGTGCTGAGCGAGCGCGACGGCGAACGCGGGCGCGCCCAGGCCCGCGCCGGTCAATCCATCCGCGAAGTTCGGCCCCGGCGCGCGCACCAGTGCGCGGGTGAAGCGTGGCGTCGCCATGACTGACCTCCCCCGTCGCGCGCCGGGCGCGTGTTCAACCGATCCTACTTCGCCTTCGCACGGCGGAGTTGCCAAGGCTGCCAGCCCGCGCGAAATCGACGCGTTCGCGCGCCGATTTGCGGCGACGCAGCAACTTGAGTGACTGAGGGTTCAGGAATAACTGCGTAATCCGCCTATGGACCCTAGGAAACCCGTTGATTTCAAATGAAATGGCGATCATGCGCATGTACCACCGCGCATAGGCCGGATGAATCGCAGCCAACGCGTCCTTCGCACTATTGCGCTTGGTCGGAACTTCATGGAAGTTCCGTACGGTTGACCCGCTTCGCGAACTGATGCGGGGGACGAATTCCTCGTCGCCAACACCACGCCGGGCAGTGCGCCCGGGCCCGATCCGCCAGAAAAGGAAATCTGCTCGAATGCACCAGTCTTCCCGTTACCTCGCGCTGGCCATTACCTGCGCACTCGCCGGCACCGCCGCCGCGGCCAATCCCAATGCCAACCCCGCCGCGGACCAGGCGCGCGGCCTGATCAAGGCCAACAGCGCTGCCGTGCGCGCCGCGCAGGGCGATGACTTCGTGACGCGTTACGTGGTGCGCGACAACGATGGCACCGAGCACGTGCGCTTCGACCGCACCTACCAGGGACTGCCCGTCATTGGCGGCGACGTCGTGGTGCACCAGCGCGGCGGCCAGTTCAAGTCGGCCAGCCTCAACCTCCAGTCCAGTGCGCGTCCGTCGCTGTCGCCCCGCCTCGGCGCCGACAAGGCGATGGTCGAGGCCGGCGCCGCCTTTGGCGGCAAGATCGACAACATCTCCTCCAAGGGCCTGGTGGTGTACGCCGCCAACCGCCAGCCGGTGCTCGCCTACGAGATCAACGTCCGCGGCGTGTCGCCGACGGCCGGTGAGGCCGACATGCGTTATTTCGTCAACGCAACCAACGGCAAGATCCTCGACAGCTGGAACATCATCGAGACCGCCGCCGCGGTGGGCACGGGCAAGACCCTGCTGATCGGCAACATCTCGCTCAACACCAGCACCGGCACCGGCGGCTACCAGCTGGTCGACAGCACCCGCGGCGGCGGCAACACCCGCGACGGCGTGGGCAAGGTGATCGACAACGTCTACAACACGGCCAAGATCATGGCCGACGCCGACAACCAGTGGGGCAACAACAACGAGTCCGACGTCGCGTCGGAAGCGTCCGATGCCCACTACGGCGTGCAGAAGACCTGGGACTATTACAAGAACACCTTCGGCCGCTCGGGCATCTACAACGACGGCGTCGGCGTGAAGAGCGTCGTCAACATCACCTTCCGCGGCCAGGGCCCGGCGACCGGCGGCAACGCTGCCTGGTACGGCGCGCCGTACAAGTTCATGGCCTATGGTTCGGGCACCTCGACCTGGTTCCCGGTGGTGGCGATCGACGTCGCCGGCCACGAGATGACCCACGGCGTGACCGAGGCCATGGCCGGCCTGACCTACTCCAACGATGCCGGCGGCCTCAACGAGTCGACCTCGGACATCTTCGGCACGATGGTCGAGTACTCGGCTGGCAGCACGCAGGACACGCCGGACTACATGATCGGCGAGAAGATCTACCGCTCGAACCCGACCGGCCGCACGGCGCTGCGCTACATGTTCCGCCCGGGCGACGCCGACGGTGGCCGCTCGTACAACTGCTACCCGGCTGGCGGCCTGACCGGCGTGGATCCGCACTACTCGTCCGGCCCGGGCAACCACTTCTACTACCTGCTCGCAGAGGGCGCGGTGAACCCGGCCGGTTTCAGCTACACCGCCTCGCAGCTGGTCTGCAACGGCAACACGGCGATCACCGGCATCGGCCGCGACGCCGCGGCGAAGATCTACCTGCGCGCGCTGGACCTGTACTTCACTTCCTCAGAGACCTATCCGCAGGCGCGTGCCCACACGTTGCAGGCGGCGGCTGACCTGTACGGTTCCGGCTCGGCGAACTACAACGCGGTCGCCGCGGCGTGGAGCGCGGTCGGCGTCAACTGATCCATTGCACTTTGTGTCACTGGCGGCCCGCTTCGGCGGGCCGTTTTTTTTGCCGGCATCAGAGCGCGGCGGCGAGGTAGGGCGCGGTACGGCTGTCGCGGACGCGCGCGACCTGCGCGGGCGTTCCTTCGGCGACGATGCGCCCGCCTGCATCTCCCGCGCCCGGGCCCACGTCGATCACCCAGTCGGCCGCGGCGGCGACGCGCATCTCGTGCTCGACCACCACGACGGTGTTGCCGGCGTCGACCAGCCGCTGCAGTTGCACCATCAGGCGGTCGACATCGGCCGGATGCAGGCCCGTGCTAGGCTCGTCGAGCACGTACAGCGCATCGCCGCGCTGCGCGCGCTGCAGTTCGGTGGCCAGCTTGATGCGCTGCGCCTCGCCACCCGACAGTTCCGTCGCGGGCTGCCCGAGCCGCAGGTAGCCAAGCCCGATGCCTTGCAGCAGCGACAGCGGGCGTTGCAGTGTCGCCTCGCCAGCGAAGAATGCCGCCGCCTCGTCGACGCTCAGGCGCAGCACCTGCGCGATGTTCCGGCCGTTCCATTCGATCTCGAGCGTCTGCGCGTTGTAGCGGTCGCCATGGCAGGTCGGGCACGGTGCGTAGACACTGGGCATGAACAACAACTCGACCATCACGAAGCCCTCGCCCTCGCAGGTCGCGCAACGCCCCTTGGCGACGTTGAAGGAAAAACGGCCGGCATCGTAGTGCCTGCGTCGGGCGGCGGGCGTGGCGGCGAACAGCTTGCGCACGCCGTCGAACAGGCCGGTGTACGTGGCCAGGTTGGACCGTGGCGTGCGGCCAATCGGTTTCTGGTCGACCCGCACGAGCCGGCCAATCGACTCGAGGCCTGACACGATGCGCCCGCCGGTGGCGATACGGACGGTCGGCTCGAGCCCCGGATCGTCCCCGCCCTCGCCTGCCCCGCCGTCCTCGTGCCCGAGGTGTGCGCAGACCAGGTCCACCAGTGCCTGGCTGACCAGGCTCGACTTGCCCGAGCCCGAAACCCCGGTCACCGCGGTGAGCAAGCCAAGCGGAATGCGCGCGTCCAGCCCGTGCAGGTTGTTGCGGCTGATGCCACGCAACGCGAGCCAGCCGCGCGGCGCGCGCGGCGGCGGCCTGGCGGGCTCGGCAGGCGTGGCGGGCGCGTCTTCGAACAGGTAGCGCGCGGTATGCGACGCGGCGACCGCGCGCAAGCCCGCCGGCGGCCCGCTGTAGAGGATCTCGCCGCCGCGCTCGCCGGCGTCGGGACCGACGTCGATGATCCAGTCGGCGCGTCGCATCGTCTCCAGGTCGTGCTCCACCACGAACACCGAGTTGCCGGCATCGCGCAGCTGCGCCAGCGCGCGCAGCAGGGCCTCGGTATCGGCCGGGTGCAGCCCGGCGGTGGGCTCGTCGAGCACGTAGACGACGCCGAACAGGTTCGAGCGCAACTGCGTGGCCATGCGCAGGCGCTGCAGCTCGCCAGGCGACAGGCTCGGCGTGCTGCGGTCGAGCGTCAGATAGCCCAGGCCGAGTTCCTGCAGCGTGGCGATGCGCGCGACCAGGTCGGCCGCGATGCGTTGCGCGGCGATGCGCTTCTCCTCCGACAGCCAGGGCGTACGGCGCACGTCGCTCGCGCCCGCGTGCGCGGCGCCACCGGACGCAACGCGTTGCGCCGTGTCCGCGCGCGCGCGTGCCCGCGTGATGGTGCCGTCGCCGCCCTTGCGTGCCGCGCGATGGCGGCCGTCCGGCTGCGTGGCGAGGTCCTCGAAGCGGTTCTCGGCGGCCGGGCGCAGCAGCTCGGCGACGCGGTCCATCGGGAGTTGCGACAGCGCGCCGATATCGAACCCGGCGAAGGTGATCGACAGCGCCTCGCGCTTCAGCCGGCGGCCCGCGCAGGTGGGACACAGTTTGCCTGTCAGGAAGCGCGAGACCCGGCGCTTCATCAACGGGCTCTGCGTGGTGGCGAAGGTGTGCATTACGTAGCGACGGGCGCCGGTGAACGTGCCCATGTACGCCGGCTCGGACTTGCGGCGCAACGCGGTGCGCGTCTCCGCCGGCGTGAAGCCGGGATAGACCGGCACCGTGGGCGTTTCCTCGGTGTAGAGGATCCAGTCGCGCGTCTTCTTCGGCAGGTCGCGCCACGGGCTGTCCACGTCATGGCCGAGCGTCACCAGGATGTCGCGCAGGTTCTGCCCGTGCCAGGCCGGCGGCCAGCTGGCGATCGCACGCTCGCGGATGCTCAGCGAAGGGTCGGGCACCATCGCCTGCTCGGTCACGTCGTATATCGTGCCCAGGCCATGGCAGGTCGGGCAGGCGCCCTGCGGGGTGTTCGGCGAGAAGTCCTCCGCAAACAGCATCGCCTGCTTCGGCGGATAGCGGCCGGCGCGCGAGTAGAGCATGCGCAGCGAGGCCGAAATGGTGGTGAGGCTGCCGACCGAGGAGCGCGCGCTCGGCGTGCCGCGCTGCTGCTGCATGGCCACCGCCGGCGGCAGGCCGTCGATGGAATCCACGTCGGGCACGCCGACCTGGTCGATCAGCCGCCGCGCATAGGGCGCCACCGATTCGAAGTAACGGCGCTGCGCCTCGGCGTAGATCGTGCCGAAGGCGAGCGAACTCTTGCCGGAGCCGGAGACACCGGAGAACACGACCAGCGCATCGCGCGGCACATCGACGTCCACGTCCTTGAGGTTGTGCTCGCGCGCGCCGCGCACCCGCACCACGCCGTGTCCGGCGCGGTCCATCGGTGGCGCATGTCGATGCGGCTTGGCGTCCTTGCCGGCCATGCAGGCATGATCGCCTGCCGTTCGCGGCCCGTCGCGCTGGCAGGCCGCCGGTGTCAGCGGGCATTCATCCCCGTCGGCCGACCAGCCCAACATAGCGCCGTGCAGGCGCTTGCGGCAAGGGCCCGTCGTCTGCCAGCGTCGGGGTCGATGCCCACGCCCGGACATCGACGACAGGGAGAGCGACCATGGCCTTTGCAATGCGCGCGAGCCACCCGATGGCCGACATGAACATCACGCCGCTCGTGGACGTGATGCTGGTGATGCTGGTGATCTTCATGATCACGATGCCGGCGCTTACCAACACGCTGGGCGTCGGCATCCAGCCGGGCCCGCCCTCGCCACTTCCGCCGCCCGACGCGGTCCGCCTGCACGTGGACGCCAGCGGGACGCTCGCCTGGAATGGCGCCCCGGTCACCGTGGCGGAGTTGCAGGCACGGCTGCGCGAGGTCGCCGCGCCCAGCCTGGTGGCCGGTGGCGTCGACGGCGCGCGCCAGCCCACCATCGAAGTGGACGCCGATCGCGCCGCGGACTACCAGGTCGTCGCGCAGGTGATGGCGAGCGTGGACAACGCGGGCCTGGAGAAGCTCGCGCTCGTCGACGCGCGCTAGCGCGCCGACGCACGCGAACCGATCACCACACGCGGCAGGGCTTGGCCGCCACCATCGGGTCGCCGGCCTTGCACTGGAACGCCTGCTGGAACTCGGGCATGTTCACCATCAGCCCGTTGACGCGGTACTTCCCCGGCGAATGCGGGTTGGTCGCCGCGTTGACGCGCTGGTTCTCCGGCCGGTCGTTCTCGCAGGCCCACTGCGCGTAGCCGACGAAGAAGCGCTG
>Ga0070693_100000329_pt1 | contig 21763 bp, 16 predicted proteins | sample KBSK1103metaG_FD_65472 | JGI IMG/M metagenome (GOLD analysis project Ga0070693, IMG submission 65472) | Corn, switchgrass and miscanthus rhizosphere microbial communities from Kellogg Biological Station, Michigan, USA - KBS K1-10-3 metaG | ecosystem: Host-associated > Plants > Roots >...
GGAATCCCGAACGGCTGGTCTGCCACTATTGTCTTCACAAGGAGGATCCGCGACCCGACTGCGTGCGGTGCGGCGGTCGCAATCTCCGGCAGCGCGGGCTTGGCACGCAGCAAGTGGAGCGCCTGCTCAGTGAGCGGTTTCCAGCGGCGCGAATAGCGCGAATGGACGTCGACACGACCAGCGGCAAATGGGCTCACACCCGTATTCTCGACCGTGTCGCGGCCGGCGAAGTGGACATCCTCCTCGGAACCCAGATGATCGCCAAGGGCCTCGATTTCCCGAACGTGACTCTGGTTGGCGTCGTTGATGCCGACGTGGGCATCAATCTGCCTGATTTCCGTGCGTCCGAGCGGTGCTTCCAGCTTCTGAGTCAGGTGTCGGGAAGGGCGGGACGCGGGGCCAAAGGCGGGAAGGTGCTCATACAGACGCGCCTCCCCAATCACCACGCCGTCCGCTACGCTGTCGCCCACGACTACATCTCGTTCGTGCGCGATGAAATGCAGGGAAGGAAAGACCCTCTATATCCTCCCAAAGTGCGTCTCGCCAACATCGTTTTCAGCGGGACAAACGAGGAAGCGACAGCGAAGCTGGCAATTCAGGCCGGCGAGTGGCTGCGCGAGCTGATCACCACCCACGCCCCCGACCAAATCACCGTTGTCGGCCCGGCTCCCTGTCCGATCGAGCGCATCAAGAGTCGCTGGCGCTGGCATGTCCTGCTCAAATCGGATCAAGCCAGCGAAATGACAAGGGTAGCCCGCTATTTCATGGAGAAGTTCGACGTACCCGCGGGACTGAGGATAACACTGGATCGCGATCCGGTCGCGCTTCTTTGACTGCGAATCCGCATAGTCCTAACCCCTCAATCCTCAGTCAAGTTTATCTTTCGACCGTGACAAATCTTCGCCATCCCGATTTCAACGCTCCCGAGCTCGCAAATGCCCCCGACGCCAAGTTCGTTCCGGCGCCGGCCGACGGTGTGCTCCCCGAAAACTTCTTCTCGACCACCAATCTTCCGACCTACGTCAGGATAAACGGCTCGTGGCGGATGCCGCGCGAGCCGCGGATGGATTCCGCACTCGTGCTCGACAACGACGAGCTCTGGATCAGAGAGGGCCGCCGGCTCAGGAAAGGAGACATGGTCGCCGTCGGCAGCGCGGAGGACGGGAGCGAAGGCATCTACGTCCACACTTCGTCGTTCCTCGGCGATGAAGAGGGCGAGTTCAAGTTCATGTCGAGCGAAGTCTCGCGCGAGAAACCGATCGACTATTCGCTGATGGCCCATATCCTCATCGAGGAGCGTGAGCGCGGCGGCTACCCCATCTGGGTCACCGGCCCCGCGCTGGTTCATTCCCGTGCTCGCGCGGACATGGTGTGGTTCATCGAGAATGGATTCGTTTCGGCGTTGCTGGCAGGAAATGCCGTCGCTGTTCACGACATCGAGGCGTCCATCTTCGGCACCACGCTCGGGATGAACCGCACCGGCGAGGCCACTGCCGGTGGTCACGGACTACACATGCGTGCCATTAACAAGGTGCGCGCGGCTGGATCGATCGCCAAAGCCGTCGAGCAGGGAATCGTCACTGACGGAATCATGCACGCCTGCGTGGTGAAGGGCGTGCCGTTCGTCCTCACCGGCTCGATCCGCGACGACGGTCCGCTGCCCGAGGTGATCACCGACACCCTCGCCGCCCAGGACGCGATGAAGCGCCACACCACCCGCGCGACAATGGCTGTCCTCATCGCCACCGCCCTTCATGCGATCGCGACCGGCAACATGCTGCCGGCATTCGTCACCGAGAAGGACGGGTCAATGCGCGAGCTGCCGACGATTTGCGTGGATTCGTCCGAGTTCGTCGTCAGCAAGCTCAAGGATCGAGGCACGCACCAGGCCTTCGGCGTGGTGACGAACGCCCAGGATTTCATGCACATTCTTCGGCTGTACGTCGAGCGCGAGCTGATGGATACCAAAACCGAGAAGCCCGCGGCACAGTCCTCCAGGGTGAGTGCGTGATCGAGTCAACCGAACGGTTTCTGCGCGATATCGCCGATCGCATCGGCATCGATGCGGTGGACGAAGTCAGACTCTTTCCTCCGCTCCGGCAGTCAGGAGTGGAGACGGCGGTTGCCGTCGTCGCCGCCATTCCTCTCCCGCCCGAGCCGGTGCACACCCACGAGCCTGACGAGCCGCCCGAGGCGCTCAGCGAAAGCGCGGGCGACGAGTTTCTTCCCATCGAGGACGAAGACCGCGAGATCATCGTCCACCGGCACACCGTCTTCACCGCGCGCTATCGGCACACCCTGAAAGGCCCCGATCGTGGCAAATGGGAAGTAGATGTTCAGGCGGAGGCAGACGCCCCGCTGTTCACTCTCGACCAGGTCGTGCGCGGCGTGATGAAGCGAGCCGGCGAGCCGTTCGAGCCGGAAAAAATCTCCGCCTCGGCGTTCAAAACGATCGTGGAGAGCATGCCGAGTCGGTAGACCCGTCTCCGCCTCAAATCGCCGAGCGCGGCGCGATCGGTGTCAGGCGCGCCGCTGAAGCAGGAGCATTCTCGGCATTGGCGGCCGCGTACCGCGCGAGAATGGTGCGATGGATGTCGCGCGAATCCTCGAGAACCTCCGCACCAAGCCCAAGTCGTTCCGGTGAGATGAGGAACGGATAGACCTGATCGCCGCCCGCCGACCCGTGGGCGCCCACCTGATCGTCGAACGAGACGATATCGTAGCCATCGTAGGCGCCGAACAATACGCAATCACCCGCGTTGGGTTGGCGCACCAGCGATTCGATCGCGCGCAGCACATAGGGCTCAGTGCCGAATACCTCGAGCGGATTCTCGCCGCTGATGATCTCCACCTCACCGTCCCGCAACACCGCGCGCCCGCGTTTGCTGGCGAGATCGATCCCATCGCGCGACTCCGTCGCGACGAGGCCGATTCCCGGATGCGCGACGAGTCTGTCATACAGCTTGGACCATCGTTGATCGGCGCGAATCTGCTCGAGCGAGAGGCGCTGCTCGGTGGCGGCGAAATAAACCAGTGCCAGGCAGGAGCTGTATGTGACCACCACATCATTGGTACGATCGACCCGGTACTTTTCCGGGAAAATGATCTCGCGCAGTCCGTAGCGGCTGCGCAGCCAGTCGCGGAAGCGACGCACTCCGCTCCTGGCGCCAAAACTGGCGGGCGTCAGCTGCGCCACCGCCTCGACCACTTCCGGACCGATGTCGGCGTACTCGGTGTCTTCGGCGTAGCTCGCCAGAGCGCGGGGCGCCGGTTCGGGCGCCGGCGTCTCGTCGAGGATTGTCTGCACGGTGGTTCCCAGCGATTCACCGAATTGCACGCGATAGCTGAGGGCCGGCGTCATGCCGTGATCGGAAAGGATCACCAGATCGTAGCCCCGCCCGCCTGCCAGCTGCGCCATCCGCCAGATTTCGGCGATGCGCGCGTCGGTGCGACGCATATCTGCCAGCGCCTGCTTGCTCGACGGCCCAAAGTGGTGCGCGAGCTCATCGTACTGCATGAACGTGCTGTAGATGATCGGCACGCCGAGGTAGACGTCGAGAAGGATCGCCATCGTCTGGAGCTCGCGCACGACGACGTTGCTGAGGATGCGGATGAACGGAAAGATTCCCTCCGAGTGAGTGGCACGCCCGGCGAGCTCGCCTCGCGCCCGCTCCCATTCCTCGAGCAGCCATTCGAAAGCGCCCTGGAATACCATGCGCGCCATTCGGATCGGATGCAGCAGCATCAACAGCCCCATCCTCGTCCCGCCGAGCCGGCGATAAACCGACATTTTCTCGCGCGTGGCAACTGTGAACGCGACCGTTTGCGCGTCGCCGTCGAGCAGGTTCACGTAGCTCGAGCCCCCCGCCAGCGCACCCGGCGAGCGAATGCGGTCGCGGATGTATTGCACGCCGTGCGGAGCATTGCAGGTGATGACCCGTCGCGCCGCTTTGTCGTAAAACCGGAACGCCGGGATGCCGCCGTTTTCGCCGTAGAACATCCCGGCCTGGCAATAGGGCGTCGCCGAGGGCAGGCCGCAAAACCATCGCCTCAGCGCAAACCCTTCGCGCAGCAGCCGCGAGATGGTCGGGCACAAGCCAAGCTCGAGCGCGCGACGCAAGTCCGAGTAGGCGAGCGCATCGATCTGCAGCATGATGAGCCCGCGCTGGGGGGGACGTGGCCTTTTTTCGCGCGCGAACAGCCTGTACTTCGTGCGATAGTACCATCGCAGAAGCGGACCGGCGCGCGGGCGTGCCCGCCGCTCTACGATGCCAGGTGGCGCTTTATCTGGCGTAGGAGCTCAGCGATGGGGACGGGCTTGAGCAGAACGTCAGCGCAGCCCGCCTCGATGCAACTGTGGCGCGATTTGGCGTCGTTGTGGCCGGTCATAGCCAGCGTGACCCGCGGGAGCGAGTCTCGCTCCTTGAGGGCCTGCATGATGTCCAGACCGTTCCCGTCCGGCAGCGTCAGGTCGAGCAGCATGACATCGGGGCGCACCGCCGTGCCCGCTTCGACTGCTTCGGCAATCGTCGAAGCAGCGTCGACGTCGTAGCCGGCATCAACAAACAGCACCTTGAAGGCATCGACGATCAGCGCGCTGTCCTCAACGATCAGAATGCGTGGCGCCATCAATCCCCGGCGGGCTGCAAGGGGAGCGTGAAGAAGAACCGGCTGCCTTTGCCGAGCTCGCTTTCGACCCAGATGTGTCCCGAGTGCAGCTCGACCAGTTTGCGGGCGATTGCCAGTCCCAGCCCGGTGCCGTGATGCGGACGCGACGGAGAAGCATCGACCTGCGCGAACTCGCGGAAGATCAGCTCGAAGTGATTGAACGCGATTCCGCGCCCGGTGTCGCCGACCTCGACACAGACTGTCTCACCATTGCTGCCGCGCCGCGAGAACGCGATCCAGATCCGGCCGCCATCGTCGGTGAACTTGATGGCGTTTCCGATCAGATTCGCCAGCACGTGCTTGATCTTGTCGCGATCGGCGTAAACCAGCGGCAGATCGTCGCCGTTCAGCCGTTCGATCGTGAGATGCTTTCTCGCCGCCAGCGCCTGGTTGAGCAGGCGAACCTGGTCGGCCAGCTCCGGGAGCGAGAATTCAGTGCGCACCAGGGTGATCTGATCGCTGGCGGTGCGCACGTAAGTGAGAATCTCGTCGATCATGTCCAGCAGCTGGTGCCCGCCGTTCAGGATACCGCTGACGCTGTCGGCCTGCTTGGCGTTGAGCGTTCCCAGCATGCCGTCGCGCAGGATCTCCGCGTGCGTGATGATGGCGGCAAGGGGCGTCCGCAGATCGTGGGAGATGTTGGAGAGAAACTGCGTCTTCAGCGCGTCGCGGGCGCGAAGCTCGTCGATCGTGCGCTGGCCTTCCTCCGACATCTGCTCGAGCACCTTGATCCGGTTGCTGAGGGCAGCCCACGCGTCCGTTTCTGACATGGTCATATTGTAGTTGCCGTCACGTCGGTTTCCAACGTTTCCGATTCGACGGAATCGAGCAGCTGCTGGCGGCGCAGGAGCGACCAGTAGCGCCCGCGTGCCGCCATGAGATCTCCATGGCGCCCCTGTTCGACGACCGAGCCCTTTTCCAGCACGATGATCCACGACGCGTCGCGGATCGCGCTGATACGGTGCGATGCGATCATCGCAGTGCGTCCGGCGAGGGCTTCACGGAGCGCGCGCAGGATCTCCGCTTCGGTGTGGGTGTCGACGGCGGAAAGAGCATCGTCGAGGAGTACGATTCCCGGCTTTCTCGCCAGCGCGCGGGCGAGGGATGCCCTTTGCTTCTGACCGCCCGACAGGTTGATGCCGCGCTCGCCGAGAATCGTCTCGTAGCCGCCGGGGAATTGCGAGATCGTCTGATCCAGTTGCGCAACGGCGGCGGCCCACTCGCCGGTCTGGGTAAGGCTGGTCGAGCCGTACGCGAGATTGGAGCCGATGGTCTCGCTGAACAGCAGGCTCTCCTGTGGGACGAACCCGATCTCCTGACGGAGCTCCGCCGGATCGACGTTGCGCGTGGGAACTCCGTCGATGAGGATCTCGCCTTCCTGCGGATCGTACATGCGCGGGACCAGGTCGATGAGCGCGCTCTTCCCGCTCCCCGTGGCGCCGACTACACCGAGCGTAGCACCGGCGGGCACGGTGAAACTAACGTTGCGCAAAACCCACCGCGGCTCGCCATTCTCATCGCTCGGGTAGTGAAACCCGACGTTCCTGAACTCGATGCTGCGTCCGGTCCGGCTCGGCGGAAGATGTTGGCGCGGCTCGGCGACCGTGATCCGCGAGGGTACGTCGAAGATTTCCCGCAGCCGTCCCATCGAAGCTTCACCGCGCTGAAAGAGATTCACCACCCAGCCAAGCGCGATCATCGGCCAGGTGAGCATCGTCAGGTACATGCCGAAAGCGACGAACGATCCGACGGATATCGTGCCGTTGATCGTCAGCACTCCACCGGCGCCCAGCACGATCACCGCGCCGAGTCCGCCAAAGAATGCGAATAGCGGATTGAGCGTCCCCCACAGTCTGACGAGAGACATGTTTAGCGTCAGGTACCTGTCGTTGAGAGCGCCGAATCGCTCCACTTCGGCGGCCTCCTGCCGGTAGGCGCGGACGATCCGCGCGCCGGTCAGATTCTCCTGGGCATGCGTCGTCAAAGAGGAGAAGTGCTCCTGCACCGCCTCGAAGCGATCGTGGATGGCCTTACCCATCCTGATGGTGAGAATTGGCAGGAAGATCGTCGGCAGCAGCGCCAGCAGGGTCAGCTTGATGTCGATGCGCAGCATGAAATACAGCGCGAACAGCCCGCCGAAGATCGTGTTCGTCAGGTACATGACCGCCGGTCCAAGCGCCATCCGAACGGCGCCCAGGTCGTTGGTCAGGCGGGCCATGATGTCCCCCGTGCGCGTTTGTGCAAAGTACGACGCGTCGAGCGTCTCCAAGTGTGTGAAGAGATCGTTGCGGAGATCGTACTCCATCCAGCGGCTGACGCCGTTCATCAGCTCGCGCATTCCGTATCGGAAGGCGCCGCCAATGATGGCCGCGAGGACGATCAGCCCGCTCAGCTCCCAGATGGTGCGCAGCGGCGCCCCCGCGCCGATCGCATCGATTGCGCGTCTCAGCAACCAGGGGATCACGCTGGTGATTGCCGATGACGCGAGCACAATCAGGAGCCCAACTGTAAACGGAACCCAGTAGGGCTTGTAGTATGGCGCAGCAGTGCGAAGATTTTTCATATTACGTAGCCGCGCGGGGAAGGCAGCCCAAACGGCGCAGCTCTTTGTCTGGCATGTGGATTGCCGTCAACAACTATTCATGAGCTTGGTTAACCAGGCCCCAAGGGAGGAGGCTTCATGGTTCAATATATTCCGCGGTTGAACGCAACGCTCGCGCTGTCGTTCGCACTTTTCGTCGGTGCATGTGCCAAGACCGACAACAACACCGCGGCTGCTGATTCCGCGCTCAACAAGGACATTCAGCTTGCGAACCGCGACACCGCTGCGCAGCCGGCGCTGACGGACGTTCCGGCGAGCTCCACTGCGCCCGCACCAGCGGCCGCCGCGCCGAAACCGACGACGTCGAGACCCACAACATCGGCGCGCCCGACCACCCGGCCCAGCACGAGCACTTCGAACTCCAGGCCGACGACGTCAGTCACTGCCAGTGGTAACACGGTGACGCGCACCTCCGCCGGCAGCGCCAGACAGGTCGGAACGATTCCGGCGGGCGCAACGCTCAACCTCGCGTCCAACGACAGGATCTGCACCAACACCAACAAAGTCGGCCAACGCTTCAACGCCACCGTCACCAACGCGATCACTGGCTCGAACGGCGCCGTGATTCCTGAAGGCGCGACCGCCACCGTCGAAGTGACGGAGCTGAAGCGCAGCGAGAACGCCAATGACAACGTGGTGATGGGCTTCCGTGTCGTCGCCGTCAGCTTTGGCGGACACACTTATCCAGTGAGCGCCACGACCAGCTACGCGCAGGTGGACAGGGTCAAGAACCAGCCGAAGAGCAAGGACGTTCAGAAAGTCGCCGGTGGCGCAGCGATCGGCGCCATCGCCGGACAGATCCTCGGCAAGAGCACCAAGGCAACCGTTATCGGTGGAGCGATTGGCGCTGCCGCCGGTGCCGGAGCCGCGGCCGCGACCTCCAACTACGAAGGCTGCGTGAGCTCTGGAGGCAAGATTACCGCTACGCTCAACTCGTCGACTCAGGTTCAAATCTGAGGAGCCAAAGCGGTGGAAAAAACCGGCGTGAGACATCACGCCGGTTTTTTCTTACCTAGTATCCGACTGCAGCCCCGCCCCGACTGCGTGGATCGTCCATTCCCTCGTAGCCACCCTTCACTCGCATGATCGCCGCCGCGCCGGCCACTCCTCCGCTTTCATAGACGAAGTGGCCCATCTCACGCAGGCGCGCCACGACGGCTTGATCGAATCCGCCGGGTTCGAGCTGGACTGAATCTGGGAGGGACTGGTGGTGCATGCGCGGCGCGCTCATCGCATCCGCCAGGGACATCCGATGGTCGATGACGTTCAGGATTATCTGCGACGTCGCCGAGATGATCCGTGGACCGCCGCGCGCGCCCGTCACCAGCAGCAGCTGCCCCTTGGGATCGAGGACGATCGTTGGTGACATGGCGCTCAACATTCTCTTTCCCGGAGCGATCGCATTGGCCGCGCCCTGAATCAGACCGAACATGTTCGGTGTGCCGGGCTTGCTCGTGAAGTCGTCCATCTCGTCGTTGAGAAAGAATCCGGCACCGCTCACGTAGACTCCCGAGCCGTAGAGGTCATTGATCGTCGTCGTCGTCGCCACCGCATTGCCGAACCGGTCGACGACCGAGTAGTGAGTGGTCTCGTTTCCCTCGCGGATCTGCGACGCCAAGCCCGTGGTCGGGTCGGCTCGGTTGCGCGAGATGGTTTTGGCGATGGCGCGCGCATAGGTCTTGCTCGTCAGTTCGGAGGGAACCTTTACGAATGACGGATCGCCGAGCTTCGCGTTCCGATCGATGAACGCGCGCTGGGATGCCGATGCCACGGCGTGAATCTCGTCGGCGCTGCCGAATTTTGCCGGCCCTGAATACGCCTCGAGGATGTTCAGCATCTCGGTTATCGTCGTCCCGCCGGACGACGATGGCGGCATCGAGATCAGCGAGTAGCCCCTGTACGTGCTCCTGATTGGCTCCCGCCACACCGGACGATATCGCGCCAGATCCTCCTTGGAGATCAGGCCGCCGCTGCGCTGCATCTCGGCGACGATCGAATCGGCGATGCTGCCGCGATAAAACGCGACGGCGCCGGAGTCTGCGATAAGCCTTACTGTTCGTGCCAGCACCGGCTGATTGAATCGGGTTCCAATTGCCGGAGCCGCGTCGTTCTTGAAGAACGTCGCCTTGCCGGCAAAATTCTCGATCCGATACTTGGCGTTCGTGACTGATCGATTGAACGCCGAGTCGACGATGAATCCGTCCGTGGCAAGTCTCAGCGCCGGCCCCAGGACCTTTGCCAGCGGCAAGGAACCGTAACGACGATGCGCCTCCAGCATTCCGGCAACTGCACCGGGAACGCCGGATGCCTTGGGACCGATGACGCTTTCGCCGTTCACTTTGCCGTCGGGGCCGACGTACATGTCGCGGCTCGCCGCGATTGGGGCGACCTCGCGATAGTCGAGAGCCGCCACTCGACCATCCGCCATGCGAATCACCATGTATCCGCCACCACCGAGGTTGCCTGCCTCCGGATACGCGACCGCGAGAGCAAAGCCGGTGGCGACGGCGGCGTCCACGGCGTTGCCGCCCTGCTTCAGTATCTCAGCACCGGCCTCGGCTGCCAGCCGGCTATCACTCGCCACCATCGCATGCGGAGCAAAGGACGCTGACCTGCCGGCTTGAAAACGCCAGCTCGCCGGGAAGGTGGCGGGAACGCGTGGAGGGATCGCCGGATCGTCAGGCGCTCTCAGGAAAGGGACGGCGGCGGTCGCAAGGAACGACACGCCGATAATAAGGAATTTTTTCACGGACTGAAGTCTATTCGACTTCCGCGCTCACGTCAGCTATCGCCGCAGAGAACGCTGGCCAAATCCCATCCGCAGCTGGACGCGCAGTCCCGGCATGGTGTTGGTGTTGCTCACCCCGTTCGAATTTCCGTCGCGCTCGTGCAGGGCGATGCTCCAGTCCCAGACGACATCCAGATTCGTCCGGTCATTGAAGCCGTATCCGAGACCCCAATTGAAGGTGAAGAGCGGATCGATGTTGTTTCCGCCGGCCAGTTCGGCGCCATCAGAATCGCGCTTGAGATTGTTGTAAGCGACAATCCCGGCTCCCGCTTCGGCAACCGAGTGTATTCCCGCACCCGACCCGTAATGCAGCATGGCGAGCAGCGTCATCATGTCGAGATGCGCATTGCATCCCGCGGCACCGCAGCGCGTGCCCGAAACCCCGCCGGGCAGAGGGTTGGCAAGGCTGCTGGAATAGACAAAGGGCACCTGGGCAAAGGTCCCCGAAACTCCGAATGACGATCCGTTGGTGTATCCCTTCTCCAGCGAAGCGCGGTATTGCAGGTTGGTGGAGTTGCCGAAGTTCCAGTTGCTCCCCGTCGAGCCGTCGTTGACGCCTTCGCCGCGCACGCCGCCAAACCCGCCGGAAACCCAGTACGCCGGGTCGGCGGTGAACACGCGCTGCCGCCGCTGGGCGCTCACGTTCGTTGCCACAAGCATCACCATCAAAAAAGCGAGCGAAATTCGCTTCATCATCATCTCCAGAGTTGTCTTGCAATCGGCGCGACGCGGCGGGTATGTTTTGGTCGTGCCTCCCAACAGCGCCCTCGGCGCGACATTGATGCGAGCATCAACGCCTTAATGCTGGATCCCCGCGAAACGGAGCGCCGCAACCCGCGTACCGCTTCCATCGATCTCGCATCCCCCCTCGAGATCGTAGACCTGATAAACGCGGAAGATAAGAGAGTTCCCGATGCCGTGGCGACGCAGCGCCAGCAGATCGCCCGCGCCATTGAGCTCGCCGAGGCGACCTTCCGACAGGGCGGACGACTCTTTTACGTCGGGGCGGGCACATCCGGACGCCTTGGCGTGCTGGATGCAAGTGAATGCCCGCCCACCTTCGGCACCGATCCGGAGATGGTTCAGGGAATCATCGCCGGCGGCCTGCCGGCGCTGACGCGCGCCCAGGAAGGGGCCGAAGACATCGTCGAGAATGGAGCGCTCGTCATCGACGAGCACAAAGTCAATGAAAAGGATTTCGTGATCGGAATCGCTGCCTCGGGAACCACTCCGTACGTTCGCGCCGCGCTCGAGCGAGCTGCCGCGCTCGGCGCCAGCACCGGGATCGTCGCCTGCTCGCCCCCGCCGGCGGACCTCGTCGCGCGCGTCGACGTGACGATGCTGCCCATCGTCGGCCCCGAAGTCGTGACGGGATCGACCCGGATGAAAGCCGGCACTGCCACCAAGCTCGTGCTCAACACCATCACCACCGGCGCGATGATCAGGCTCGGCAAGACCTACGGCAATCTGATGGTCGATCTCCGCGCTACCAACAACAAGCTGGTCGATCGCAGCCAGCGCATCGTGATGGAAGTCTGCGGTGTGTCCCGCGAGGAAGCGACGAGACTGTTGGAAGCCGCTGGAAAGAGCGTCAAGCTCGCCATCGTGATGCAGAAGCGTGGAGTCAGCCGGGAGGACGCCGAGAGGCTTCTGGCGGAGAACGGTGGCGTCGTCCGGCGCGTGACGAAGGACGAACCACCACCGATCAGGGAGAAGTAGCGTGTCATCGGGCGTCGTCGTCGGCTTGATGTCGGGAACGTCGCTCGATGGAATAAGCGCCGCGGTGGCGAGATTCACCGACGCCACCGATGGCCGGGTCGATGTCGATCTGCTGGGCTATCACTCGCGTCCGTACTCGGATGCCGAGCGCAACCGCCTCAGCGCCGCTCTCGGTGGCGGAACTCCCGCCGAATACTGCCGGCTCAATTTCGATCTTGGGTCGTGGCTCGCCGACGCGGCGATTCAGGTTATGGCAGAGGCCGGCGTGGCGCGATCGGACATCAGCGCCATCGCCTCCCACGGGCAGACGATATGGCACGAGCCTGGACATTCTACCTGGCAGACGGGCGAACCGGCCGTCATCGCCGAGCGCACCGGCATCGATGTCATCAGCGATTTTCGCGTGCGCGATGTCGCCGCCAATGGTCAGGGGGCGCCGCTGGTTCCCATCGCCGACGCAATGCTGTTCTCGTCGGCGAGCGATTGGCGCGGGCTGCAGAATCTCGGGGGTATCGGCAACATCACCGTCGTCCCGCCGCACGGCAAGATCGACGGAGTCCGTGCGTTCGATACCGGACCAGGCGTGGCCGTGATCGACGGCGTCACCCGGGCGCTGCGACCCGACCTTCCGTACGACATCGATGGGAAGCTGGCGCGCGCGGGACGGCCCAACATGGCGATCGTAAAGGAGCTGCTGGCGCACCCGTACTTCAGCATGGATCCGCCAAAATCCACCGGCCGTGAGCTGTTCAACTCGGACTACGTCCAGAAGCTCATTTCCACCGCCCACGCACTCGGCGCGAGTGACGAGGACATCATAGCCACCGCGGTGCAGCTGACCGCGGAAAGCATCGGCGACGCCTACCGGCGCTTTATCGCCGAGCCGATTCGCGAAGTGCTTGCGTCTGGTGGAGGTGCCAAGAATCCGGCGCTCTTCGCCGCCATCCAGAAGGCCGCCGCGCCGATAAAGGTTCGCCATTTCGATGAGGTCTTCTTCGACGGCGAGGCAAAAGAGTCCGTGGCCTTCGCATTGCTGGGATACCTTCACGTGACGAATCGTCCCGGCAACGTCCCCTCAGCGACGGGCGCGCGTGGTCCGCGCGTTCTGGGGAAGCGCACTCCGGCATGAGCGAGGTCGCCGAGCTTTTCTATCCAGCCATTCGGTGGGACGCCACTCACGGCTACGAGGGTGAGCGAGCCGCCATCGACGCGGCGCTGAAGCTCGGGGTTGGCGGATTCATTCTCTTCGGCGGCCCCTCCGAACAGGTGGCCGCTCTCACTGAAGATCTGAACTCGAAGTCACACGCCGCACTTCTGATAGGGTCCGACCTGGAGAGGGGAGCAGGGCAGCAATTCGCCGGACAGACGGCGCTTCCCCCTCTGGCGGCCATCGCATCGCTCGAAGACCTCCAGGCCGTCCGTCGCGCCGCGGCGGTAACCGCGAAAGAAGCGCGCGAGCTGGGAATCAACTGGATTTACGCTCCCGACTGCGACCTCGATATCGAGCCCGACAACCCGATCATCGGCACCCGGTCGTTCGGCGCCGATCCGGAGCGCGTCGGCGAATGCGCCGCCGCGTGGATAGATGCCTGTCAGGCGGAGGGAGTACTCGCCTGTGCCAAGCACTTCCCGGGGCACGGGCGGACAACGGTCGACTCGCACAAGGAGCTGCCGCGCGTCGAGGCTTCGGCCGACATCCTTCGCCAGACCGATCTCATTCCGTTTCGCCGCGCAATCGAGCGGGGAGTGGCGTCGGTCATGACGGCCCACGTCGCTTTTCCCGCGTTCGACCCGAGCGGCATGCCCGGAACTCTCTCCCGTCCCATTCTCACCGACCTGCTTCGCCGCGAGCTCGAGTTCACCGGGCTCGTCGTCACCGACGCGCTGATCATGGAGGGAGTTCTCTCCGGCGGAGAGTCGGAGGCCGTCGTCCGCGCCCTCGAAGCGGGATGCGACTGTCTGTTATATCCCGCCAACGTCGCTGAGTCCGAGCGGGCCGTGGTGCAGGCGATCGAAGACAAGCGGCTCGACGGGGATTCGATACACCAATCGATCGAGCGGCGCCGGCGCTGGGCCCGTTGGGCCGCGTTGTCGCGGGAGAGCAATCGTCCAGCGCGCGACGAGAGCGGCTGGGCCATGCATCTCGCCGAGGAAGTCGTGCACACTCTGCGCGGCAAGCCGCCGCGTTTGCCGCAGCCGTGGAACGTGGTGATCGTCGATGACGACCTCGGCGGGCCGTACCCGCCACCGTCGCGAGAGCCGTTCATCTCGGCACTCCGGGCGGGCGGCGTCGATATCGTGACCAGTGACAGTGTGGCGGCCGGTAATCCAGGGGCGACTGTCGTCGCTCTGTTCGGTGACATCCGTGCGTGGAAAGGAAGGCCGGGCTTTTCCGCCGGCGCGCGTGAAGCAGTACGGCGCGCGCTCCAGGAATCAAAGACCGATCACCGCCTGATTGTGCAATTCAGCCATCCGCGGCTGGCAGGTGAGCTCGATGTCGATGCGCCGATCATCTGCGCCTGGGGCGGGGAAGCGGTGATGCAGCGCGCCGCCGCGCGCGTGATGCTTCGCGATCTCACCGCCGGCGCCGGGAAGAAATTCGAGACCGCGCAAGCGCCACAACTTCCGGAGGAAGTTTGACCGACGGCACCACGTCCAAACCGCCCCTGGCGCGCATCTTCGGTCAGCCGAAGATGGCGACCTTGCTCGTCCTCGGCTTCTCGTCGGGCTTGCCGTTCTATCTGACGAGCAAAACGCTCCAGGCGTGGATGACGACGGCAAAAGTCGATCTCGCCACGATCGGCTTCTTCAGCCTCGTCACGCTTCCATACTCACTCAAGTTCGTCTGGGCGCCGGTGATGGATCGCTATACGCCGCCCTTCCTCGGCCGCCGCCGCGGCTGGGTGTTCATCACTCAGGTTTTGCTGCTGCTCGCAATCGCGGCGATGTCACTCCACGATCCGCGCACCGGCCTCAAGATGCTGGCGATCAATGCCATCGCCATCGCTTTTTTCAGCGCGTCACAGGACATCTCGCTCGATGCCTATCGCACTGATGTGCTGGAAACGCGCGAACTCGGAGCCGGCGCCGCTGTGTTCGTCATGGGATATCGTGTCGCGATGATCACGACGGGCGCGCTTGCTTTTTTTCTCGCCGACCGAATGTCGTGGAACATAGTTTACGTGCTGATCTCGCTCCTGATGCTGATCGGGATAGTGGCGACATTCCTGGCGGCTGAACCCGCGCTCAACGACGCGCCACCCAAGAGCATCGCCGAAGCCGTCGTCCTCCCCTTTGCGGATTTCTTCCAACGAACCGGAGTCCTGAGGGCTCTGCTGGTTTTACTCTTCATCGTGCTCTACAAGTACTCGGATAGCCTCGCCGGAAGCATGACCACACCATTCCTGCTGCAGGCGGGCTTCTCACAAACCGAAGTCGGGGCCGTTTTCCTCGGGGTCGGCGTCGTCGCGACAATCCTCGGCGTCGTCGTCGCCGGTATTAGCATCGGGAAGTTCGGCATCAACAAGTCTCTCTGGATGTTCGTGATCTTCCAGGGACTGAGCAATCTGACTTATTACGGCTTGTCGCTCGCGGAGAAGAGCCACACGCTGATGGTCACCGCGGTCGTCACCGAGAATTTTGGGCTGGGTCTCGTGACGGGCGCGATGACGGCCTATCTGATGAGCATGTGCAACAGACGGTTTACAGCCACACAGTATGCGTTGCTGTCCAGTCTGATGGCCGCGAGCAGAGACATCCTCGTCGCTCCGGCGGGCAAGCTGATCGAATCAGTAGGCTGGCCGGGATTTTTCCTGATCACCGTGGCGATGGCGCTCCCACCGCTGCTGCTGCTCCCGTTCATCGCGCCGTGGTCGCGCGACATTCCAATCGGAGCCGCGCCCCACACCGGAGAAACAGTTCCGGCGCGGAGCGCACAGCCTCAAGTCGCTGCCCGCCGGTAGGCTTCTTCGGTGGTCCGCAGGCGCGCTGTGACGACGGTCACGTTGTCGGGTGCTCCGGTGTGCATCGCTTCCTCGACCAGCGCCTCACAGATCTCTTGTGGCCGTCCGATTCCACGCGTGATTCTCGCGATCTCCTCGTTCGACACCTGGTTCGAGAGCCCGTCGCTGCACAACACGAGATAATCCTCATTCTCCAGCTTAACGCGGTAGAAATCGGTGACGACTTTTTCCTCGGGACCGAGCGCCTGGAGGATGATGTTGCGATGCTCGCTCTGCGCCGCTTCCTTCGCCGTCATTCGGCCGGCGTCGATCAGTCGCTGCACGAAGGATTGATCCTTGGTGAGCTGTCGGGCGGCGCCCTTGCGCACCAGATACGCGCGACTGTCCCCGACTTGAGCGATGTAGGCTTCGGCGTCGAGCACCAGGGCCAGAGTCGTCGTCGTCCCCATGCCGTGATGCTCGGGAGATTCTGTCGCCTTCTGAAAAATTGCTCTGTTGGCGGCGTCGACTCCGCGCTTGAGCGCCGCCTCGACCGACTCTGGCGTCCGCTTCGGGACTTTGTGCCACCATCGATGGAGCTCACTCAGGATGGTTTCGGTGGCAATCGAGCTGGCGAGCGCGCCCGAGGCGGCGCCGCCGACGCCGTCGGCAACGACAAGGATAAAAGGAGCTGTATGCACAGAAACGAGGGACGGCGCGCTCATCGTCGCGATGTCCCCCGTTTCTAGATTGGCAATTAGAAAGGCGTCCTGATTGTCGTGCCTGATCAGGCCGACATTAGTGACACCAAAGATTTCTGCAATCAATTGTAACTCGAAGGAGCGTTGTATTGAGTCACGGAAGATGGCTCTTCCGGTGAGGAGAAAAGATAGTGCGGCCGGTCCGGCGGGGGCACTCCCCATGCGTATTACATAGACTGGTTTGGTAATTCACGTGCAACCAACAAAATTTTCGATGAAAGCGTTGACAATCAGGGTGTTTGTAATCTGCGCTGCGATCGCCGGTGCGGGATGTCGACCAGCCGCCGGTCCATCCGCTCCTACCCCGGAACCGGTCCCGCCGCTCGTTCCCGCTCCACTGCCGGCGAGCAACCCCAAGCTACCGCCTGTGCCCGACGTGCGCGGCCCGCTCAAGATCAGTGTGACATATCCGAAGCCGGACCAGATGCTGACCGTCCGGGATTCGAATTTCATTTTCGGAAACGTCGGCACCGGTGACGCCGCTCTGCGCATCAACGGCGTGGCCGTCCCGGTCTACCCCAACGGAGCCTTCATGGGATGGCTCCCGGTTCCTCCCGACAACGCCCCGCGCTACGAGATTCTGGCGCGAAACGCCACTGAAAGCGCGCGTTTCATTCTGCCAATTCGAATCCCGCCGGCGCCGGATACCACTCACCGCGACAAAGTCCTCGGCGACACGCTCCAGCCACCGCCTTCCCCCGACAGCCTGACGCCCGTCGCGACGAGCGTCTACGTGACGCTCGGACCCGCATCGACCACCGTCAGCGACACCGATCGCGTGACGATCGCTCGTCCAGCACCCGGGAACGGCCAGGAGTACAAGTGGTTTCTGTTCCCCGGCACCGTCGTGAAAATCACCGGCTCACAGAAAGCGAGCGGGGACGACTTCGTCCGCATCGAGCTCGATTCGAATCAGGTCGCCTGGGTTCTGCGCAGCGAGCTGCAGGCGCAAAACATCTCCCCGACGTCTCCCATCGGATTCCTCGGCGACTCGGTCGCGCCCGTTCGGCAGATTGGCGCCGTTCGCGTCGTGCCCGCCTCGGAATGGATAGACGTGGAGATTCCAGTCACCGGCCCGCCACCGCCATACCTCGTCGAAGAAGCCGATCGCTCCATGTCGCTGCTGCTCTATGGCGTCAGCGGTGCGCCGGTGATCTCGATGATGGCGGAGCCTCGTGATGCCTATTTCAACAGCATCAGCTCCACTCCGGAGCCTAGCAGAGTCCGGTATTCCATCAATCTGAACAGCGCGCCGTACGGATACCTCGCCCTCTGGCAGCCGGGCAAGCTGACCTTCCGGGTGAGGCGTCCCCCACGCATCGCGGATCCGGCATCGCCGCTCCGCGGTCTCACCATCACCGTCGATCCTGGCCATCCGCCCGCCGGCGCTACTGGTCCGACTTCTCTCTACGAGGCCGATGCCGTGCTCCAGGTCGGAATGAAAGTGCGCGACATGCTGACGCAGCGCGGAGTCAACGTGGTCATGACCAGGACGACCCCCGACGCAGTGGATCTCGGTCTGCGGCCGATCATATCGCGCCGCGCGAACGCCAACGCCTTCGTGTCCATCCATCTCAACGCCTTCCCCGACGGCGTGAACCCATTTGTCAACAACGGGTCGCTGACGCTTTATTTCTGGCCTCATTCGATCCCGCTCGCCATGGCCACGCAGCCGGCGCTGGTCGCCGAGCTGGGTCTGCGCGACAACGGGGCCAAATTCCAGAACCTTGCAGTGGCGCGTGGGACATGGATGCCATCGATACTCACCGAAGGGGCGTTCGTCATCATGCCCGACCAGGAAGCGGCGCTGCGAACGCAGGCATATCAGGAGGCATACGCCACCGCGATAGTACACGGTCTCGAGACCTACTTCGCATCCCTCGGCCGAACGCAGTGAGATCGGCGACCATCCTCGCCGCGCTCCTGCTCGGCGCGGCGAGGACGGCCAGCTCGCAGCTTCCGCCCAACGAAGATTGGCGGACGCTTCACACGCGACACTTTCGCGTGCACTTCACGCCGCCGCTCGAGCAGGACGCGAGGCGCGCGGCCGTCAACGCCGAGCGCGCCTACGAGGAGCTTTCCGCCGAGCTCGTCGCTCCGCGAGGGACAATCGATCTCGTTGTGGCCGACAACGTCGATTTTGTGAATGGGTACGCGACGCCGGTGCCCAGCAATCGGATCGTCGTGTACGCTCATCCCCCGATCGATGCATCGGGGCTTCGCAACTACGATGACTGGAATGCGCTCGTAGTCACCCACGAGTTGACTCACATCTTTCACCTCGATCGATCGCGCGGGATCTGGAAATTCGGGCAGGCGATCTTTGGCAGGAACCCGCTCCTGTTTCCGAACCTTTACGAGCCGCGCTGGGTCATGGAGGGGCTGGCCGTCTACTTCGAGTCTCGCCTCACTGGCTACGGCCGACTCGAGAGCTCCGAGCACCTGATGACGGCTCGCGCCGCCGCGCTCGCCGGCCGGCTGCCGAGTTTGCAGGAGCTCTCGGCGGGCACGTCGAAATTTCCCGGCGGGGCCGTGATCTACATCTACGGATCGCTGCTCTTCGACTATTTGTCGCGCACACGCGGCCCCGCCAGCGTTCGGGATTTCGTCGAGCGTGGCTCGAAGACTCTCATTCCTTTCATTCTCACCACCACTTCGCGCGGCGCGTTCGGAGTGTCATTCGAGACGGCCTGGCGAGAATGGCGGGACTCGCTCTTCCGCCAGATGGAGAATCCGCACGACGTCATGCCGGGATGGCGCCAGCTCACCAGCGCCGGCCGGATCGCCCTTTTCCCGCGCTGGATTGGCGACACGGCGCTCACCTACGCCGGGGACAAGGCCCGCGAGATGCCAGCCGCTTATCAGGTCACACTCTCCGGGCGCGAGAAAAATCTGGGCAGGCGCAATGCGCCGAGTCCGAACGTGAAGACTCCGGATGGAGGCGTGCTCTTTTCACAGCCGGATTATCTCGATCCCTATCACATCCGGTACGACCTGTTCGTCGAGCGCAAAGGCGAGCAGAAGCGCCTGACAACCGGCGCTCGTCTCAGCACGCCCGATGTTCGCGGGGACGGCGAGATCGTCGCCGTGCAAAGCGTGCCGGCCACGACCAGACTCGTTCGCGTTTCCCGCGATGGGTCGCGGATCATGCCGATCACCGAGGCGAGCCTCGACGTTCAATGGAGTGATCCTCGCTGGTCTCCGGATGGATCGCGAATCCTGGCCGTGCGACAGAGTCGCGGCCGCTCGGAGATCGCCATCCTCGATGCGGACGGCAAGCTGCTCGATTCGTTCGGCGCGACGCGAGCGATCAACTCGTCGCCGAGCTGGTCGCCCGATGGCCGTCGCGTCTACTTCTCGTCTGAGCGCAATGGAGCGGCGCAGATCTATTACGCGGAGGTTTCTACCTTCGCACCGAGTATCGTGCGGATCACCGATGCGCCAACGGGAGTCTTCGACCCCGAGGCGGCGCCCGATCAGAACCAGCTCGCCTCGCTTCTGTTCCGCGCCGATGGATTTCACCTCGGCGTTGCGCCACTCTCTACGATCGCTCCCGAGCCGGCGGACAGCACCAGAATCAGTCCGCGGGCAGCCTGTCTGGACTGCCTAGACATTGTACCGGGCCTGGCGCCTCACGGTGCCATCGACACATCCCGGGCCACGAAGTATTCACCCTGGCCGTCATTGCTCCCCCGGTATTGGCTGCCGGTATTCTCGAGCTCGAACGACGAGGGCTTTTCGTTCGGCGCAGTGACCAGCGGATCCGATGTCGTGGGACGTCACAACTACTCACTCGAGTTGAGCCGCAACACGCGGTTCAACGAGAGCTCTGCCTGGTTGTTCTATCGCTATTCCGGTCTCGGTCTCCCGCTGCTGGACTTGAGCGCTTCGCAGGATTTTTCCAACGCCACGATTTTCACCGATGCCGGTGGTGTGACGACGGATGTCGGGAATCTGAAGGAGCGCGATCGAACCGTGTCCCTGCTGGCCACCTTCGTACGTCCGCGCTTCCGGACTTACTCGACGCTGTCGATCGGGGGCGAGATCGAGAGCATCGACTTCTCGACTGACCCGGACACCCTGCTGCCGCTCCTGTCGTCGTTCTTCGGTCAAAAGCGCACCTACCCGGCTTTGGTCGGCTCGATCGGCTGGTCGAACGCACAGCGCCCCGGAATAAGCATCTCGCCCGAGGATGGGATCACACTCTCCGCCAGCGGCCGGGCACGCTGGCAGAACGGCTCGTCGGGCAGCTCCACGCGCATGGCCACCGGTGTCACGACCGGGTTCAAGTCTCTCGATCTTCCCGGGTTCGCGCATCACGTTCTCGCGCTCCGCGCAGCAGGAGGAATCACCGACGAGCGGAGTCCCGATCGATTTTCGGCCGGCGGTACCAGTGGAACTCTGCTCGAGATTTTTCCCGGCTACTACCTCGGCGACGCGCGGCGCACCTTTGGCGTGCGCGGATATCCGGCGGGAGCGGAGCAGGGAATTCGCGCTTACTCCGCCGCGCTCGAATACCGGGCTCCGTTGTTCGCTCCGTCGCGCGGATTTCGTTTCATCCCCGTATTCATCGATCGAACATCACTAACTATCTTTGGAGAGACGGGACGCGCGTATTGTCCGGAGGTAGTCACCGGTGGCGTGTGTCGGCCAGTCGACGTCAGCAATCCGGCGATGACTTCCACCGGCGCCGAGTTCAACGTCGATACGGGACTGCTCCTGGATCTCCAGGCGCGATTCAGAATGGGAGTCGCCTTCCCGCTGACGAACCGGGAGAGGCTGGGCGCCGGTTCAGCCCAGTTCTACGCGACCTTCGGAACGTCCTTCTAGTCGTGATTCCAGGCAAACGAGAGTTTGTGGGCTCGCGATCTGCGATCCCATGGCGTGCGGGGAACTACGGAAGGCCTGGCTCTGGGTTCGTGTCGCCCGACGCGCGCCATGGTGATCTAACCCTATGATTCTGGGGTAGTTAGAAGCCATCGCCGAGCAAAAGGGTAGTTTCCGGGTGCGAGGCGTTTGGCGTCAACCCGGAGCGATTGGGGATGTCGCGCGGACGTTTTGGTGGATAAGTCAGGACCCCGCATCTATTCGTGATGTGGAATATGTAACCCATTGGGGCATAAGGGGATAACTAAAGGCTGGCGCGGAATCACGAATCCCGATAGAATCCGTGCCCGCATCGAAACCATCCGATGCACAAGCGTGCAGCCTCGAGTCCTTCGTCTTCTTATTGACTTCCCTTTATTACCGCGGAGAGTTGTAAATCATGCCCATACCTGCCGTG
>Ga0070693_100000331_pt1 | contig 21627 bp, 20 predicted proteins | sample KBSK1103metaG_FD_65472 | JGI IMG/M metagenome (GOLD analysis project Ga0070693, IMG submission 65472) | Corn, switchgrass and miscanthus rhizosphere microbial communities from Kellogg Biological Station, Michigan, USA - KBS K1-10-3 metaG | ecosystem: Host-associated > Plants > Roots >...
GTCGCTGGGGGGAAACGAAGCCCGTTCCGGTCGTGCCCGATCCACCGGGGACCACGCCAACCGGCGACACCGCAAAGGCTGGCGCCGTACTCGAGGGCAGTGCCCTGCGCCTGCCCGACGAGCGCAATGGCATCGTGATCGTCTTCCGCGTCTTCGAGAAAATGTCGTACGGACTGGTGGTGAAGGCGGTGAGCCCGATCTACGTGGGCGACATACTGCAAACGCCTTAGCCTCTCGGGCCGCATACGAAAAAGGGGCGAAAGCCCCTTTTTCTTTTTTGGCGCCGCCCGTCGTCGCCTGCCCGGGCGGCTTCGTTGTTCCCGCATGGCCTACGATCTCGAATCGGTCGCCGGCGCGAGCACGCTCACGTGGCTGCGCTTCACGCTCGCGGCGCCGGCGCACAAGCAGCGTGCATTGCTCCAGCACTACGGATCCCCGGAGGCGGCGCTTGGCGCGCCTCACGGCGAACTGGTTGCATTGATCGGAGACGGGGGCGCCCAGGCCATCGCGCGGGGCGCGGAACCTGATGACCTCGAAGCCGCACTGCGCTGGCTCGAGCGCAGCGATTGCCGCCTCGTCGCCCTTGGCGATGCGCAATACCCCGCTCTCTGGAAGCAAATCGCCAACCCGCCTTGCGCGTTCTTCGCGCAGGGCCGCGTCGAATTGCTCAATGAGCCCTGCCTGGCCATCGTCGGAAGCCGCAACGCCACGCCGCGTGGCGCCGATGACGCGCGGGCATTCGCGCGCGCGATCGCCGATGCCGGCGTGGTGATCGCAAGCGGGCTCGCGCTCGGAATCGACGGCGCGGCGCATCAGGGCGCGCTCGAAGGCGCGGCATCGACCGTCGCCGTCATCGGCACGGGTCCGGATCGCGTGTATCCGCCGCAGCACGCGCAACTCGCCAGCGAAATCGCGCAGCGCGGCTGCATCGTCTCCGAGTTCGCCATCGGAACGCCGCCTCTCGAAAGGAACTTCCCGCGCCGCAACCGTCTCATCAGTGGTCTCGCGCTCGGCGTCCTCGTCGTCGAAGCGGCGCAGCGCAGCGGGTCGCTGGGCACCGCGCGCGCGGCGCTGGAACAGGATCGCCAGGTGCTGGCCATGCCTGGCTCCATCCACTCGCCGCTGTCGAAAGGCTGTCATTGGCTGATCAAGGAAGGCGCGAAACTGGTCGATTGCGTTGACGACGTGCTGCAGGAGATCGGAATCCGCGCGCCCGCGGAACGCGCGCCACAAGGGGCGCAAGCAAAAGACGAGGTGCTCGATGCGATGGGATTCGCGCCCGTCACTCCGGAACACATCGCGCACCGCACCGGCCTCGACGCTGCTACACTCGCGGCCCGCCTTTCGTGTCTGGAGATCGAAGGGCGGGTGCTGCCGCTTCCCGGCGGATGGTTCCAGCGCGCCTGAAATCGCGTTATAGAATGAAAAGAGAAGGTCCCCTCCAAATCCATGGCATCGAATCTCCTCATCGTCGAGTCGCCCTCGAAAGCGAAGACGCTCAAGAAGTATCTCGGCAAGGATTTCGAAATCCTCGCCTCGTACGGGCACGTGCGCGACCTCGTGCCCAAGACGGGCGCCGTGGATCCGGAAGACAACTTCCGCATGAAGTACGAGCTCATCGAGCGCAACGCGAAGCACGTGGATGCGATTGCCAGGGCGGTGAAGGATGCGGACACCGTCCTGCTCGCGACCGACCCGGACCGCGAAGGCGAGGCCATCGCCTGGCATTTGTCGGAGATCCTCAAGTCGCGCAAGGCGCTGAAGGACAAGAAGGTGAAGCGCGTCGTCTTCTACGAGATCACCGAAAGCGCGGTGAAGGATGCGGTGAAGAACCCGCGCTCGATCTCAATGGAGCTGGTGAACGCGCAGCAGGCGCGGCGCGCTCTCGATTACCTGGTGGGATTCAATCTCTCTCCGCTTCTCTGGAAGAAGATCCGGCGCGGGCTTTCGGCCGGCCGCGTGCAGAGCCCGGCGTTGCGGCTTATCGTCGAGCGCGAGCTGGAGATCGAGAGGTTCAAGAGCCAGGAATACTGGACGATCCATTTCGACGGCGAAAAAGGCGGCATCGGCTTCACGGCGAAGCTCACGCACTTCAACGGCGAGAAGCTCGACCAGTTCGCGGTCGGCAACGCCGCGCGCGAAGAAGAGATCCGCAACTTCCTCGAGTCGCACGGCCGCGGTGATGCTCACGTCCGCGAAGTCGAGAAGAAAAGGAAGCTGCGCTCGCCCGCCGCACCCTTTACTACGTCGACCCTTCAGCAGGAGGCGGTGCGCAAGCTCGGATTCTCCACGGATCGAGCTATGAAGGTCGCCCAGAGCCTCTACGAAGGCGTGAACGTGGGCAAGGAACTGACGGGCCTCATCACCTACATGCGCACCGACTCCGTGACGCTTTCGAAGGAGGCGGTGGCGGAGATGCGCGGCTACATCACGAAGAACTACGGCCCCGACTACCTCCCGAAGGGCCCGATCGAATACCGCGCCAACTCCAAGAACGCGCAGGAGGCGCACGAGGCGATACGCCCGACGTCGATCGCCCGTACGCCCGAATCGGTTTCTCGCTACCTGAACGACGAGCAGCGCAAGCTCTACGAGATGATCTGGAAGCGAGCGATCGCCTCGCAGATGACCCCCGCGAAGTTCGACACGGTGGCCGTCGATTTCACCGTGGGCGGGGAGGGCAACGTGTTCCGCGCCACCGGACAGACGATGGTGTTCCCCGGCTTCTACGCCGTCTACCACGAGGACCAGGACGACGCCGCCGACGAGGAAGAGAAGAAGCTGCCTCCGCTCGACAAGGGCGACCACGTGAAGATCCGCAAGCTGTATGGCGAGCAGCATTTCACCCAGCCCCCGCCGCGCTTCTCCGAGGCAAGCCTCGTGAAGGCCCTCGAGCAATACGGCATCGGACGTCCGTCGACCTACGCGTCCATCATCTCCACGCTCGTGAACCGCGAATACGTGACGCTCGACAAGAAGCGCTTCATGCCCACCGACGTGGGCCGCGTGGTGAACAAATTCCTCACGGAACACTTTGCGCACTGGGTCGACTACGAATACACCGCGAAGCTCGAGGACGAGCTCGACGACATCTCCAACGGCAAGGAAGAGTGGGTGCCGATGCTCGGGAAGTTCTGGAAGGATTTCTCTGCGCAGATCGTCGAGAAGGAATCTGTCTCCCGCAAGGACGTGACGCAGGAGCAGCTGGACGAGATGTGCCCCAAGTGCGGCAAGCACCATCTCACAAACCGTCTCGGACGCCGCGGCCGCTTCATCGGCTGCGCGGGCTACCCGGAGTGCGACTACACGCGCAACGTCGACGGCTCGGAGGGCCAGGAGGCGCAGAAGCGCGAGATCGGCGTCGACCCGAAAACGAAGATGCTCATTCAGCTTCTGGTCGGCCCCTTCGGGCCCTACATCCAGCTGGGCGAGCCCGAGGGCGACAAGAAGCCCAAGCGCGTCTCGGTCCCCAAGAACATCACGCCGGATTCGGTCTCGCTAGAGACTGCGTTGAAACTCCTCGCGCTGCCGCGCGACCTGGGTCCGCATCCCGAGTCCGGCAAGAAGGTGAATGCGGCCATAGGACGCTTCGGTCCCTACGTGAGCCATGACGGCCAATTCAAGTCGATCCCGAAGGACGAAAGCGTGTTCGACATCGGCCTCGAACGCGCCGTGGCGCTGCTGAAGGAGCCCAAGCAATTCAATGCGCGAGGCGCCCTGAAGGTGTTGGGAAAACATCCGTCCGACAGCCAGGTCGTCGCCCTCTACTCGGGCCGGTACGGCCCGTATGTGAAGCACGGCAAGGTGAACGCCACGCTGCCCGACGAAAAGATGATCAACACCGTCACGCTCGAGGAGGCGATAGAGCTTCTCGCGGCGAAGGCAGGCAAGGCAGGAGCGAAGGGCAAGGGCCCGGCCAGGGCAAGGCCCGCGGCCGCGCCCAAGGCGAAAACGGCTTCGCGCAAGAAGGCGGCATGAGGCTCGGCCGTACCCTTAACCGGCGGCTCTAGTTCCTGGGTTCGGGATCCGCAGCCCGGTAGTCCGGTCGCACCGGATCTGGCGCGGGCTCGCGGCCCCGCAACGTGAGGCGGGGCAGCCCGTCCACGATGTTCAAGCGAAGCCCGCGGTGACGCGCCAGGTAGCTGACGGCGAGCAGTGCCGCTAGGAAGCCCGACGCTGAGCCCACCGCGAGAGACCAGCGGGGTCCGAACGTATCGGCGACCCATCCCAGGAGCGGCGCGCCCAGCGGCGTGCATCCCATCGCGATCGCCATATAGATCGCCATCACCCGGCCCCGCATGACCGGCGCCGTGAGCAGTTGGACCGAGCTGTTGGCGGTCGTGTTGAAGGTCTGCGCCGACCAACCGACGAGGACCAGCGACATCCCGAAGAGCGCGTAGGTCGGCATGAGGGCCGCGAGCGCGAGGCCGATGCCGAATATCGTGGCGCCGGCAAGAAGGAAGGCAAGGCGCGGTTTTTCGCGCCGCGCTGCCGAAAGCGCGCCGGTGACCGACCCGATCGCTAGCATGGAAGAGAGCAGCCCGAAGGCACTCGCGTCCGCGTGGAATGCCTTGATCGCCATCGCCGAGACGAAGACGGGAAAGTTGATGCCGAAGGTCATGATGAGGAACAGCATCCCCAGGATCGTGAGCAGGTCCGGACGTCCGGCGAGATAGCGCAAGCCTTCGGCGAACCTCCCCGGCCCGCGCGCGGCCCGCTCGCGTCGATGCAGCTCGTCGACGCGCAACAGGCATAGCGCGGCGATCACCGCGACGAACGACGCCGCGTTGATGAGGAATATCCACCCGGATCCCACGGCCGCGATGAGAAGTCCCGCGATGGCCGGCCCGATCATCCGGGCGGCATTGAAGGACGTGGAGTTCAGCGCCACCGCGTTCGACAGGAGCGAATCGGACACCAATTCGGCAACGAATGTCTGGCGCGCCGGCGCATCGAACGCGGTCACGCATCCCAGGAGGAATGCGAATCCGTAGACATGCCAGAGCTGCACGTTCCCGGTGACCGTGAGCAGCCCGAGGGCAAGGGCGAGCAGGCCCTGCGCCGATTGCGTGGCGAGCAGCAGCTTGCGGCGATCGAAATGATCGGCTGCGAAGCCGGTGAAGGGCAGCAGCAGGAGCGATGGCCCGAACTGCAGGGCCATCACGATGCCCACGGCGGTGGCGTTGTGAGGCGTGAGCTCGGCAAGGACGATCCAGTCCTGGGCCGTGCGCTGCATCCAGGTTCCGACGTTGGAGACGAACGCGCCCGCGGCCCAGAGCCGGTAGTTGCGGCCCGCGAGAGAGCGAAAGGTTTCCTTCAGCAACGGGTCACCGCGACATCCTTCTTGTGCGACCCGCGCTACACGTCGAGGTTCGTGACTCCGAGCGCGTTCGTCTCGATGAACTGCCGGCGTGGCTCGACCTCGTCGCCCATCAACGTGGAGAAGATCTCGCCGGCGCTGATCGCGTCCTCGATCTGCACCTTGAGCAGGATGCGCTTGGACGGGTCCATGGTCGTTTCCCAGAGCTGCTCGGGATTCATCTCGCCCAGGCCCTTGTAGCGCTGGATCGCCATCGAGCCCTTGGCCTCCGCAAGAAGCCAATCGAGGCCTTCCTTGAACGAGCGGATCGAACGCACCGTCTCGCCGCGCTTCACCTGCGCATCCAGCCCAATGAGGCCGGAGAGCGTCTGCGCCGTCGTCACGATGCGGGCATAGTCACCACTCTCGACGAACGCGTGGTCGATGACTGTCTCCACCTTGTTTCCGTGGACCATCTTCTCGAGGCGCAGGCGCCAGCCGTCCGAAGTGGGGTCGCGCTCGATGTGCGCCTTGGGCGCGTGGGGCACCAGCGCCGCGTGAATGGCCTTCGCAGCCTGCGTCGCGCCCTCCTTGTCCGCCAGCGAGATGCGGGGCATGCCGAGAAGCGCGCGCAAAACCGATGAGTCCATCGCGATGGACAGGCGCTCGATCACCGCCTCGGTGGTGAGGTATTCCGATGCGATCTTCTCGAGCGCCTCGCCGGACAGGGGCGATGCGTTCGCGTGCGGCACGAGCGCGGCGCCGTGCAGCGCCTTGCGCAGCTGGTGCTGCTTGAGCTCGAGCTCGTCCTTGAGGTAGCGCTCTTCCTTGCCGCTCTTCACCTTGTAGAGCGGCGGTTGCGCCACGTAGATGTGGCCCTTCTCCAGAAGCATCGGCATCTGGCGGTAGAAGAACGTGAGCAACAGGGTGCGGATGTGCGCGCCGTCCACGTCGGCGTCCGTCATGATGATGATGCGGTGGTAGCGCAGCTTCTCGAGGTTGAAGTCCTCTCCGATGCCGGCACCCAGGGCGGTGATGAGCGTCGCGACTTCCACGGACGTGATGATCTTGTCGATGCGCGCGCGCTCGACGTTGAGGATCTTGCCCTTCAGCGGGAGGATCGCCTGGTTGCGGCGATCGCGCCCCTGCTTGGCCGAGCCTCCCGCGGAATCGCCCTCGACGAGGTAGAGCTCGCACAGCGAAGGGTCGCGTTCCTGGCAGTCGGCGAGCTTCCCGGGCAACCCGCTGCCGTCGAGAACTCCCTTGCGGCGCGTGAGCTCCCGGGCCTTGCGCGCGGCTTCCCGCGCGCGCGCCGCCTCGACGATCTTGGTGCAGATGATGCGCGCGTCGGCGGGCTTTTCCATGAGAAAGTCGCCCAGCTTCTGCCCGACGATCTCCGACACCACCGGCTGGACTTCGGAGGAGACCAGGCGGTCCTTGGTCTGCGACGAGAACTTCGGCTCGGGCACTTTCACGGAGAGCACGCAGGTCAGGCCCTCGCGCATGTCGTCGCCGGTCGTCTCGACCTTGGCCTTCTTCGCGATCTCCTCCTTCTCGATGTAGTTGTTGATGGTGCGCGTCATCGCGCTGCGCAGCCCCGTGAGGTGCGTGCCGCCGTCGCGTTGCGGGATGTTGTTGGTGAAGACCTGCACCGACTCGCCGTACGAGTCGTTCCACTGCATCGCCACCTCGACCGTGATGCCTTCCTTCTCGCCGATGGCGTAGAAGATGTTGTTGTGCAGCACGGTCTTCGAGCGATTCATGTAGTCGACGAAGCCCCGCACGCCGCCCACCTGGGCGAAGCTCTCGCTCTTGCCGGTGCGCTGGTCAATGAGTTCGATGGCGCAGCCGTTGTTGAGGAAGGAAAGCTCGCGCAGGCGCTTGGCGAGGATGTCGTAGTGGAATTCGATGGCGCCGAACGTTTCCCTGGACGCGAGGAAATGCACCTCGGTGCCGCGCTTGTCGGTTTCGCCGGTGACCTCGAGGGGTTTTACCGCGACGCCGTCGTGGAACTCCATGAAATGGGTCGTGCCGTCGCGCCAGATGCGCAGCTTCAGCCACTCCGAGAGCGCGTTCACGACGGATACGCCCACTCCGTGCAAGCCGCCCGAGACCTTGTAGGAGTTCTGGTCGAACTTGCCGCCGGCGTGCAGCTCGGTCATCACGATCTCGGCGGCCGAGCGCTTCAGATCGTCGTCTTCCTTGATGTCCGTCGGGATGCCGCGGCCGTTGTCGACGACCGAGATCGAGTTGTCCGTGTGGATCACGACCTTGATGTCGTCGCAGTGGCCCGCGAGCGCCTCATCGATCGCGTTATCGACGACCTCGAAGACCATGTGGTGAAGGCCCGTGCCGTCCGACGTGTCGCCGATGTACATGCCGGGACGCTTGCGGACCGCGTCGAGACCCTTGAGGATCTTGATGCTGGACGAGTCGTACTCGGCCGACATGCGGGCGTTGGAATTCAGCTGCTCGGGAAGCGTTGCCAATTCGGTGTCTGCCTTTTCTCTGCCTTCGTGGCGCTAGATGCGCATCGGCATCACGACGTACTTGAAGTCCTCGCGGCCGGGCATCTGCACGAGCGCGCTCGAGTTCGAGTCGCCCATCGTGACCGTCACGGTTTCCGATTCGACGTGGTTCAGGACGTCGAGGAGGTACGAGATGTTGAAGCCGATGTCCAGCGGATCGCCGTCGTACTCGAGCGCAAGTCCCTCCTCGGCCTCCTCCTGCTCGTTGTTCGTGCAGATGATGGACAACGCATCCTTGGTGAAGACGAGCCTCACGCCGCGGATCTTCTCGTTGGAGAGGATCGCGGCACGGTTGAGCGACTGCGCGAGTGTTGCTCGCTCAAGCGACACGCGATTCTTGTGCGTGGTCGGGATCACCTTCTGGTAATCGGGGAACTTGCCCTCGACGATCTTGGAGACGATCTCGATCCCCCCGAAGGCGAATCGCGCCTGGTTGGATCCGATGGCGAGCGAGACCGGCTCGTCCGTATCGCCCAGGAGCTTGATCAGCTCCAGCACCGTCTTGCGCGGGAGGATCGCCTCTACCGTGCCGTGGTCGCCCCCCAGCGAACGGCTCGCATAAGACAGGCGATGGCCGTCGGTGGCCACGACGCGAAGCACGTCCTTGTCGACCGAGAAGAGGACCCCGTTGAGGTAGTAGCGGATGTCCTGCACCGCCATGGCAAACTGCACCAGCCCCAGCGCGTCCTTCAACGCCTTCTGCGGCAGCGTGAGGGTCTTCGACGCATCGCGGGCCTCCACCATGCGCGGGAAATCGCCGGCGGGCAGCGTCTGGAGGTTGAACCGGCTCTTGCCGGCCCGAACCGTCATTCGACTTTCCTTCGCCTCCAGCGATACCTCCGCGTCCTCGGGCAGCGAACGCAGGATGTCGTAGAGCTTGCGCGCGCCCGCGGTGACCGATCCTTCGGCCGCGCCATCGATATCCGCCTTGGCCGTGATCTGGACTTCCAGGTCGGTTGCGAGGAACTCGACCTTGGACCCGGATGCGGTGATCAGGACGTTGGACAGTATCGGCAGGGTGTGACGGCGTTCGACGATGCCTGTGACCTGTTGCAGGGGGCTCAGGAGCTTGTCGTTTGTCGTTTTGATTTTCAGCATCAGCTTTTACCTGTCTTTAGATAAAAGAACACAGTTGATAGCTAATAGGAGGACCGCCGATCCGGGATAACTCGGGATTGGTGAAGGGGATCAACGGGTTGACATTCATCTCAGATGGGGGCGAAACGCAGGTTTTCGACCCTGGGGTTGTGGATGGAAACCGGGGTCCCGCCGGGGCCCGAAACTGTCCACAGGTTCTTCATCGGTTGTCTTGCCTTCATCCCAGAAGGATCTGCTGCAGTTGCGCGTAGTCGCGCGCGAATTCCTGGTCGGTCTCGCGCAGCTCCGCGGTCTTGCGGCACGCGTGCAGGACCGTCGTGTGGTCGCGTCCGCCGAATGCCTCGCCAATTTCGGGGAGGCTTTGTTGGGTGAGCTCCTTGGCAAGCGCCATCGCGACCTGCCGCGGGCGGGCGACCGAGCGGAAGCGCTTCTTCGAGTACATCTCGGAGACCTTGATCTTGAAATAGTCGGCGACCGTCTTCTGGATGTTCTCGATCGAGACCTGGCGGTTGAGGACGGCAAGCAGGTCCTTCAGGGCCTCGCGTGCGGTCGTCACCGTCACGACGGCGTTGTTGAAGCGGGCATAGGCAAGGACCCGCTTGAGCGCGCCCTCGAGCTCCCGGACGTTTGAACGGATGTGCTTGGCGATGAAGAAGGCGACGTTTTCATCGAGGCGCACGCCGTCGTTCTCCGCCTTCTTGAGGAGGATTGCCACGCGCATCTCGAGCTCGGGCGGCTCGACGGCGACCGTGAGACCCCAGCCGAAGCGGGAGATGAGGCGCTCCTCTATGCCTGTCATCTCCTTCGGAAAACAGTCGCTCGTGATGGCGACCTGCTTGTGCGCCTCGAAGAGCGCGTTGAACGTATAGAAGAACTCTTCCTGGGAGCGCGACTTGCCGACGAAGAATTGCACGTCGTCGATGAGAAACAGGTCGAGCGACCGGTAGTAGCGCTTGAGGGAATCGAAGCTCTTGTGCTGGTAGGCGCGCACGACGTCCGCAACGAACTGCTCGGCGTGGATATAGCGCACCTTGGCCCTGGGGTTGCGCTTCAGCACTTCGGTGCCGATGGCTTGCAGCAGGTGCGTCTTGCCGAGCCCGGTGCCGCCATAAATGAAGAGGGGGTTGTACGCCGTGCCCGGGTTCTCCGCCACCTGGATCGCCGCGGCTCGCGCGATCTGGTTCGCTTTGCCGTTCACGAAATTGGAGAATGTGAACCCCGGATTGAGCCGGTGTTCCTCCCTTGACGGACGATCCGCAGGCATTGCGACGGGGACCGGCTCGGGCACGACGATCTCCGTGTCGGACGGCCTTTCGTCGAGAACCAGGTTCACGCTGAGCCGGCCCGCGGCGAGGCGTTCGACCCGCGTTTCGATCTTGGCCAACAGGTTCGAGCGCACCCAGCGCAGCACGTGGTGGTTGGGCGCCACCAGGACCAACTGGTCTTCCTGCCGCTCCGCCCGCAGGGGCTTGATCCAGGTGTCGTACTGCTGGGCCGGCAACTCCTTCTTCAGTTCAGCGGCGAGCGACGGCCAGAGTGAATCCATGGGCGAAATCGGGGGCGGGAGATTGGATCGAAAAAACGGGGACGGGCGATTCGAAATTTTACTTGGAACCGGCACGGTTATCCACAGCCACGAGCACTGCTGAAAAGACAGGCGAGATGGATTCGCGTCCGCAAATCCGCTATAATTTCAGGCTTTTCCGCATTCGCAGATTCCCCCGGGTGCATTTTCCAATTCGCAGGACCCCTACCCCATGAAGCGCACTTTCCAGCCGTCCAATACTCACCGCAAGAAGACGCACGGCTTTCGCGTGCGCATGAAGACGGCCAGTGGCCGCGCGATCATCAATGCGCGCCGCGCCAAGGGCCGCAAGCGCGTCGCTGTCGCCTAGCATCGCGATGGCGCGAAGCCCGGCACGAGAGGGCTTTTCGAGGCGCCATCGCTTCACGGCGCGCGGATCCTTCGGCCCCGCGCTGCGTTCTCCGCGCAAGCTGCGCGGCACGACGATCGTCCTCAATATCGCCGAAGGCCGTGGCCCCGCTTCCAGGCTCGGCATCGCGCTCACCCGCCGCATGACCCCGCTGTCTTCGCAAAGAAATTTCCTGAAGAGGCTTGTGCGCGAGGCCTTTCGCCGCCATGAAGTGAAAATCCGCGGCATCGACTGCGTCGTGGCGCTGCGCAAGCCGTTCGACGCGGCGGCCGCACCTGCGCTGCGCGAGGAACTGCGCGGCCTCTTCGACCAAGCCGTGTTGCGCTGAATGTCCCGCCTGTTGCTCGCCGCCATCCGCGGCTATCGCTACCTGCTGAGCCCGTGGTGGGGGGGCCAATGCCGCTTCACGCCGACGTGTTCCGACTACGCGATGGACGCGATCCGGGAGCACGGGTCTCTGCGCGGCGCGTGGCTCGCGATGCGGCGCGTTTCCAAGTGCCACCCGTGGCATCACGGCGGCTTCGACCCAGTGCCCTGAGCATCGAATCATGATGGACACCCAACGCCTCATAGCCCTCGTCGTGTTCTCGTTCTCCGCGCTCCTGCTGTGGGACGCGTGGCAGAAGCACAACGCGCCGAAAGTCCCGCACCCGGCCGCGACGACGATTCCGGCTGCGCCCAAGAGCGCGCCTTCGACAACAGCCACTTCGCCGGCCGCTTCACCCGCAACACCGGCTCCCCAGGGTGGGGCGCCGCAGGTGCCCGCCGCGTCGGCGGCCGTTGCGGTCGGCGAGCCGGTACTCGTCCACACGGATCTTTTCGATGCGGTGATCTCGCCGGCCGGGGGCGACATCCAGAAGGTCACGCTCGAGAAGGTTCATTCCGCGCTCGACCGCGCCAAGCCGCTCACGCTGATGGAGCCGGCGCCCGACCACTACTTCACCACCCAAAGCGGACTGCTGGGAGAAGGCCTTCCCAACCACAAGACGGTCTATCAGCCGGAGCAGCGCAATTACACGCTTCCTGCGGGAGCCGACACGCTCGTGGTGCGCCTCAAGGCCCCGGGGTCGAACGGCGTGGATGTCGAGAAGCGGGTCACGTTCCACCGAAACAGCTATGTGATCGACGTCGCCTACGAAATCGCCAACAAGTCCGCCCAGCCGGTCTCGCCATGGGGCTACTTCCAGTTCCTGCGCGATGCGAATGCCCCGAGCCAGGAAGCCTCGCAGACCAGCAGCTTCGCGGGCGTCACCACCTTCACGGGTCCCGCGCTTTTCACCGAGGAGTCGAAGTTCACGAAGATCGACTTCAAGGACGTGGAAAAGGGCAAGCCCCTTCCCGTCAGCAAGGCGAAGGATGGGTGGATCGGCATCGTGCAGCACTACTTCGTCTCGGTATGGCTGCCAAAGGAAGGTGCGGAGCGCGAGTTCTACTCGGAGAAGGTCGACAGCCTTTATCGCACCGGGGTGAAGGTGCCGGCCGGAACGATCGCTCCAGGGTCGGTGGCGACGCTGGCGGTGCAGGCATACATCGGGCCCCAGGAGACCGAGCGCCTCGAGAAAGCCGCGCCCGGCCTGGACCTCGTGGTCGACTATGGTTGGCTAAAGGTTCTCGCAGTTCCGATCTTCATCTTCCTGAAGTGGATCCATACGATCGTCGGCAACTGGGGCTGGTCGATCATCATCCTCACGATCATCATCAAGCTCGTCTTCTATCCGCTGAATGCGAAGGCGGGCCGCTCCATGGCGCAGATGAAGGTGCTCGCGCCGAAGATGGAGAAGCTGAAGCAGCTCTACGGCGAGGATCGCCAGAAGCTCAACCAGGCGATGATGGAGCTCTATCGCACCGAGAAGATCAACCCGCTCGGTGGCTGCCTGCCGATCGTGGTGCAGATCCCGGTCTTCATCGCGCTCTACTGGGTATTGCTGGGCTCGATCGAGCTGCGCCACGCGCCCTGGCTGGGTTGGATCCACGATCTGTCGGCACCGGACCCGTACTTCATCCTGCCAGTGATCTACGCCGTCTCGATGCTGGTGCAGACGAAGCTGAACCCGCAGCCCGCCGATCCCGTGCAGGCGCGCGTGATGCTGATCATGCCGATCATGTTCAGCGTGTTCTTCCTGTTCTTCCCCGCCGGCCTCGTGCTCTATTGGGTCGTGCAGAACCTGCTGTCGATCCTGCAGCAGTGGCACATCAACCGCACGCTGGAACGCGAAGCCAAGGCGAAAGCCCGGCGCTGAGCCCACGCGGCGGCGACACCATCGCCGCGATCGCCACGCCGCCCGGTCGTGGCGGCATCGGCGTCGTGCGCGTCTCCGGACCCGCGGCACGAGCCATTGCGCACGCGGTCACGGGCTCCATTCCAGAAACACGGCACGCGACGCTCGCATCATTCCGCGCATCCGATTCCTCGCTGATCGACGAGGGGATCGCGCTTTTCTTCGCGGGTCCGCATTCATACACCGGCGAGGACGTACTGGAGCTGCAGGGCCACGGCGGACCCGTGGTGATGCGCGACCTGCTGCGACGTTGCGTGGAACTGGGCGCGCGCATCGCGCAGCCCGGCGAATTCACGCGGCGCGCATTCCTCAACGATCGCCTCGATCTCGCGCAGGCCGAAAGCGTGGCCGATCTCATCGATGCCTCGAGCAGCGAAGCCGCGCGCAGCGCCGCGCGTTCGCTCGCGGGCGAGTTGTCACGTCGCGTAGATGCGCTCGTCAACGGGCTCGTGGACCTTCGCGCGCACGTGGAGGCGTGCATCGATTTTCCGGACGAGGAGATCGACCCGGCCGATCGTGAGGCGCAGCGTGGAAAGCTTGCCGCGCTGCGCTGCGCGCTCGACGAGTTGCTGGACGAGGCGCGCCAGGGCGCGGTGTTGCGCGAGGGACTCACCGTCGTCCTGGTGGGCCGACCCAACGTGGGCAAGTCCAGCCTGCTCAATCGGCTCGCGGGAGACGACATTGCGATCGTGACGCCGATCGAAGGCACCACCCGCGATTACGTGCGGGCGACGATAAGCCTCGAAGGCGTTCCCATCCACTTGATCGATACCGCGGGGCTGCGCGAGGCGCGCGACGAAGTCGAGCGCATCGGCATCGAGCGCACCTGGAGCGCCATCGGGGGCGCCGGCGCGGCGCTCCTCATCTCGTCGCCGGACCGGCCCGAGGATGATCACGATCGCGAGATCCTGGGCCGATTGCCGCGAGCCATGCCGATCGCCCGCGTGCAAAACAAGATCGACCTCGTGGCGACTTCTCCCGGCATGGCAAGAGCAGGGGATGTCGTGCTTCTCCGGGTCTCGGCGAAAACCGGCGCCGGCATGGATGCCCTCCGACACTGGCTGCTGGATACCGCGGGATGGAAGCCACACGGCGACGGCCTGTTCGTGGCCCGCGAGCGCCACGTGCAGGCCCTGAACGAGGCCCGCTCACGTTTGCAAGCAGCCACTCACAACTCCCAAGCCTTTGAATTAATGGCGGAAGAGCTTAGATTGGCCCAGGTGGCGCTGGGGGGCATCACTGGGGCCTTCACCGCCGACGATCTCCTCGGCGAGATCTTCTCGCGGTTCTGCATCGGCAAGTAGGTCGGTGTTCCACGTGGAACCATGGTCCTGGGGCCAATCCGGCAGGTCGTTCCACGTGGAACGCTAGGGCTGCCGGCGCATTTCCCGTAGAATTTCGAAATTCCCAGAACGCAGCGCAATGCCCCCGTCAGGGCGCTTTCCGGCATGGACTTCCCCAGGCAATTCGACGTGATCGTGGTCGGCGGCGGACACGCCGGAACCGAGGCCGCCCTCGCGTCGGCGCGCGTGGGCGCGCGCACGTTGCTGCTCACCCATGCCATCGAGACGCTGGGGCAGATGTCCTGCAACCCGTCCATCGGCGGCATCGGCAAGGGGCACCTGGTCAAGGAAGTGGACGCGCTGGGCGGTGCCATGGCCATCGCCACCGACGAGGCTGGGATCCAGTTCCGGACGCTCAACGCCAGCAAGGGGCCCGCCGTGCGTGCCACCCGAGCCCAGGCGGACCGGGTCATCTATCGCAGCGCCATCCGCCGCCGCCTCGAGTCCACGCCCAACCTGTGGCTGTTCCAGGCGGCAGTAGATGACCTGCTGATCGAGGGCGACCGGGTGGCCGGCGCCGTCACGGCGATTGGCCTGCGCTTCCATGCGCCGAATGTCGTGCTCACGGCCGGGACGTTCCTGGGAGGTCTGGTGCATGTGGGTCTCGAGCGCTATCAGGCTGGGCGCGCCGGCGATCCGGCGTCGCTGTCCCTGGCGGCCCGACTGCGCGAACTGAGGCTACCCGTCGGACGCCTCAAGACGGGCACGCCGCCGCGAATCGACGGCCGCACCATCGATTTCTCGAAGCTCGAGGAGCAACCGGGCGACCGGCCGGAGCCCGTGTTCTCCTTCATGGGCGCGCGTTCGATGCATCCACGGCAGGTGGCGTGCTGGATCACGCATACCAACGAGCGCACCCACGAAATCATCCGCGGCGGACTTGACCGATCCCCCATGTTCACCGGGGTGATCGAAGGCGTGGGCCCGCGTTACTGCCCGTCGATCGAGGACAAGATTCATCGCTTCGCAGGGAAGGACTCGCACCAGATCTTCCTCGAGCCCGAAGGGCTCACCACCCATGAGTTCTATCCCAATGGGATCTCCACCAGCCTGCCGTTCGACGTGCAGCAGGATCTCGTGCACTCGATCGCGGGACTCGAGAACGCGCACATCCTGCGACCCGGTTATGCCATCGAGTACGACTACTTCGATCCGCGTGGACTGAAGGCGACCCTCGAGACGAAGGCCATCGAGGGCCTGTTCTTCGCCGGCCAGATCAACGGGACGACGGGCTACGAAGAGGCGGCTGCCCAGGGTTTGCTCGCCGGCGTCAATGCTGCTCGGCGTGCGCGCGAGGAGGCGGGCTGGTGCCCGCGCCGCGACGAAGCGTACCTGGGCGTGCTCGTGGACGACCTGGTCACGCGCGGCGTCTCGGAGCCTTACCGCATGTTCACGAGCCGCGCCGAGTATCGCTTGCAGCTGCGCGAGGACAACGCCGACCTGCGCCTCACCGAGACCGGGCGCCGCCTTGGCCTCGTCGATGACGATCGTTGGCGCGCCTTCGAGCGCAAGCGGGAGACGATCGACCAAGGAGCGTCGAACCTGACGCGCGCATGGATGCAGCCATCGAGAATATCCGTTGAAAAACAGATACTTACATTGGGCGAGCCAATGAACCGCGAGCACTCGCTCCTCGACCTGCTGCGCCGGCCCGGGGTCACCTACGCCGCGCTGCACGAGTGGATGCCGCAGGGCGTGCCCGTTCCTGGCACCGCCGAAGCGGAGCAAATCGAGATCGCGGCGAAGTACGCGGGTTACGTGGAGCGGCAGAAGGACGAGGTTGCGCGCCAGGCGGCGCAGGAATCGCTCCAGCTTCCCGGGGATATCGACTACGCCGGCGTGCGCGGTCTTTCCAAGGAAGCACAGCAACGGCTCGCGCAGCATCGACCCGAGACGATCGGACAGGCCTCGCGCATCCAGGGCATCACGCCCGCGGCGATCTCGCTGCTGCTCGTGCACCTCAAGCGCCGCTCGCAGGGCATCGCGCGAGAAAAACACGCATGACGCTCGAGGAGCAGGTGGGACGCGGCCTGGTCTCGATGGGGATTTCAGTGTCGCCGGCGCAGCAGGCGCGGCTCGTCGCGCATCTCGAGCTCGTGGCGAAGTGGAACCGCGTCCATAACCTGACGGCCGTTCGCGAGACGAGCCAGATGGTCGTGCTCCATCTCCTCGACAGCCTGTCCATCCTTCCCCATCTCGAAGGCGCGCGCACGATCGCGGACGTGGGCACCGGCCCAGGCTTTCCGGGAATTCCCGTCGCCATCGTGCGCGAGGACGTGAGAGTCACCCTCGTGGAGTCCAGCCACAAGAAGTGCGCGTTCCTGCAGCAGGCCAGGACCGAGCTCGCGCTCGTCAACGCCGAGATCGCCTGCGAACGCGTCGAGCAATTCGATCCGCCCGCGAAGTTCGACGCGGTCGTGTCGCGCGCATTTTCCGACCTGCCGGACTTCGTCGCGCAGGCGGGCCATCTCGTGGCCCCCGGCGGCAGGCTCGTCGCGATGAAAGGCGTGTATCCGTTCGACGAGATCGCGCGTGTTCCCTCCACGCACCGTGTCGCGCAGGTTCTCGAGCTTCACGTGCCGAGCCTGGAGGCCAAGCGCCACCTCGTCGTGGTCGAGGCGGCGTGATGGCACGCGTATTCGTGGTCGCGAACCAGAAGGGCGGCGTCGGCAAGACTTCGATCGCCGTGAACCTGTGCGCGAGCCTCGCGCATTACGGCCGGCGCGCGTTGCTCGTGGATCTCGATCCGCAGGGCAACGCCACGACGGGAAGCGGCATCGACAAGGGCGCATGCGATCGCACCGTGTATGGCGTGCTGCTGGGCGAATATCCGCTCACCCAGGCGGTGCGCCGTTGCGATGGGGAATACGACGTAGTGCCCTCCAATCGCGAGCTGGCGGGAGCGGAAGTCGAACTGATCTCCATCGAGCGGCGCGAGTACCGCCTGCGCGATGCGCTGCAGCCCGCGACGAAGGATTACGACTTCGTGGTGATCGATTGCCCGCCCGCCCTGAACATGCTGACCGTGAACGGATTCGCCGCCGCCGACGCGGTGATCATCCCGATGCAGTGCGAGTACTACGCCCTGGAAGGCCTCTCGGATCTCGTGGGGACGCTGCGCAAGGTGAAGCAGAACCTGAACCCGCGCATCGAGATCGAGGCGTTGGTTCGAACCATGTACGACCCGCGCAGCACGCTCACGGTGCAGGTCTCCGACGAGCTGAAGCGCCACTACGGCGACAAGGTGTTCGACACCGTCATTCCCCGCAACATCCGCATCGCCGAAGCGCCGTCCTTCGGCAAGCCGGTCCTGCTGCACGATCCCACGTCGAAAGGCGCCATCGCGCACCTTCAATTCGCGCGCGAGCTGCTCGCGCGCAACGGCATCAAGGTAGCGGAGGCCGCATGACCACACGCCACAAGGGGCTCGGGCGCGGACTCGATGCGCTGCTGGGCGGAAGCGACCGCAAATCGAGGGACGAGGAGTCGATGCGCGAGATCGCAGTGGCGTCGCTGCAGCCGGGGCGCTACCAGCCGCGCACGCGCATGGACGACGCATCCCTTGCCCAGCTTGCCGATTCGGTCCGCGCGCGCGGCGTGATCCAGCCCATCGTCGTGCGCCCCGTCGACGGCGGGCAATACGAGATCCTCGCGGGCGAACGCCGATGGCGCGCCGCGCGCATGGCGGGCCTGGAGCGCATCCCCGCGGTCGTACGCGAAGTGCCGGACGAGGCGGCGCTCGGCATCGGCCTCATCGAGAACATCCAGCGCGAGGACCTGAACCCGATCGAGGAGGCCAACGGGCTCAAGCGCCTCATCGACGAGTTCAAGCTCACCCACGACGAAGTGGCCCAGGCGATTGGCCGCTCGCGCGCCGGCGTGACGAACCTGTTGCGGCTGCTGGAGCTCGCGGCGGCCGTGCAGGAGATGGTGCAGGACGGGCGCATCGACATGGGGCATGCGCGAGCGCTCGTCGCGCTCCCGAAGGCGCGGCAGGTCGAGCTCGCGCAGCGCATCGCGCAGCAGGGGCTTTCGGTGCGCGAAGCGGAGCGCCTGGTACAGGCCGCGTCTTCCGCGCCGCGCGCGGGCCGCCCCTCGGCCGCGCGACTGGATGCCGACTCGCGCCGCCTGCAAGAAGAGCTGTCGGAGCGCCTCGGCGCGACGGTGAAGCTCAAGCCGCGGCGCGGCGGGAAGGGCTCGGTGGTGATCGACTACTCGAGCCTCGACGAGCTGCAGGGCATCGTCGCGAAGCTGCGCGATTGACGCTATAATTCGCCGGTTTCGTTTGCGGGCCCAGATGGTTTCCAAACCACTACCACGGCCCATCCGCATCGTGCTCCGGTGGCAGGTCATCGTCACCGCGGCGCTCACGCTGGTTGCAGGGCTCCTTTGGGGAAGGGACGGCGCGTTTTCCGCCGTTCTCGGGGGCGCGGTGAACATCGTTGCGGGTGCCGTGTACGGATGGCGGGTATCGCGGGGCGAAGCACGGTCTGCCGGGGAGGCGCTGGCCACGATGTTCAGGGCGGAAGGACTCAAGATTCTCCTGATCTTCGCCGGCCTGCTGCTGGTGCTGACGACGTACAAGGACGTCGTGCACCTCGCCTTTCTCGCGACCTTCATGATCACGGTTGGGGTGTTCGCCGCGGCCATCGCCGTGCGCGATATCGAAGAGAAGAACACATTCGGGGAATGACCCCAAGACAGGAAATCAGTCGATGGCCGCTGAAGAGCATCTGACCCCGTCGGGATACATAGGGCACCACCTCGCCTTTTTCGAAAGCGGACACGATGGCGGCTTCTGGACGCTCAATCTGGATACGCTGATCGTTTCGGCGATCCTGGGCATCCTCGGCTTCGGCTTCTTCTGGTGGATAGCAAAGGATGCCACCACCGGAGTGCCGGGCAGGAAGCAGGCCTTCGCCGAAGTCTGCTTCGACTTCATCGACGGTCAGGTAAAGGGCATCTTCCACGGAGATCGCCACAAGTTCGTCGCCCCGCTCGCGTTCACCGTGGGATTGTGGGTCGTCCTGATGAACAGCATGGATTTTCTACCGGTGGACTGGGTCTCGATGGTGCTGCCGGAGCACGGGTTTCGCATCGTGCCGACCGCTGACGTGAATGCGACCTTCGCGCTGGCTTTGTCCGTGTGGGCAATGATGATCGGCTTCGCCATCAAGGAGAAGGGCGTCGGCGGTTTCATCCATGAGCTCTTCTGCGCGCCGTTCGGCTCGAACCCGCTGCTTTGGCCACTGAACTTTCTTTTCAATCTGGTCGAGTACATCTCAAAGCCGCTGTCGCACTCCCTGCGACTGTTCGGAAACATGTACGCCGGCGAGATCCTCTTCCTGCTGCTGTGGATGCTCGCTTCGGTCGGGATCGTCGGGACGGTGTTTGGCGCCTTGTTCGGGTTCTTTTGGGCGCTCTTCCACATCCTGATCGTCCTGCTGCAGGCCTACATCTTCATGATGCTGACCGTCGTATATCTCCAGATGGCGCACGAAAGCCACTGAGCAACATCCCGCCCACACCTTTACCCAAAGACGTCACCGAAAGGAAAACCACAATGGACAAACTCCAGATGATCGCCATGATCCAGGCATACACCGGGATTGGCATCGGCCTCATGATCGGCCTGGGCGCGCTCGGCGCCTGCGTCGGCGTGGGCATCATGTGCAGCCGCTTCCTGGAGGGCGCGGCACGCCAGCCGGAACTCATGCCACAGCTGCAGGCGAAGGTGTTCCTGCTGCTCGGCCTGATCGACGCCTCGTTCATCATTGGCCTGGGTATCGCGATGTTCTTCGCGTTCGCCAACCCGCTGATCAACCGCTTCGTCTAACGCCGGGAATCCCGAAAGGGACGCCTCATGAATCTTAATTTGACGTTGATCGCGCAGGCGATCGAGTTCCTTGTCTTCATCTGGTTCTGCAAGCGTTTCATCTGGCCGTGGCTCCTGCACAAGATCGAAGAGCGCCAGAAGCAGATCGCCGACGGCCTCGCCGAGGCCGAGCGCGGACGTTCCTCGCTCGCGGACGCGCAGAAGCAGACCGAAGTAATCCTGCGTGAAGCGCGCGAGCGTGCGCAGGAGCTCGTCGCCGCCGCCGAGAAGACCTCCGCCCAGCGCGTGGAGGAATCGAAGGCGCAGGCCAAGACCGAGGGCGACCGTCTGGTCGCCGCCGCCAAGGCTCAGATCGAGCAGGAGGTGCAGTCCGCTCGCCAGAAGCTGCGCGAGCAAGTCGCGGCGCTTGCCGTGAGCGGGGCGGAGAAGATCCTCGCACGCGAGGTCGACGCCCGCACCCACGCCGACATGCTCGACCGCCTGAAGGCGCAGCTCTAGCCCATGGCCGAGATCGCCACCGTCGCGCGCCCGTACGCCGAGGCTCTCTTCAGGGCGGCACTCGACGCGAACGCGCTGGGCGCTGTCGCCGAGAGCCTGGCACTCGCCGCGGCCATCGAGAAGGACGAGACGATGCGCGCGGTGCTCCTGAATCCGAAAGTGAGCGCGGCGCAGAAGAAGCAGGTGTTCGAGGCCGCCGCGGGCGGGCGCCTTCACCCGACCATGGTGAACGCCCTCGACCTCCTCGTCGACCGGCATCGCGAGGTCCTCATCGGGTCCATCGCCGAGCAATTCGAGGAGCTCAAGAACGAGCACGAGAAGGTCGTTCGCGCGCGCATAACCAGCGCCCAGCCCCTCACCGACGCGCAGCGCGGCGAGATCGTGCGCGCGCTGGAATCCCGATATGGCAAGAAGGTCGAGGCCGAAGTCGATCTCGATCCCAGCCTCCTGGGCGGCGCCCGCGTGCAGGTCGGCGACCAGGTCATCCACGCATCCGTACGCGACGCGCTGGCCCAGATGGCCGCCGCGTTGACGCGTTAGCACCCTTCGATCCAAAGGATCCCGCAATGCAGATCAACCCCTCCGAAATCAGCGAACTGATCAAGTCGAAGATCCAGAAACTCGAGGTCGCCGCCGAAAAGCGCACCGAGGGAACCGTGATCTCCGTGACCGACGGCATCTGCCGCATCCACGGGCTCGCCGACGTGATGCAGGGCGAGATGCTCGAATTTCCGGGCAACACCTTCGGCCTGGCGCTGAACCTCGAGCGTGATTCCGTGGGGTCCGTGGTGCTGGGCGCCTACGAGCACATC